>ERZ724516.216-NODE-216-length-36533-cov-8.702369_pt1 | contig 36533 bp, 36 predicted proteins | sample MGYA00376049_ERZ724516 | MGnify/ENA primary metagenome ERZ724516 (study PRJEB28724, sample SAMN07190886) | activated sludge metagenome | isolation source: activated sludge of sewage treatment plant in Hong Hong | place: USA: Christiansburg, Virginia | collected... | reverse complement strand
GGAATCTACATGTATCGCTATTGAATTGATAGTAAGGTCGCGACGGGCCAGATCCTCTTCCAGGGTTACGTCGGGCGCCGCGTGGACGGAGAAGCCCCGGTAGCCCGGCGCCGTGTTGCGCTCGGTGCGGGCCAGCGCATATTCCTCTTTGGACACCGGGTGCAGAAACACCGGAAAGTCCCGCCCCACGGGCAGGTAGCCCTGGTCCAGCAGTTCCTGCGGCGTCGCACCCACCACCACCCAGTCGTGGTCCTGCACCGGCAGGCCCATCAGGGCATCGCGCACCGCGCCGCCGACCAGGTAGGTTTCCATGCTCTACGACCCGCCTAGCGGTCGAGCGTGGGGGCCCATCCTGTAGGGTTCTTCAAAGTCCAGGAAGTCGCGTTCTGCTTTCGCCTCGTCGATCCAGGCCCGCACGCCGGGCAGGGCGCACACGCGCTCCACATAGGCCGCGATGGTGGGGGGCACCGGCAGGGCGTAGGTCTTGAGGCGCATGCACACCGGGGCAAAGTAGGCGTCGGCCACCGTGAAGGCGCCAAACAGCAGCGGGCCACCGTGCTGCTGCAACAGCGCGCCCCACATGTCCACCAGGCGCTGTACTTCGACGCGCACGGCGGCCTGGTCGCGCCAGATCAGGGCGCCGGCGTGCGCCAGGTCGGCCTCGATGTTTTGCGGGCAGATGTTGCGCAGGGCGGTGAAACCGCTGTGCATTTCGGCGCAGACGCTGCGGGCCCTGGCCCGCGCGGCGGTGTCCGCCGGCCACAGCTGGCGCTCGGGAAACTGCTCGGCCACATATTCGGCAATGGCCAGCGTGTCCCACACGGCCAGGTCACCATCCACCAGCAGCGGCACCTTGCCGGTGGGCGTGGCGTCCTGCAGGGTCTTCTTGAACGTGGAGTCGGCGTCGAAGGAGTCAAACCGCACCATTACTTCCTCAAACGCAATGCCGGCCTGCTTGAGCAGCACCCAGGGCCGCATCGACCAGGACGAGTAGTTCTTGTTACCGATGTAGAGTTTCAGCATAGAGACACCTTGATGTTGAGACTGTGATGGTAGGGGGCCATGCCGGCCGGATTGATGATGAAATCCTGCAGCATTGATGATGATCAGGGCAGGTCCAGCCCGGTTTCCGGCGCGGCGGCGTCCTTGGGGCCAATGCTGCCTAGACGGGCCTTCAGGGATTGCGGTTGGCCTGTGATGAGTGCGGCGTAGTTGGTGGTGTTGGACAGCACCTTCTTGACGTAGTCGCGGGTTTCGTTGAAGGGCACGTTCTCGGCCCAGATGGCGGCTTCCAGCACCGGGCCGCCGGTCTGGCCGCGCCAGTTGCGCGGGCGGCCAGGACCGGCGTTGTAGGCGGCCGCGGCCAGCGGCATGGAGCCGTCGAAGCTGTCGAGCACCAGTTTGAGGTAGCCGGTTCCAATGGCGATGTTGGTGTCGCGGTCGGTGATCTGGTGCGGCTGGAAGTTGGTCAGGCCTATCTTCTTGGCCGTCCATTTGGCGGTGGCCGGCATGACCTGCATCAGGCCCGAGGCGCCCACGCCCGACTTGGCGTCCATGATGAAGCGGCTCTCCTGGCGGATCAGCCCGTACACATAGGCCGGGTCCAGTCCGATCTGGCTGGCGCGCGCCACCACCGCCGACTTGAACGGCATGGGGAAACGCTGCTCGGCATCCACCACAGCCTTGGTGCGCTCGCTGGTATTGATGCAACGGTCCCAGACCTCGTGGTGGCAGGCCATGTCGGCGGCGGCCAGCAGTGCGCGGTCGTCCATGCCGCCGCGCACGTGCAGATTGGTGCTGTAGTTCCATTCGCGCACGCCCTCGGCCCTTAACCCTAAGTTGATGGCGTACAGCGCGCGGTTCAGGCCGGGGTTCAGGCGGGCGGCTTCCTTTTCTTCCGGTGTCAGGGGCGCCGGTTTCTCCGCTACCGTGATGCGCTGGCCCAGTTCTTCCAGAGCCAGCTGTTCATAGAAGCCGCGGCTGCTGGCAATGCCCTCCAGCAACCGCAGGGCCTGGGAGCGTGTGCCTTCGTTGGTCCCTTCGGCCAGCAGTGCGCGGGCACGCCAGTAGGTCCAGGCCGGGTCGTTGCGCTGCGGATCACCCATGGCGCCGGTGGCACTCAGCACCTGGGACCAGCGCCCGGCGCGCAGGGCCGCGCGGACCTGCCAGGCCAGGTGGTCTTCGTGCATGGCTGGGGCCTGGCCGCGGGCGAAATAGTCTGGCGCATCACTGGAGAGCTTTTGCGCGGCACGCTTGCCGATCACACCCCAGATCCAGCTGCGTTCCTCCTGGGTCAGCTGGGTGCGCCAGCGCAGCTTGTCGATTTCGGCGGCCGCTTCGGCCGGGTCCAGCGTGGCCTGGCGGATCAGCGCCAGCGACACCAGTTCGCGCGTCCGGGGCTGGATGGCGGTGAGCTTGTCGTTCAGGTATTTGCCGGGGTTCAGGTAGATGTTGTTGACTATCTGCACCGAGCGCGGGCTCACGATGCCCACCGCCTGGGTGACCACGCGCAGCCGGTCGTTCTCCATCCCCAGGCGGGCCCGCTGCCAGACCATGGCGCTGGACGTGGTGTGGTCCTTGAGCAGCTGTTCGGCGGCGCTTGCGCAGCCTTCGTCGGCTTCCTTTACGCCCAGCCAGATGTCCTTGACCTGGGCGGTGTTGTCGATGCCGCTGGCCAGATGCTCGGCCAGCAGGGCGTAGCAACGCACCGACTTGTCGTCATTCATGCGGTACAGCGGGTATTCGCGGTTGAAGCCGACCCAGTCCCGGTCGCGCCCCATTTTCAGCAGCAGCTCCATGCGCAGCCGGTCTTCCTGGTAGCTGCCGGCAAAGCGGTTAAAAAACTCCTGGAGTTCGGTGGGACCGACCTCGTCCAGCCGGGCCGACAGGTCCCAGTAGGCCGCCCAAGGTTCGAGCGCGTGGCCGCGGACCTGGGGCAACAGGGCACTCAGGCGTCGGCGGTCGCGCTGTTTGTAGAGCTGGGCCATCTCCAGGATGGTGCTGTCGGCGCGCGACGACTCGCGGGTTTGGGCGTTGGCGGGGGCGGGAATGGACACAATGTAAGCGCCAATAAGCGCTATCGATGTCAGAATGGCTGAAAACTGCATGTGGAGATTATGGACAACTCAGATGATTCAAAAGCAGCGGCCAAGAAAGCCCTGCGCAAGAGGCTGCTGGAACAACGCCTGAACCTGCCCGATAGGCTACAGCAGGCGGACCTGTTGCAACAGGTCATGCGCATCTGGCTGGTGGGCCGGCCCGACACCATCATTGGTGCCTATTGGCCCATCAAGGGCGAGTTCGATCCCCTGCCGGCCCTGCACCGCTGGAAGGAAGACGGTGAACTGCTGGACCAGCCGCAGCTGCGCCGCATTGGCCTGCCGGTGGTCGACAAAGAGCACAAGACCATGACCTTCCATGCCTGGTACCCGGGCTGCCCGATGGAAGAAGACGCCTACGGCATCCCCAAGCCCAAGGACACCGAGGTGATTGTTCCCACGCTGCTGTTTGCGCCCTGCGTGGGCTATGGTCCCGGCGGCTACCGTCTGGGCTACGGCGGCGGTTTCTATGACCGCATGATGGCGGCCCTGCAGCCCAAACCCTTTACCGTCGGTCTGGGCTTTGGCGTGGGCTTTGTCGAGGATTTCGAGCCCGAACCGCATGACCTGCCGCTGGACGCCATCCTCAACAACCATGGGGTGGTCTGGCCGGTATGACTGCGGCCAAGAAGACCAGCCGTGCTGCGCCCCGCAAGGCCGTGCAGGGCGACATTGCCCCTTCCACTGGGGCGCGGGCGTTGGGCCAGTTTGTAGTGGCCCAAGCGGTGGACGCCGCGCAAGGCAAGGCGGTGGCGGCCGCGCTGGAGCTGGTGCGCCCGGGAGCCAGCGACTCGGCCAGCGAGCGGGCCAAGGGCCTGCGGGCCATGCTCGAAGGGGCGTCGGCCGACGACGCCAAGGTGCTGCGCGAGGCGCTGATGGGACGGACCCAGGGAGCGTCCGGCAAAAAAGGCAGCAACCCGGACGACGAACTGGCGCCGGACTGGCGCGATGGCGGCTACCCGTATCGCAACCTGATGCGCCGCTCCAGTTACGAGCAACAGAAATTCCAGCTGCAGGTGGAGTTGCTCAAACTGCAGGCCTGGGTCAAGGAGACCGGTCAGCGGGTGGTGATCCTGTTTGAAGGGCGCGATGCGGCCGGCAAGGGTGGCACCATCAAGCGCTTCATGGAGCACCTCAACCCCCGCGGCGCCCGCGTGGTGGCGCTGGAAAAGCCCAGCGAAATCGAACGTGGCCAGTGGTACTTTCAGCGCTACGTGCAACACCTGCCCACGCGCGGCGAGATCGTGCTGCTGGACCGCAGCTGGTACAACCGCGCAGGCGTGGAGCGGGTCATGGGCTTTTGCACCCAGGACGAGTACAACGAGTTCATGCGCCAGACGCCCGAGTTCGAGCGCCATCTGGTGCGCAGTGGCGTGCACCTGATCAAGTTCTGGTTCAGCGTCAGCCGCAAGGAGCAGCGCCGGCGCTTCAAGGAGCGAGAGAACCACCCGCTCAAGCAGTGGAAGCTCAGCCCGGTGGACTTGGCATCGCTGGACAAGTGGGAGGACTACACGCGTGCCAAGGAGGGCATGTTCTTCGAGACCGACACCGCCGATTCACCGTGGACCGTGATCAAGAGTGACTGCAAGAAGCGCGCGCGGCTCAACGCCATGCGCTACGTGCTGCACAAGCTGCCGTATGCCAACAAGGATCTGACCCACATCGGCAAGCTCGACCCGCTGATCGTCGGGCGGGCCCACGTGGTGTACGAGCGCGGCGAAAACCCGAACGCGCTGCTGTAGTTTTTTTTGCTGGCTATTGCGCCGGCCGGTCCGGGCCTTGCGACCCTTGCGCGCGCGCCGACAGATAGGCGTAGAGGTCGGCGATATGGGCGTTCACCTGGGGCTCGCCCTGCCAGGCGGGCATGCTCAGCATGTAGGCCTTGCGCTGCACCACGTCGTCGACCAGCGCGTCCCATGCCGGGCTGTCCTTGCCCGGCTGGCCCGCCCCAAGGTTCCAGTCATAGCGTTTGAGGACCAGGCTTACAAACTGGCGGGGACCCATCTCGCGCACACGGGGCAACAGGTCGGGGCCCCCTGGCGTGCCAACCGCCGCAGGTCCGTGGCAACTGGCGCACTTGTCCTGAAACACGCGCCAGCCGGTATAGACCGAACCGGGCGGCTGTGCCTGGTGTTTGAGTTCCTGGGCCGGCTGTATGTTTTGTACCTCCACGCTGCAGCCGGGCAGCAGCAATGCGGATACCACCGCGCCGCTGCACAGCAGGCTCCACCGCTGCAATGCATGGGTTGTGAGTTTTTTCATGGTTTTGCCTCTCTGCGTTTTTGACGGACTTGTACACCTTGCACCGTCCATTGTGGACACTGGTGTGGGCATCAATCTTGACGCAGATCAGTTTTTGCGGCGGTTTGTCGCCCAACCAGGCACCTTATTGTGCGCGTCGCCCAAAGAGTCAACCGAAGACCTCACAGGTAGGTGGAAATCGGTTCGTGCGCGTGCCACATATGCAGCGACAAACCTGAAGCGGCCATGTGGTTGGCATCGCGGCCCAGAATGGTTTGCGGCAAGGGTAAAAATTCCTTTTCCTCCAACCCGGCATGCGCTCAGGATCAAACGCTTTGATCACCCGCGAGCCCTCGAAAAATATGCGCAGGTTGCTATCAAATCAGGAGTAGTGAGGCTATGCGACCCCATCTCTGTCCTCGTCGTTCTTTCCATCGGTCTCAACCGCACGACTCAAACCATCGCGTTCGCGACCAACAGCGTGTCCGTGAACTGCTCGAATTTGACGACCTTGCCAGCGTCAAGTCGCCACACGTGCGCGACCCTTGCCTGCATGGCTTTCCCGGTGGCGCGGTAGGTGCCCGAGTAGGTGCCTATGCCAACGATGGCATCGCCACCGTCCACCAAATGCTCCAGGGCGAAGCGGTAGTTCTCCCAGGCGGAGCCCAGGACTTTGAATACATTGTCAATCACCGCTTGCGGACCGATCCATGTGCCGGCGCAGGGGAAGCCCGCCATCTCGGTCCACTCGACTGTCTCTGAAACATCGGCAAACATGGCAGCGATGTCGCCGCGCTCGGACGCCGCATAGTGGTCTTTGACGATGTCGTAGTTATTGCGCATATCCATCTTTCTCTTCAATAGGGAGTTGGCTGGCATTGCCAGCTATGCCGGGCCTTCGCCCAGCAGCAACGCCGCTTCGAAACGCTGCAGCTCTTCGTCCAGGCTGCCACGGCTGCGGAAGTGCCGGTCGGCCTTGCCGTACCAGTACTCGGCGTCTTCCAGATCGCCCTCCTGGATGTGCAGGATGCCGTGCAGCCAGGCCGCCAGCTCCGAGTTGTCGCTTTGCACCAGGTTGTGTGCCTCGGTCCAGCGCCCCGCGCGTTGGTGAACCAGGACTTGGCGAAGAATAGACATGGCAAGCTCCTTCTGTTCGTGTTCAACACGTTCCAAAGCGGTGTTCAAGCCGCCACAATTTGACCGAGCAGGTTATCAAATTTGCCATACAGCGCATTGCCACTCAACATCCGACTGCCCTTGTCGTCGCTGACCACCAGGGCTGGCACGCCCTGCGCGCCAAAGGTCTGCATCAGATCCCGCGACTTCTGGATGCGCGCGGCGTTGGCGGCCCGCAGCTCGGCGTCGCTGATGGCCAAACGATCCGCGGCGACGGCCAGACCCAGGTCGCGCAGCAGCGTCTCCACCACCGAACCGTCGCAGGTGTCCAGACCCTGCACATAGCGCGCTTCCTGCAATGCCTTCAGCGTTTCCAGCTCGCGCAGCGGCTCGGACAAGGACACGGCGGTGAGTGCCAGCGTCGTGGCGGCAGAGTCAAAGCGGCTGCCGAGGCGGCCCAGCACCTTCTGGCGGTAGGCCTCGGTGAAGCGCTGCCCCGTCAGCTTGGCAATGCGCTGGTCATTGGACCAGGCGTAGTCCGCAAAGGACGCATCCATGGTGCGCCCGCCACCGGCAAACAAGCCGGTGGGCGCCAGCTCCAGTTGGATGTTGGCTTGCTGCCCCAGTTGCTGAATCACGGGCGACGCGCCATAGCACCAGCCGCACAGGGGATCGAACAAATACGTAACGGTGGTGCGCATGGCCTTATCTCCTTACCACTTCATTTCACCCGTGTTGACCTTGGCCCCAATGTCCAGCGACATCGCGCCATCGGTCACCTGGGGGTAGGACTGCTTCATGGCGCCGATCAGCGTGGCGCTGGTGGTGTTGGTGGCCAGGTTCTTCTCGAAGGTCTGCAAATAGTCCTTGGTGAAGCGGATGGCGCTGGCATCGACCGCCGTGCCGGCCTGCATGTGGCCGGGAATCACCAGTTCTGGCTTGAGGGCAGCCATCTCGTCCAGTTGCGCCACCCAGGCCGCACGCAGGGCCGGGGTTTGGGTATCCGCAGTCCACACGTGCATGTTGCCAAACACGCCGATGTTGCCGACGATGGCCTTGATGGATGGAATCCAGGCGTAGGGGCGGTGGGCCAATGGGCCTTGCGTGCCGCGGATTTCAATCGTCTGGCCTTCCAGCGTCAGGGTGTTGCCCACGAGTGCGCGTGGCACAACGGGTTTGCGCGGTGCGTTGGCGCCCATCTTGGGGCCCCAGAACGCGACCTTGCCCGCCAGCTTGGACTGAAGTTTTTCCAGCACGGCGGGCGTGGTGACGACGTCGGCCTGGGGGAAGACCTCTTTCAGGGTCTCGACGCCAAAGTAGTAGTCGGGGTCGGCCTGGCTCACGTAGATGGTGGTGAGCTGCTTGCCGCTGTCGAGCACGTTGGCGGCAATGCGCAGCGCGTCGGCACGGGTGAAGCCGGCGTCAATGACCATGGCTTCTTTTTCGCCGTAGACCAGCGTGGAGTTGACGTTGAAGCTGGCGCCACCCGCGTTGTAGACCTTGACGGTCAACGGCTGGGCGGCTTCGGCGGAGAAGGCAATGGCCAGGGAGGCGGCGATAACGGTGGTGCGGATCATGGAGTAACTCCTGTGGGTGGTTGAAGAAACGCTCTGTAGCGCTGGGATGAACTGTAATTTCAATATTCGCGCAGATAAACCCGATAATCCGCGCATTACTGTTTCGTAAAGTGAGCAAATCATGGATAGATTGACCGCCATGCAGGTGTTTGTGGAGGTGGCCCACAGCGGCAGCTTCAGCGCCACGGCCGACAAGCTGGACATGTCGCGCGCCATGGTGACGCGCTACGTGGGCGAGCTGGAGCAATGGCTGGACGCGCGCCTGTTGCAGCGCACCACCCGCAGCGTGACATTGACCGATGCGGGCGAGAGTTGCCTGCGCCGCAGCCAGCAGATGCTGGCGCTGATGGAGAACGTGGAGGAGGAAACCGCCAGCCGCAGCGACGCGTTGCGCGGGCAGCTGCGCATCACCTGCAGCATGTCGTTGGCCTATGCACAAATGGCCGCAGCGGTGGTGGACTTTCTGAAGCTGCACCCGCAGCTCAAGGTGGATCTGAACGCCAGCGAAGGCGCGCTGAATCTGGTGGAGGCGCGCATTGACCTAGCCATTCGCATCAGCGCCGAGCCGGACCCTATGCTGATCGGGCGCGTGCTGGCGCCGTGCGCCTCGGTGCTGGTGGCCTCACCGGCCTACCTGGCCGATCACGGGGCGCCACAGGTACCGGCAGACCTGGCCACGCACCGCTGCCTGAGCTATGCCAACTTTGGCAAAAGTGTTTGGCGGCTCAGCCGCGGTGAAGAGCAAGCCCAGGTCAGCGTGGCCAGCCACTTCAGCGCCAACGAGGCCACGGCCTTGCTGCGGGCCGCGCTGGCGGGTGGCGGCATCGCGCTACAGCCCACCTATCTGGCCAACCCGCATCTGGGGGACGGAAGCCTGCAGGCCGTGTTGCCCAAGTGGAGAGTGCCCGACATGGCCATCTACGCGCTGTATCCCTCACGCAAGCATTTGTCGCCCGCGGTGCGGGCCTTGCTGGACTTTTTGGTGGAGCGGTTCGCCAAGATGCCCTGGTAAATCACCCCATCTGCACCGGCCACCGGTAACCCAGCAGGTTCGCCCGGGGATAGAAATGCTCGCGCACCTGCTCCAGCTGGTTGCCCCCCAGCAGGTAGAGGTCTTCTGCGCCCGCCCGTAGAAAAAATCCCACGTGGCCCTTCCAGCCCGCCGGGTCGTCGCGTGACAGAACCACGATGCAGCCCACCCGCGGGGCGTCGAGCGCTTCGCCCCAGGTGAGCCAGGAGCGGGCCAGCGCGGAGCCGGTGCCAGCAATGCCCACCTGGGCCAGCGACCAGTTGACAAAAGACGAGCACCATGAGGCTTTGTCGTCGTATCCGGCGATGTTGGTGTGGGCGTGGTATTGCGTGATCCGGGGGTTGCTGCTGCCCGGCGGGTAGGTGCTGGTGCCGACTTCGGCAAAGGCGGCGTCCATCCAGGGGGCAGGATGCGCGGGATAGGACATGGCGCTACTGGGGCTTCAGTTTGGCGGGCTTGAGGGACCGGGGCTTGGCTTCGGCTTTGCGGGGCTTGGCGGACCGTACCGGCTTGGCCGCCTTGGCGCTCAGGGCCGCCTGCAATGCCAGGCGTGCCCAGGGCGCCATGGCGTGAGCGGAGTCCATGGCTTCTTCCGGGGCGCTGTAGTAGTTCATGCCGCGCGACACGGTCTCGCCGTCCTTGGTGGACGCGTAGGTGAAGCGTTCACAGCCTGCGGCCTCCCATTGGGGGCGGTTGTCGTCACTGGCCTTGAGCCACAGCTTTTCGCCACTACCCAAGTCGGCAATGATGGCAATGGTTAGCCCGTCGGTGCTGATGCCCCAGCCGCCAAACATGCGCTTGGCAGTGCAAGGGCCGGTGCTGGCCAGCAGCTCGCAGCAGTAGTTGGCAAATTCAGAGTGTGCAGGTGCCATGGTGGATCAAAACGGTGTGGGGGATGGTTCGGGTGCCGGGGCGTCTGTACTTTGGCTGGCCAGGGCGCTTGCGTCGGCCTCGTAGCCGCGCAGGTTTTGTACTAAAAAAGCACGTTGGTCGGCGCTGCTGCTGTTATGCAGGGCCGCCATGGCGGCGCAGCTCTCGGTGGTCAGACGGTCCATGTACTGTCGGTACGCCGGGTCAGGGGCATTCAGGCTGCGCTCCAGCAGGCCGCGAATGGCGGCGGTGGCCTGGCTGGCAGAGAACCGGTTGGCGCCCAGTTCTTTCAGGACCTGCATCGCGTCCTGGTGGCGCCGTTGCTTCTCCTTGTACTGGCGCGGGCCGTTGAAGCTGGACGTCTCCACATGGCTGCGCACGATGGCCAGCTGTGGCGGCTCCAGCGTGCCATAAAAGGATTCGGCGCGTTCCACAATCTGCTTGACGCGCCGGTCGGTGCGTTCGGCCAGCGTGCCGTCCATCCACTCCTCGCGCCACTTGCGGTTGCGCCGCTCGAACTCGCGCGAGATGTGCTCCAGCTGGGCAGCCTGCAGCGTGGGTGCGATCGCCGCAATGGTTGGTGTGACGCGGTCCAGCGTAACCTGCACGCGGGTTTGCAGGCCGCTCACCAGTTGGCACACCTGCGCCGGGGTGACGGGTTTGGGCGCCATGGCTTGCAGGTCCTTGAGCGTCTGCACCAGCAGTGGCAGCTCGGCCTTGCGGTGCCAGTCCTGCACGGCCTGCAGGTCGTTGCGCACGCGTAGACTTTGTTCGCCATCAAAATCGAAGTAGCTGTCCAGCCACCAGTAGGCCAGGGTGGGGCTGCTGTTGTAGCCCAGGCGTACGGCGCTGCATCCGCCCAGCAGCAGGGCGGCCACCAGCGCACCGATAATGCACGGTGACAGCGCAAGCCAGCGCGATATTGAAGGCATTGAAAGGGACATGCAAGTGACTTCCGAATTACAGGTTCAAAACGCGGTGTTGGAGCATCAGCCCGTGGATGTGGTCATTATGGCGGCGGGCAAAGGCACCCGCATGAAGAGCCTGCTGCCAAAGGTCTTGCACCCCTTGGCGGGGCGGCCGCTGTTGCGCCACGTGCTGGACACCGCGCGGGCCCTGCAGGCCCGCCAGGCGGTGGTCATCACCGGTCATGGTGCTATGGAAGTAGAAGCAGCATGCGCAATGGATACGGGGGCTACAGGCCAATTTGCCATACGCTTTGTGCGCCAGGAGCCGCAATTGGGTACCGGCCACGCGGTGCAGCAGGCGGTGCCGGTGCTGGCCGATGATGGTGTGGTGGTGGTGCTCTCGGGGGACGTCCCCCTGACCCAGCCAGCGACGCTGTTTCATCTGATCACCGCCTGTGCCGGTGACAAGCTGGCGCTGCTGACACTGGAGATGGACAACCCCACCGGTTATGGGCGCATTGTGCGCAGTGGTGCCCGGGCCGACGGTGCGGTGCAGGCCATCGTGGAGCAAAAGGATGCCGCGCCCGCTGAGCTGGCGATCACCGAGATTTACAGCGGCATCATGGCGGTGCCCGCCGCTGCGCTCAAGCGCTGGCTGGCGCGGCTGGACAACCAGAATGCCCAGGGTGAGTACTACCTGACCGACATCGTGAAGTTTGCCGTGGCCGATGGCGTGCCCGTGGTAGCCCACAAAATCGATGACGCCGTGCAGGTGGCAGGCGTCAACAGCCCGGTGCAGCTGGCACAACTGGAGCGGGCCTACCAGCTGCAGCAGGCCCACCGGCTAATGGAAGACGGTGTGCGTCTGGCGGACCCGGCGCGCCTGGATGTGCGAGGCGATCTGCTGTGCGCGCGCGACGTCAGCATCGACGTGAACTGCGTGTTTGAGGGGCAGGTGAATTTGGGCGAGGGGGTTTCCATAGGCGCCAACTGCGTCATCGCCAACGCCATCATCGAGGCGGGCGCCGTGATCCACCCCTTTACCCATATCGATGGCGAAGACCTCGGTGTGACGGTCGGCCCCGGGGCCCTGATTGGCCCCTTTGCCCGCCTGCGCCCCGGTGCGCGTCTGGGTGCCGAGGTGCACATTGGCAATTTTGTCGAGGTCAAGAATTCGACGCTGGCTAAAGGCGCCAAGGCCAACCACCTGGCCTACCTGGGCGACGCCACGGTCGGCGAGCGGGTGAACTTTGGTGCGGGCAGCATCACCGCCAACTACGACGGGGCCAACAAGCACCGCACGGTGATCGGGGACGATGTGCATGTGGGCAGCAACTGTGTGCTGGTGGCGCCGATCACGCTGGGGGCGGGTGGCACGGTGGGCGGAGGCTCCACGCTGACCAAAGATACGCCTGCGGGCGCCTTGAGCATCGCGCGTGGCAAACAGGCCAGCATTGCCGGGTGGAGTCGCCCTAAAAAGGCCCCCAAGCCTTGACGTGGGTGTGCGCATGATGGATGCATCACCCGAATCCCCAGAATCCCGTATAGCCGCTCTGGAGGCGGAACTGGCTGCGGTGCGCGCCGAAATGCAGGATTTCACGGCCACCGTTTCGCACGACCTGCGGGCGCCGCTGCGCCATATCGTGTCGTACGTGCAGTTGGTGCAGGAGGATGCCGGGCCGCAGCTGGACGCTGAGGTTCAAAGCTTCCTTGTCACGATTGTCGATTCGGCCCGGCACATGGGCGTGTTGCTCGACGGGCTGAGCGAGCTGTCGCGCGTGGGCACCCAGCCACTGGCGCTGGAGCTGGTGTCCTTGCAGGTGCTGGTGCAGGAGGTGTGCGACTCGCTGTCTGCGACTGCGCCAGGCAAAGCCGTGGAGTGGCAAATTGGCGACAACTTGCCCACCGTGCAGGCGGACGGGCGCTTGCTGCGCCTGGCCCTGGAGCATATGTTGGGGAATGCGGTAAAGTTTTCTGCCGTGCGCGAGAAGCCCGTGGTTGCCATCAGTCGCCTAAACAGCGACGGTGCGGGTTACGAGGCGCTGGAGGTGCGTGACAACGGCGTTGGCTTCAATCCGGCCCTTCAGGGCAACTTGTTCAAGGTGTTTGGCCGATTGCACAGTTCCCAGCAATTTCCGGGTATTGGCGTGGGCCTGGCGCTGACGCGAATACTGCTGCAGCGCCTAGGTGCGACAGTCGCCGTGCAAGGTGCCGTGGATGCGGGGTGCAGCGTGCAGCTGCGCTTCAGAGCCGCCCGGTCAATACATGGCTTGACGCCCTGACATGTCGCGCGGCGAGTTGAGCGCACAGCTGCGCAGCCTGCGGGGCCGGCAGGCGTAGACCGCTGGCCCGCTCACTTGCGGCCTGCGCCATCTACCGTCTTGCACGATCTGGTCCAAAGCGTCTAGCCATGCCTCTAGCGGTTGGCTCGTGGGTACAACGATGCCAGCGACACCAATGGCGTCTTCGAGCAGCGGCTCGCTAGACGCCAGCACTGGGAGATTGGCCGCCAGGCAGTGCGCCAGCATGTCCCAGGGCAACTCGGCGCAGAGTGATGGCAGAACTGCTATTCGGAACTGCGTGCGCATGGCACGGCTCACATCGAGCACGGTCACATTCGATGGGGCACCGCTGAGCAGCAATTGCTCGGCAGCAACTTGAATGTGGACCTCAACTTCAGAAGCCTTCGTCATCGCGGTGTCAATTACCTGCATGTGACGGTGTACCCAGAGCCTAACGGCACAAAATCTAACCGCTTGTCGCATCGCGAGATGCAATATCGCTCCAAATTTGTGGCGTTTGATGCTGAAAAGTGCCTTGGCATTGCAGAGCCGATATAGGGTCAGCACAGCGTCGAATTAGACTACTCCACTGCCACTGGGTGTCAGACCGCTTCCCGGGGTGCATGACTGATGTCTGCATTAATGTAGTCGACTCTACAATGCATCTCTAGCACTGAGTGCGATCCGATAAACCCCCTCTGAACCGAACATGACAAAAAATCTCAACACCGTTTTGCTGGTCTTCGTAGCTATTTTTTCAGGCGTCGCCAGTGCAAGCGCCGTTACAAATGGAAGCTTCGAATCCCAGAATCTCTCCGAGAGTTACGTTGGATTCCTCTACAGTGATGCGGGGCTCAATCAATTCCTGGGATATGGCCCAGTGGGCGTTTCGGCACCAGGCTGGTCGTTTTCTGGGCAGTCTGGTCTTTCGTACTCAAACACCTTGTGGGGTGGCACGGCCCAGGATGGCAATGTGTTCGGGTTTCTGCGCAATGAGGGGGGCGAGATAAGTCAGTCCTTCACCGACGTTGCGGGGGACTACGCTTTTTCGTTCAATTTGGCGCAGCGCACCAGTTGGCGCGTTGGCGGTTTTCAAACCTTATCTGTCCTGCTTGATGGTGCTTCGATTTGGTCTGGTATGCCGGGGGATACGTGGAGTACGTATTCTTTCAGTGCTTCCAACGTGGCAGCCGGTAACCATACGCTGAGCCTTCGCGGAACGAACCTGGGCGCAGCGTCAGACACATCCGTATTTGTTGATAACGTGCGGCTAACCGTTTTTGCCGTCCCGGAGCCAGAATCCTACACGCTGCTGTTGGTAGGTCTTGCGTTGATTGGCGCAGTTGCGCGACGTCGGAAGGTCAACGACGCCGAGTCTGTGATCTGAGCGTAGGCAAACCTCCAATGGTGGGTGGACCTTGCCAAGTTGTTCACCCCAGCGGCAACTCCCCCCCAAACTTGCTGCGTTTGATACTGAAGAACGCCTTGACATTGCGCACGTTGGCGTCGCTGGTGAACAGGCGCTGCGTTGCCGCCTGGTAGTCCGGCATATTCAGTGCATGCACCACCAGCACAAAGTCTGGCCCTGGCGACACGCGGTAGCACTGCTGTACCGCGTGGTCATGGGCCACGCGGGCTTCAAAATGGTCGAGCGCCTGCGTGTCTTGCCGGTCCAGCATGATTTCAACAATCGCCGTCAGACCATACCCAAGAGTGGCGGACAGTTTTTCCGGGTTGAGGATGGCGATCTGGCGCTCAATCAGGCCGGCATCCCGCAGGCGCTTGACGCGGCGCAGGCAGGTGGGCGCCGATGTGTGGACGTGCTCGGCCAAGGCCTGATTGCTCAAACTGGCGTCCTGCTGGAGTTGCGCCAGCAGCTCCAGGTCGGTTTTGTCTAGCGTTATTTGTTTCACCATTTAATTAAATTTGAAATTTAATGCCAATCTTGAATATTGATGAAATTATCTTCCATTTATTTAGTGTATTTTGAATAACAAATATTTGCATAGGCCTTTACCATTCGCCCATCTTTGGTAACGATGGGGAGTACGGTTATGTGTGGAATCGTCGGCGCGGTGTCCAACCGCAATATTGTTCCGGTGTTGGTGCAAGGGCTGGAGCGCCTGGAATACCGGGGCTATGACTCCTGCGGCGTAGCGGTGTACGCGCAGGGTACCGACGCAGCCCACAGCGGATTGCGCCGCGCCCGCAGTACCTCCCGGGTGGCAGAGTTGGCGGCGCAAGTGGCGCCGGGCTCCGAGACGGGTGGTCTGGTTGGTCAATTGGGCATTGCCCATACGCGCTGGGCCACCCATGGGGCGCCTTCGGTCAGCAATGCGCACCCCCACTTCAGCCACGGCCCGGGCGCCGACGCCCACCAGCGGCCAGGTCGCATTGCGCTGGTGCACAACGGCATTATTGAAAACCACGACGAACTGCGCGCGGCGCTCAAGGCCAAAGGCTACGTGTTCGTCAGCCAGACCGATACTGAAGTCATCGCCCACCTGGTGGACAGTCTCTATGACGGCGATTTGTTTGAAGCCGTGCAGGCAGCCGCCAGCCAGCTGCACGGTGCCTATGCCATTGCCGTGTTTTGCAAGGATGAGCCCCACCGTCTGGTCGGCGCGCGCGCGGGTTCGCCATTGATTCTGGGTGTGGGCAAGGATGGGCAAGAGCACTTTTTGGCCAGCGACGCCATGGCACTAGCCGGCGTCACGGACCAGATCGTGTACCTGGACGAAGGCGATATGGTCGACGTGCAACTGGGCAAGTACTGGTTGATCGACAAGGCCCGCAAGCCGGTTGCGCCCGCACAGCGCCCCGTCAAGACCGTGTTGGCACACAGCGGCGCGGCCGAGTTGGGGCCCTATCGCCACTACATGCAGAAAGAAATTTTTGAGCAGCCGCGCGCCATTGCCGACACGCTCGATGGAGTGGAGGGCATAGTCCCTGAGCTGTTTGACCAGCAGATGAACCACGCACCGGGCGCCAATGCGGCCCGCGTGTTTGCCGAGATCGACTCCGTGCTGATTCTGGCCTGCGGCACCAGTTACTACAGTGGCTGCACCGCCAAGTACTGGCTGGAGAGCATCGCCAAAGTGCCCACGCAAGTGGAGGTTGCCAGCGAATACCGCTACCGTGATTCGGTGCCCAACCCCAGGACATTGGTCGTCACCATCACCCAATCCGGCGAAACTGCCGACACGCTGGCCGCACTGCGCCACGCCAAAAGCCTGGGCATGCACCACACCCTGACCATTTGCAACGTGGCCACCAGCGCCATGGTTCGCGAATGCAGCCTGGCCTACGTGACGCGTGCAGGCGTGGAGATTGGCGTGGCATCCACCAAGGCTTTCACCACCCAATTGGCCGGGCTGTTTTTGCTGACGCTGGCATTGGCGCAGGCCAAGGGACGCCTGCCGGAGAGTGAAGAACAACGCCACATCAAAGCCATGCGCCATCTGCCAGCAGCGCTGCAGGCCGTGCTGGCGCTGGAGCCGCAAATCATCAGCTGGTCCGAAGACTTCGCCAAGAAAGAGAACGCGCTGTTCCTGGGCCGCGGCCTGCACTACCCCATCGCCATGGAAGGTGCCTTGAAGCTCAAGGAGATCACCTACATCCATGCCGAAGCGTATGCGGCCGGAGAACTCAAGCACGGTCCGCTGGCGCTGGTCACCAGCGAGATGCCGGTGGTCACCGTGGCTCCCAATGACGCGCTGCTGGAAAAGCTCAAGAGCAACCTGCACGAGGTGCGCGCCCGCGGTGGCGTGCTCTACGTGCTGGCCGATGCCGACACGCGCATTGAGAGCGGCGAGGGCATGCACGTGATCCGCATGCCCGAGCACTATGGCGAGTTGTCACCGCTGCTGCATGTGGTGCCCCTGCAACTACTGGCTTACCACGCGGCCTGTGCGCGCGGGACTGACGTCGACAAGCCACGCAACCTGGCGAAAAGTGTCACCGTGGAGTAGTAGACCCTGAGAAACGCTGTTGCACCTCTGGCCACACAGACCCAGCATCGCAAGCCTCCAGAAGGATTCAATGCAAATCATCGTCGTTGGGATGGGAAAGCTGGCAACAGAATTGCTCGGTTCTCTCGCAGCAGGGTCGGCCGCCCCGGTCTTTCCTTGGGCACAAGGGGTGCACAAGAGGCAGCGGTCCATCGTCATCCATGCGGGCTCCGGCAGAGAGCTGCAGGCGGTGCTCGCCTATTGCGCACATACGCAGTCGACGCTGATCGAGCTGGCAACGGGGTCTGACATTGGTACGCTGGCGCCCAGCTTTCCGGTGGTCGTCTGTCCCAATACCAACATCCTGATGCTCAAGTTCATGAGCATGATGGAGAAATGCGGTCCACTCTTTCGCAAGCACTCCATCGAGCTCACCGAGTCGCACCAGGCAGACAAAAGCTCGGTGCCGGGCACCGCGGTGACGATTGCCCGGGCGCTCGGCTTGAAGGACAGCGACGTGCGCTCGGTACGCGACCCGGCCCTGCAGGAAACAGTGCTACAGGTTCCTGCCGAACATCTGGCACGTCACGCCTATCACCAGATCCGCATCGACGAGGGGGCGTGCAGCCTCCGATTTGAAGCGCGTGTCTACGGTGAGACCGCGTACGCGGATGGCGTGGCACGCATCGTTGCTGCTGTCCGGGCCCAGCAGCTTGAAAATCGCTTGTATTCCATCATGGAGTTTGTCGATGCCGGTTGGCTGTGACCGGGCACCTGTGGCAGCAGGAAGAACTACAGGAAGAGTTGCGATTTGCTATCAATAGCGTAGTGGACTATGCAGTATTGACGGGGGCTAGCGGGTCATTTTGCATACAGTGACCGGCACCAGCAGGTGCACCGCAGGCTGGTAAGCGCCATGCCGCTGCCTCATTTCGCCTGTGCGGCCACGGTTTCAGTGATCAGGCGGTGGTAGAAGCGAATGGCATCGGCATAGTTGCCGGTGCTCAGGCGTTCGTTCGTGCCGTGAAAGCGTTTCAGATCTTCCGGGTTGGCACGCACGGGTGAGAACTTGAAAATGTGGTCGCTGATGTCACCGTAGTGAATCGAGTCGGTTCCGGCCACCATCAGGCCGGGCGCAACCAGCGCGTCGGGGAAAATTTCCCGGATGGTCTTATTCAGCACCTTGTACTGCGCCGAGTCCGTGGGCGCCACTTTGGATGCATCCACCGCGCCGGGCAGCGCAAACAACTCAAACTTGTCGCCCGGCACCGCAGCGCTCACCTTGGCGCGCACGTGTTGCATCACCTGCTCTTTGGTGTCCCCGGGCAGGATGCGGAAATTCACCGTGGCCTCGGCGCGGCCGGGTAATACGTTCTCCTTGTTGCCCGCGTTCACAATCGTCAATGCGGTGGTAGTGCGAATCATGGCGTTGGTGCTGCCGGCGGCTTCGAATTGCTTTTGCACCACCGGGCCAAACAGCCATAGGTTAGACAAGGCAACCCTTGAGAAGCCACCCATTTCCGGCGCCAGCGTGTCAAACATTTCGCTGGCGACACCGCGGATGCCGGCTGGCAGCTGCTCGTCGTCCAGGCGCTTCAGGGCCGCGCTCATCATGGCAATGGCGCTGGTGCCCTGCTTGGGCGGCATGGATGAGTGGCCGGGCGTGGCCGACATCTTCAGTACCACCGACATATAGCCCTTTTCCGCCACGCCAATCAAGGCGGTGGGCTGTTTGATGCCGGGCATCACACCGTCGAGCACCAGCAGGCCTTCGTCGATCACAAAGTCCAGTTGCACCTTGCGCTCCTTCAATAGCGCGGCAATCTTGGTGGCGCCGCGGGCACCAGCCACCTCTTCGTCTGCGCCATAGGCCAGGTAGACCGTGCGCGCAGGCTTGTAGCCCGAAGCGAGCAACATTTCCACGGCTTCCAGTTGCGACATCAAATTGCCCTTGTCGTCCCAGGAGCCGCGGCCCCACACAAACCCGTCTTTCACCAGGCCAGAAAACGGGTCTACCTGCCAGTCGCCTTCGGTGCCGGGTGCCACCGGTACCACGTCCTGGTGGGCCAGCAGCATGATGGGTTTGGCCTTGGGGTCGGTGCCCTCCCAGGTGTAGAGCAGGCTCAGGTCCGCCACGGTTTCACGCTTCAGGGCGGCGTGCACTTTCGGGAACCTGGCCTGCAGCAGTGCGTGGAACGCCAGAAACTGGTCGGCATTGAGCTTGGCATCGTCGCGTGACGAGATGGTCTTCAGGCGCACCGCTTCGCCCAGTCGGGTGGCGGCCCCCGCCTCGTCCACCGTGATGGGCGCAAGCGGCGCAACCACCATTTGCTGTGAGCCTTTGCGGGCAGTATTGATGCCGAGCGCGACCGCGAGTACCAGCAAGAGGGCTCCGAGGGAGAGAAGTATTTTTTTGATCACGCGGATTCGCTTTCGGTTGTGTCGATGGGACATGGCATACCCGAGGGTTGCCGGGGGTGGGAGCATGCTAGAAGCCATGTCGACTTCTGTCAAATGACCAACGTCGGTCGGCCGGCCCCTGAAGCCGCTACTGAAAATCGTACTATTGAGCGTTCATAGCCGAGGGAGCAGACATCCAATGAATCGCACCACCACACTGAAGACGCTTTGCATGGGTGTAGCACTGACTGCGTGCATGACCCTGCCAGCGTTTGGTCAATCCAAACCGACCGCCAGCGCACAGCAACGCACCGAAGCGCACTTTCGGACCATCCGTGCGCAGCCGCCCGAGCTGTGGGCCTTTCTCAAAGACATGCCCAAGGGCGGCGACCTGCACAGCCATTTGTCGGGCGCCATCTATGCCGAATCGATGGTGGGCTGGGCGGTGGAGGACGGCCTGTGCGTAGACCCCAAAACACTGTCGGTGGTGAAGCCGCCCTGCGACCCGGCGCTGGGCCAGATGGCGGCCAAGGACGCGCAGCTGGATGGCGTGCTATACCGCCGCCTGATTGACGCCTGGTCCATGCGCAATGCTGCCACCTCCGGCCTGAGCGGCCACGACCAGTTCTTTGACAGCTTTGGCAAGTTTGGCCTGTCCAACAAGAACCGCACCGGTGACATGCTGGCCGAGGTGGCCGCGCGGGCCAGCGCGGGTCAGGTCAGCTACCTGGAATTGATGCTGACCCCCGGCGGCTCCGGCGTCGGCAAAGTGGCGGCCAAGGCGCAGTGGAATGACGACTTTGGCGCGATGCGTGCGGCTATGCTGGAGAGCGGCATGCCCGAGGCCGCCCAGGCCGCCGCCGATGAACTGAACCGAGCCAACGCGCGCAAGGCCGAGATTTTGCGCTGCGGCACCGCGCAGGCCGCACCCGGCTGCGCGGTGACCGTGCGCTACCTCTATCAGGTGCTGCGCGGCCTGCCCAAGGAGATCGTCTTTGCACAAATGCTGGTCGGGTTTGAGCTGGCCAGCCGTGGTGGTGCGGACACCCAAGTGGTCGGGCTGAACCTGGTCATGCCAGAGGATGCTCTGGTGCCCATGCGCGATTTTTCGCTGCACATGCGCCTGCTGGACTACCTGCATAGCGTCTACCCCAAGGTCCAGGTCACGCTGCACGCGGGTGAGCTGGTGCCCGGCCTGGTGCCGCCCGAGGGGTTGCGCTTTCATATCCGCGAATCGATCGCGCTCGGTCACGCCAAGCGCATTGGCCATGGCGTGGCCGTCATGCAGGAAGACGATGCCGTGGGCCTGCTGAAAGCCATGGCGCGCAACAAAGTCATGGTGGAAATCTGCCTGACCAGCAACACCGGCATTCTTGGCGTGAGTGGCGCCCAGCACCCGCTGTCCGCCTACCTGAAGTACGGCGTGCCGACGGCGTTGGCCACGGATGACGAGGGCGTGTCGCGCTCGGAAATGACCCACGAATACGTGAAGGCGGTGCAGGAACAGAACGTGAGCTACCGTCAGTTAAAGTCTATGGCCCGCAACAGCCTGCACTACGCGTTTGTAGAAGGCGCGCCGCTGTGGAAAAACATGGACCGTCTCAACCCCGTGGCTGCATGCAGCGGCGCCATGCCCGGTTCAAAACGCACGACCGCGCGCTGCCAGACTTATCTGGAGCAAAACCCCAAGGCGCGCCTGCAATGGCAACTGGAGGATGCGCTGACGGCGTTCGAGCGCAAGTTCTGATTGCGTCGGGGCAGGGCACTGCATCGCGCGCCACCGCGGGCTGCGAGAGTCCTTTTTCACAGCAGTTTCAAGGGACGCCAATCAGGCGAGGCGCGAAAGTCCTTGATGGACAGCAGGCCGGGCACCACCAGCTCTTTCCAGCTCTTGCGCAACCGGCGCAGCGCGCCGGGCACCCCCTGCACTCCAGGCTGTGGCGCGGTTTGCGCCATGAAGAGCTGGTAGACCCCTTCCTTGGCACCGGCCAGGGTTTTGCTGGCCAGCACGGTCTTGCCGGCCACCAGGTAGGTCTGCAGGTCGCCAAAGGCCAACAAGATCGGCGTGGCAGGTGCCTTGAAGTCTTTCAGGCTTTGGTCGGCCAGCCAGCGCGTCACGTTCTGCGCCGCCAGGGCACCCATGTCGATGGCGTTAAAGGCTTGCTTGCTGGCGGGTTTGGGCAGGGCCGCCGCATCGCCGACCACAAAAATGCTGGGGGCGTAGCGACTCTGCAAGGTTTGGTGCACTGCTGCCCAGGTGTGGGGCGGCCGGATCAGCTTGGCGTCGCGCAGCAGAGGTGGCGGCGCCAGCCCGGCGGCCCAGATGGTCAGGGCCGAGGGTAGCCGCTTGCCGGACACCAACCAGACGCCTTTGGGCGTCACGCGGGCAACCGATTCCCCGGTGTGAAACGACACGCGATGTTCCTCGCACATCCGCCGCAAGTCCGCGTCCAGCGCCTTTGGAAAGCCGGGCATCAGTTGGGCACTGGCCTCGACCATGGCAAAGGAAATTTCCGGGCGGTGGCGGTAGCGTCGCAGCAATTCGCCCAGCGCCTCGACACCCGACAGGCCGCCACCCACCACCACCACGTGCAGGGGTGTTGGCTTGTGCTGCAAGGCGTCCAGTCGTCTTTCAATGGCCAGGCTGTCCGCAACGGTTCGAAACGGCCAGGTGTGGCTATCCACTCCGGGAATATGGTAGTCGTTGCTGATGCCCCCCACGGCGACGATGGCCGCGTCAAAGGGCAGGGTGGCGCCACCGGCCGTGGTGGCGCGGCGCCGTCGGGTGTCGATGTGGGTAACCTGGTCCTGCACAAAGCGGTGTCCCGCGCGGGCGACGATCTGGAAGCGATTGAGTCGAAGGCCCTGGGGAGTTTTGACACCAGAGAGAATTTCGTGGATTCCCGGAATCCACTCAAAGTCCGGCGAGGGGTCGACCACGGTCACGTCACAGGTCTTGGGCAACTGGATCGCCGCAGTCAGGCCGGCAAAGTTGGCGCCAATGATGAGAATTCTTTTGGTTTTTGGGGTCATTGAATGGGTCTAATGTCAGTGATCGGTAGCCACGGCAGCATAAGACGCAGGGGCTCGGTACACCAGCACCTTTAGGGCGCGCTCGGGTGATGCGTCGGCGAAGGCCGGTGGATTGTCCACACGCTCAACAAACGTGAACTCCGGGGCCAGTTCGGCCATGAGGGTTTGCAAAAAGGCGGCGTCCAGCTCGGGCGCGTTCAGGCACAGCAAGACGTGCCCGCCCGGAGCCCACAGTTCCGGCAGGCGGCGCACCAGCCGTGCGTAGTCTTTGGTGGCCACAAAGCTGCCCTTCTGGAAGCTGGGTGGGTCGACGATGATGAGGTCATATGGGCCACTGCGCTGAATCTTGCCCCAGGTCGAAAAAATGTCATGGGCCCAGAAACTGGCGCCAGCCAGAAGGCCATTGAGTTGGTGGTTCTGCTGTGCCAGGGCCATGGCGCCGTGGCTCATGTCCACGTTGACCACCTGCCTGGCGCCGGCCTGCAGTGCCACGACCGAGAACGCACCGGTATAGGCAAACAGGTTGAGTACCTTGATGCCGGGGCGCTGTGCCACGTACTCGCGCACCCAGTGCCGGCCTTGCGCCATGTCGGGGAAGAAGCCGTGGTTCTGCCCCTTGAGCAAATGCACCAGGTAGCGCGCAGCGCCTTCTGTAGCGATATGCGGTGCCGGCACGTCGCCCGCCATCAGACGCGTCTCGGTTTGACCTTTGTGGCGGCATTGGTAGACCCAGTTCAGCGGTTGCTCCGGGGCCAACTGGTGCAACCTTGCCCGCAGTGCCGCGTCCACGCAGGCCAGCTCGGCGTCCGTCGCTGGTTCAAAACTGGTCAGCAGCCACACCGGTGGGAAGGCATCCAGCGCCCAGTGCTCGCAGCCTGGGTACAGGCCGCCACGGCCATGGAATACGCGCTGGGCGTCAAGGGGCAGGGCCATCTGCGCTATGGTGTCTATCAAGGCTTGCATGGGGGTCAATGTACCTTGCAGGCGGCTGTGAGCAGGCGGTGGGCTGATACCACCGCGCTCTCCAACAGCGGGATGCCCTGCGCAGCGCGTCGAGCGCCTGCAGATTGGTCTGTGTGGTCAGGCCGACAATGGGCCGATCACACTGCGGTGACAGCAGGTAGTTGACCGGCCCGCCAGTCGGATCGCCTGGCGGGAATCAGACACGCGTCGCGGTGCATGACTAGGCGCGAAGCGTACTCCATACCAAGGTCCTGGGCATTCTGCATTGCCTGAACGGGCAGCCTAGGGCGCGCAGCCCCCGGTGCGCGTATGGATGGATCAGGCGGGTGGACTGAGTGCCGAAATCACTGAAGTCCAGAATAAATGCACCAAATAAGTGCAAACTGGTGGAAATCGGTTGGAAATCTTTTGTTTTTCAAAATATTTTGAAAATAGCCCTAAATAACCCCCTAAATCTGCCGTTAAGAAACATACGTCTACGAAGAAAAGTAAGTGGAGGGGCGAAAAGCCCAAACAAAATGCAATTGCCCACCATTGATCGAACACCTAATCTGCGGCCTAGCGGCGCAGATGTGGTTTCGTCTGGGGCAAACAGAGTCATACCGGTTGCTCCGGTGAATCCAGCGGTGAGTGCACACCCCGGCATCCAGCCCACGCCCAGCGTTGTGGATATGGTGAACCCCGCCCTGAAGACGACCGAGGGCGAGCCGGTGTACACCAGCGTGTCGGACCCTGGCAGGCATGGCTCAGAGGCGGCGACGGCGCCGCGTGACTGGACCATCCACCGGCCGGCCCCTGAAAAGGTGGAGGATCCGCCACCCAAACCCCTGTACCAAGTGCTGATGGAGCACCTGAGCCGCGTGTGGACCGCAAGCGCCAGCGCAGTCCAGCTTGAGCAGGTGAGCAACCAGCTGGATCTACCTACCGCGGTTGTGCCTTCCGAAGTGCCTGGCGACCTTGCCAAGCAAGTGCTGGTCTACGACCACCCGACGATCAAGAAAAACGAACGCCTCTGATCTACCATCGGGGCTATGCATACCAGCGCCCTCGTACTCTTCTCCGGTGGGCAAGACTCCACCACCTGTCTGGCCCACGCTTTGCAACGCTACGAGCGTGTGGAAACCATTGCCTTTGACTACCGGCAGCGCCACAGCGTCGAGCTGGACGCAAGGCTGGTGGTTTTGCGTGAGATCCGCGCGCAATTCCCGCAGTGGGGCCCAAAGCTGGGACAAGACCATCTGCTGGATCTGGCGGTGCTTGGCTCGGTCAGCGAGACCTCGCTCACCCGCGAAACCGCCTTTCGCATGGAAAGCACCGGTTTGCCCAATACCTTTGTGCCGGGCCGCAACCTGCTGTTTTTGACCCTGGCGGCGGCGGTCGCCTACCGGCGCGATCTGCAGGTAATCGTTACGGGCGTGTGCGAAACCGATTTTTCTGGTTACCCGGATTGCCGCGATGACACCATGAAGGCCATGCAGTTGGCGCTCTCATTGGGCATGGACAAACGCTTTTTGATTGAAACCCCGCTGATGTGGATTGACAAGGCCGCCACCTGGGCCATGGCGCATGACCTGGGGGGACAGCCATTGGTGGACCTGGTCGTGGAGCACACCCACACCTGTTATCTGGGTGACCGTGTCCACCGCCATGCCTGGGGATACGGATGCGGCGAGTGCCCGGCCTGCCTGCTGCGGGCCAAGGGCTTTGCGGGCTTCCAAACACCCACCGCGGGGTAATCAGTTACGGATGCCGCTGGCCACATGGCCGGACGGCACGTGGCGGGCGGCGGATTCGATGTGGCCGGTCTGGTCGTCAAAGAAGAAATCCGGTTCAAACTCACGCAGAAATTCACCCTTGTCCAGGCCGCCCAGGAACATGGCCTCATCGACGGCAATGTTCCAGTTCATCAGCGTGCGGATGGCGCGCTCATGCGCCGGTGCGCTGCGGGCCGTGACCAGCGCCGTGCGAATGCGCATGCGCGGCGTGGCGGCCTGCTGCAAGCGGTGCAGCGCGACCAGCAGGGGTTTGAAGGGTCCGTCGGGCAAGGGCAGGGACACCTTGTCGGTCTCGTGCTGCTGAAACGCGTTCAGGCCGTGGGACTGGTAGACGCGCTCGGCCTCGTCGCTGAACAGCACGGCGTCGCCGTCAAAGGCGATGCGTACTTCGCTGGGGTGCGCATCACTGGCATGCGCGGAGTGCGGGTACACCTGTGCGGCGGGAACGCCTGCCGCCAGTGCCGCCCGCACATCGCTAAGGTGCGTGCTCAAAAACAGGTTGGCGTGCAGGGGCTTGAGGTAGCGCCAGGGCGCCTCGCCGCGGGTGAACGAGCAGCGGATGATGGGCAACGCATAGTGCGCGGCTGACTTCATGACGCGCAGGCCGCTGACAGGGTCATTGCGCGACAGGATGACTACCTCGACCTTTTGCGACAGTTCCTCGTTGAAGGCGAGCAGCTTTTGCACCAGAGAAAACGCGACACCGGGCTTGGCCGGAATTTCCAGCCGCTCCAGTTGCAGGCGCATATAGGCGGTGTCGTCCGCCTGCTCGAAGACCTGGTTCTCTTCCTCAAAATCAAACAGGGCGCGGCTGGAAATGGCGACCACCAGTTTGCCGTCCAGAGAGATTCCCATGTCAGGTTCTCAGAAACATGCGGTACACCGGGTTCGCGGTCTCTTCCACATAGGGGTAGTCCAGGGTTTGCAGGAACTTGGCAAACGCCTTGTCGTCGGCCTTGGGCACCTGCAGACCGACCAGAATGCGACCGTAGTCCGCGCCCTGGTTGCGGTAGTGGAACAGGCTGATATTCCAGCCCGGGCGCATCAGGCTCAGGAACTTCATCAGGGCGCCAGGCCGCTCGGGAAAGACAAAGCGCAGCAGGCGCTCGTTGTCCGCCAGTGCGGAGTGGCCGCCCACCATGTGGCGCACGTGTTCCTTGGCCAGCTCGTCATGGGTGAGGTCTAGCGTGGCAAACTTGTGCTTGGTGAAGTTGGTGGCGATCTTCAACGATTCGCCCTTGCCCTGCGTGGTGATGCCGACAAACACATGCGCCTGGGCCGAGTCGCTGATGCGGTAGTTGAACTCGGTCACGTTGCGCGGCCCGCCCGGCAGCTCGCCGATCAGTTCGCAAAAGCGCTTGAAGCTGCCGCGTTCCTCAGGAATGGTGACTGCAAACAGCGCCTCGCGTTCCTCGCCAACCTCGGCCCGCTCGGCGACGAAACGAAGCCGGTCAAAGTTCATATTGGCGCCGCACAAAATGGCGGCGTAGGTCTCGCCCTTGGTCTTGTTTTTTGCTACGTATTGCTTGATGGCGGCGACTGCCAGGGCACCGGCGGGTTCCACAATGCTGCGCGTATCGACAAAAATATCCTTGATGGCGGCACAGACCGAATCGGTGTCCACGGTCATGAATTCGTTCACCAGGCCGCGGGCGATGCGGAAGGTTTCCTCGCCCACCAGCTTCACCGCGGTGCCATCGGAGAAGAGTCCCACGTCGGCGAGCGTGACGCGCTTGTTGGCAGTGACCGACTGGATCATGGCGTCCGAATCATTCATCTGCACGCCAATGACCTTGATACGCGGGTCGACCGCCTTGATGTAGTTCGCCACGCCCGAAACCAGGCCGCCGCCGCCAATGGCGACGAATACTGCGTCCAGCGCGGGGCGGGTTGACAGGGTCTGCCCCGCGGGGGTGCTGCGGGTGTGCAGGGTTTGCACCTGGCGCAGCATTTCCATGGCGATCGTGCCCTGGCCGGCAATCACGTCGGGGTCGTCAAACGGGTGCACAAAGGTCAGCCCCTGCTTCTTTTGCAGTGTGAGCGAATGTCCGTAGGCGTCAGAGTAGCTGTCGCCAAACAGCACCACTTCGCCGCCAAAGCCCCGGACCGCGTCGACCTTGACCTGTGGCGTGGTGGTGGGCATCACGATGACGGCACGCGTACCCAGTTTGTGGGCACTCAAGGCAACGCCCTGGGCGTGGTTGCCGGCGGATGCGCAGATCACGCCGTTTTTCAGTTGCTCTGCGCTGAGCTGCGCCATCTTGTTGTAGGCACCACGCAGTTTGAAGCTGCGCACCGGCTGCTGGTCTTCGCGCTTGAGCAGCACGGTGTTGTGCAGGCGCTTGCCCAACTGTCTGGCCGGCTCCAGAGCCGACTCCGTGGCGACGTCGTAGACGCGCGCGGTCAGGATTTTTTTCAGGTAGTCGGCCGGTGAAAGGGGTTTGGGCTGTTTGGTCGTCATGGAGCGCGGGTGAGTGAGTACGCATGATAATCGCCACCTTGCCGCCGATGCGGTTTGCGGCGAATGCCAAGGAGTGAGAACATGGAATGCACAGTCAGCTGGACCGGAGGATTGAATACCCGCTCCGGCATGGGTTTTGTGGCCGAGACCGGTAGCGGCCACACGCTGGTCATGGATGGCGCCCCGGACGAGGCCAAGCCGGAAAATGGCGGGCGCAATCTGGCGCCCCGTCCGCTGGAAACGGTTTTGGCGGGGACCGGCGGCTGCACCGCCTACGACGTGGTGCTGATCCTGAAACGCGGCCGCCATGCGGTTACGGGTTGCACCGTCAAGTTGACCGCCGAACGGGCCGACAGCGACCCCAAGGTGTTCACCAAGATTCTGATGCACTTCACCGTGACCGGCAAAGGCATTCCCGCTTCCGCAGTAGAGCGCGCCATCGCCATGAGCCACGAAAAGTACTGCTCCGCCAGCATCATGCTGGCAAAGACGGCCGATATCACGACCAGTTTTGAGCTGATCGAGGCGTAGGCGACTCAGCCCGGCAAAGTCTGGCTGGGCTCAAACGCGCTGCGCCACGGTGGTCATCACCTTGGCGGCGGCGCGCATCAGGTCTTTGACGGGCCGTGGCAGTTCCATGGCTCCGGCGTCCTGGGCGTCCTGGGCGTGGCGCAACTCATCGTCGCGCATCTGCGCCACAATGGCCCGTGAGTCGTGGTCGCTGGTCGGCAACCGGTCGAGGTGACTTTGTAAGTGTGCGCCCACTTGAACTTCCGTTTCCACCACAAATCCCAGGCTCACCTTGTCCCCCAGTCGCCCAGCTAGCAGGCCCAAACCAAAGGCCCCGGCGTACCAAAGCGGGTTTAACAGGGATGGACGGGAATGCAATGCGGACAAACGCTCAGCCGTCCAGGCCAAATGGTCGGTTTCCTCCGCGCACGCCCGCGTGAATTGCGCACGCAGCACCGGGTTGCGCGTGGTCAGCGCCTGTGCTGTATATAACGCCTGGGCACAAACTTCTCCCACATGGTTAACCCGCATCAGGCCTGCGGAGGAGCGGCTTTCAGCCGCGTCGAGCCGGGTTATCTGGTCGGCCCCGGTGGGGCAAGCCTGCGTGGCGTGGGGGCGCGCAAACAGCGTGCGCAGGGCGGAATCAGCGGCATTTAGCAGCGAATCCATGGTCAAACTCCGTAAAAAGATCGGTGTGTGAGTCTAGCGCGAATGGATCGGCAAAAGGGGGAAACAAATTGTTGCAACCCTGCAACGGAAGGTGTTGGATTTCGGGTTTTTCGGCCCTTTTTGGGGCCAATGCTTTGCCAAACCGCCATGGGTCTGGTGCAATAGACCCAACTTCCTGAACTAGGAGGTTGGCCCGGGGTTCTTATCCCGTCGGACCTGAGCCCGCTGTTTAACCTTTTTGAGAAACCCGAAATGAAAAAAACCCTCATCGCTTTGGCCGTTTTGGCCGCTTCGACCGCCTCCATGGCGCAAGTGACTTTGTACGGTGTTGCTGACGTCGCCTTGGGCGCGATCGGTAACGTTCCAGGCGTCAAGAGCGACGCCAACATGAAGACCAACGACCTGCAAAACGACGGCAACAGCCGTTGGGGCATCAAGGTTGTTGAAGACCTCGGCGGCGGCATGAAAGCCACTGCCCATTTCGAGCAAAACATCGACTACTCCACCGGCGCTACCGGTACTGCTGACGCACGTTACGCATACCTGGCTCTGGACACAGGTATCGGCCGTTTCAAGGCTGGCCGTACGCTGTCCCCATCGTTCTTCGGTGTTGCTACCTGGGAACTGACTGGCGCTGCCAACTTCTCCGCAGTGGCTAACCAGTTCGGTTTTGCTGGTGCTGGCTCGCGTAACAGCCGCGAATTCAGCTACACGTTTGCCGCAAATGGCTTCGGCGCATCTTTGGGCTATGTGACTGAGTTGGACGGTATCGAAAACGGTGGCTTGGGTAGCAAGTTCGACATGAACGCAACCTACGCTGCTGGCCCATTGGCTGTTGGCCTGTCCTACTGGAAGAACGACAAGGTCGCTGCTGGTCAGTCGACTGATGGCAACTACGCTTTGGGCGCTAGCTACAACTTCGGTTCGTTCATCGTTGCTGGTTCGTTCCAAGACCCAGCTGGTGCTTCACAAGGTTGGACTCTGGGCGGTTCCGTGCCCATGGGCCCATGGAAGTTCACAGTTGACGTCGCTCAAGACACCGGCTCTGACGACACCGACTACCTGCTGTACGCTGGTTACAGCCTGAGCAAGCGTACTACCGCCTACTTCGACTACCGTCGTGATGGCAAGAGCGGCAAGATCGCTTCTGGCGCGACTGCTCTCAAGTCCGCTGTTGATGCAGACATCTACGGCATTGGCGTTCGCATGAACTTCTAATCAGACGCTGGCCTTGCGCCAGCTGACGGTTTAAAGTCAAAAGCCCCGCTACGGCAACGTAGCGGGGCTTTTTCATAGGCGAGGGATTTCAGGTATAGCGCTTGCTGCGCAAATTGCTTTTCATCTCGCGCAGCAAGGGCTGCAACGTGTCACCGCCAATGCGCAGAGCCATGCACGTGGCCAGGATGTCGATGATCATCAGGTGCAGCAGGCGTGACACCATGGGACTGTATTTGTCAAAGCTTTCCGGGTGGTCGGCACTGAGGTGGATGTGCCCAGCGCTGGCCAGCGGCGAGCCGCTGGCGGTAATCACGATGGTGGTCGCACCGTTCTTGCGTGCGATGTCGCAGGCATCCATCAGGTCGCGCGTGCGGCCTGAATTGCTGATGACAACCACACAGTCTCCGGGCTCCAGTGCAGACGCGCTCATGACCTGCATGTGGCCGTCGCTGTAGGACACAGTGTTGACTCCGAGCCTGAAGAACTTGTGGTGCGCGTCCTGTGCCACGACGCCGGAGTTGCCGACGCCGAAAAACAGAATGCGGTGCTTGCCCTGGTAGGCCGCCAGCAATGCGGCAATGGCTTTCTCCAGGGCGATGGTGCTGGCCTCGTTGCGGTATTTCAAAAATGCCGCCACGGTGTTGTCGACGACCTTGACCATGACGTCTGACGTCTTGTCATCGGTGTCCACGCTGCGGTGGATGAAAGGCACGCCCTCGTTGACCGTACCAGCCAGTTTGCGTTTGAAGTCCGCCAGGCCGTCGTAACCCACGCTGCGGCAGAAGCGCACCACCGTAGGTTTGCTGACGTGTGAGCGGTCGGCCAGGATACTGACCGGGAGCTTGGCAAACATCCGCGGGTCCGCCAGGCACAGCTTGCCCACACGCTGCTCTGCAGGAGCCAGAGATGGCAAGGCGGCCTGGATACGGTCTAGCATGTGCTGCAGCGCTGGGCCGCCCCAAGCAAGGCGCGACCCCCTTTGGGGGGCAGCGAAGTACGCGAAGCGACAAGCGTGGGGGCCATATCTTTAGCTTTCTTCGGACCAACAATGTCCGTCTCGCGCAATCATAGCGCTCGACGCACTGGGCCCCCAGGTTCCCGCCGCATACGGGCGCAGGCCCTGCGCGTCGTTGGCCCAGAAGTCCAGCATGGGTTCGACCCAGCGCCAGGCTTCCTCCTGCTCATCGCTGCGCACAAACAGGTTCAGCCGTCCGTCAATCACGTCCAGCAACAAGCGCTCGTAGGCACCGACCCGCTCCGAACCGAAGCGCTTGTCAAAGTCCAGATCCAGTTGAACCGGCACCAGGGCCTGGGATGCGCCGACCCGGCTTTGGCGGTTGGCTTGGCCCTGTGCCAGCAGGTGCAACTCCAATCCGTCCTTGGGCTGCAGATTGATGACCAGGCGATTGGCAACCCCGATCTGCGAATTGAAAATCGCGTGCGGAGTGGGTCGAAAGTTGACGACGATGCGGGCATCGCGCCCGGCCAGGCGTTTGCCGGTGCGGATGTAGAACGGCACGCCTGCCCAGCGCCAGTTGGCAATCTCGGTGCGCAGGGCGACAAAGGTTTCGGTGTTGCTCTGCGGGTTGACGCCCAGCTCCTCACGGTACCCCGGCACCTTGGTGCCATCAATGCTGCCGCTGGCGTATTGGCCGCGCACCACGTCCTGCGACAGTGACTCCTGGGTCCAGGGCTTGAGCGAGCGCAGCACCTTGAGCTTTTCATCGCGGATAGCGTCGGCATGCGAGTTGATGGGTGGTTCCATGCCTATCGCACACAGCAGTTGCAGGGCGTGGTTTTGCACCATGTCGCGCAGGGCGCCGGTGGTCTCGTAAAAGGCGCCACGTTTTTCCACGCCCAGGTCTTCGGCAATCGTGATCTGGATGTTGGCAATGTGCTCCCGCCGCCACAACGGTTCGAACAGCGCGTTGCCAAAACGCAGGGCAAACAGGTTTTGTACCGCTGGTTTTCCCAAGTAGTGGTCGATGCGGAACACCTGCTTTTCTTCGAAAAACTGGCGCACGGTGTGGTTGATGGCACGGTTGGACGCCAGGTCGTGGCCCAACGGTTTTTCCAGCACGATGCGGGTGCGCGGGGTGTTCAGGCCGGATGCGGCCAGTTGCTCGCACACGGTGGTGAACAGGTTGGGGGCGGTGGCCAGGTACATGACCACGGTGTCGGCGTTGCGGGCTTGCAAGGTGCTGGCCAGATGTGCGTAGTCGTCGGGCTTGGACAGGTCCATGCGGACAAAGTCCAGCAGCGCGGCAAAGCGCGCAAATTCTTCGGCGCTGGGGCGTTTGGACAGGTCGACCTTGTCAAAGCGCGACTGCATCAGGGTGCGGTACTGCTCGGTGCTGAGATCGTCCCGTCCGACACCGATGATGCGTCCGCCTTCGGGCAGCGTGCCGTGGCGAAACGCCTGAAACAGGGCCGGCATGAGTTTGCGCCAGGCCAGATCGCCAGTGCCGCCGAACAAGACAAGATCAAAGCTCATAATTTGGGAGTTACATGAAAGAAGACGTCGTAATGTAACTTTGTTTCACCGATAATTCAAGCATGAATCAACTCGACGCACTCAAACAATTCACCACCGTGGTCGCGGACACCGGCGATTTCAAGCAAATGGGCGCCTTCCGGCCGACCGATGCCACCACCAATCCGTCGCTGATCCTGAAGGCGGTCCAAAAGCCCGATTACGCGCCCTTGCTGGCCGATACCGTGGCGCAGTACCGGGGCCGCCCGCTCGACGAAGTGATGGACCGTTTGCTGGTACGTTTTGGCTGCGAGATTTTGTCCATCATCCCTGGCCGTGTGTCCACCGAGGTGGATGCGCGCCTGAGCTTTGATACCCCCGCCACCGTGGCCCGGGGGGAGCGCTTGATCGCTTTGTACCAGTCGCAGGGCATTGCCCGCGAGCGGGTCCTGATCAAGGTTGCCGCCACCTGGGAAGGCATTGCGGCGGCCGAACAGCTGGAGCGCAAGGGCATACACACCAATTTGACGCTGCTGTTTTCGTTCTGCCAGGCGGTAGCCTGCGGGCAGGCCAAGGTGCAACTGATTTCGCCCTTTGTCGGCCGCATCTACGACTGGTACAAGAAGTCCGCCGGGACTGCGTGGGTGGAGGCCAACCGGGCCGGTGCCAACGACCCCGGTGTGCAATCGGTCACGCAGATCTACAACTACTACAAGAAATTCGGCATCGCCACCGAAGTGATGGGCGCCAGCTTTCGCAACGTGGGCCAGATCACGGCGCTGGCCGGCTGCGACCTGCTGACCATCAGCCCCGATCTGCTGGCCACGCTGGCGGCCACGGACGCACCCCTCACGCGGGCGCTGGACCCGGCGGCGGCACGGCAGTCGGAGCAGCAGACTGTGCAATTTGACGAAAACGGCTTTCGCCTGGCCCTCAACGAAGACGCCATGGCCACCGAGAAACTGGCGGAGGGGATTCGCGCCTTCTGCGCCGATGCTGTCAAGCTCGACCAACTGTTGCTGGATTTGTGAGAACTTGCGGGACAGATCTTCAGCTCTGTCCTCAACTGACCAGGGGACCCCATGACTCGTTGTGACCGCACCGCCGCATGGGCTGCGCTGCAAACCCGCTTTGACACCGACGCCCGCGCACTTGACCTGCGCACGGCGTTTGCGCAAAACCCCGACCGCTTTGCGCGCTTGAGCCAGTCCGCGCCGCACGTGTTTGCGGATCTGTCCAAAAACCTGCTGGACGCGCCCACCGAGGCGTTGCTGCTGGACCTTGCACGCGAATGTGGTCTGGAGGCGCACCGAGACGCGATGTTCGCCGGCACAGCGATCAACACCACCGAGCAACGCGCCGTGATGCATTGGTTGTTGCGCTATCCGGTTGTAGCCCTCGCAGATATTGAAGTTTCAGCTATCAAACCTGTAGCGACAGAATTGCAGCAGGTGCACCAGACGCTGGACGCAATGCTGGCCTATGCGCACACCGTGCGCGCGGACGCCGCCATTACCGACATCGTCAATATCGGCATTGGTGGCTCGGACCTGGGACCGCAGATGGCGGTGCTGGCGCTGGATGCCTTTGCCATTCCTGGTAAGCGCTTTCACTTCGTTTCCAATGTGGACGGGCACGAGCTGGCGTCCACGCTGTCGCGGCTCAAGCCCGAGAGCACCCTTTTTCTGATTGCCAGCAAGACCTTCACCACCATCGAGACCATGACCAATGCCCGGTCGGCGAAGGCGTGGTTTGCGGCACAGGGTGGCACCGACATCGCCCGCCACTTTGCCGCGTTGACCACCAATGTAGCGGCGGCCAATACGTTTGGTATCTCAACCACCTTTGGCTTTTGGGACTGGGTGGGCGGGCGCTATTCGCTGTGGTCGGCCATCGGCCTGCCATTGGCCATCGCCATCGGACCGCAGGGTTTTCGGGACTTTCTGGCCGGTGCGCACGCCATGGACGAACACTTCCGCACCGCACCGCTGGCGGCCAACCTCCCGGTGCGCCTGGGGCTGCTGGATGTGTGGTACCGCAACTTCCACGGCTTTGGCAGCCGCAGCATTGCGCCCTACCACAGCGCGCTCAAACGCTGGCCGGCCTACCTGCAGCAGTTGGAGATGGAGAGCAACGGCAAGCGCGTGGATGCGGCCGGGCAGGCTCTGCCCTTCAGCACCTCGCCGGTGCTGTGGGGCGAGCCGGGCACCAATGGCCAGCACGCCTATTTCCAGATGCTGCACCAGGGCACCGAGGTGGTTCCGGTGGAGTTTGTCGCGGTGAAGCAGGAGCGCCACGCCCTGGCAGGACACCAGCCACTGCTGCTGGCCAATGTACTGGCGCAGGCGCAGGCCCTGATGGTGGGCAAATCGGATGCTGGCGGGCACAAGCACTTCCCAGGCAACCGGCCCAGCACTTTCCTGCTGCTGGACGAACTCACGCCCGCCAGCCTGGGCGCGTTGATCGCGCTGCAGGAGCACCGGGTGTTTGTCAGCGGTTCGCTGTGGGGCATCAACAGTTTTGACCAGTGGGGTGTGGAGTTGGGCAAGGTGCTGGCCATGGACGTGGCAAGCCGCTTGGCCAGTGGTGACGCCAAGGGGCTGGACGGCTCCACGGCGGGCCTGTTGGCGCGGCTGCGCACATGAACCTGGTCTTTGATTTTGGGGCCGTGCTGTTCACATGGAAGCCGGCGGAGATTCTGGCCGCTGTGTTCCCCGAGCAGGCAGGCGAGGCCAGGGCGGCGGCGCGTTTGGCGCAGGCCGTCTTCGGCCACCCGGACTGGCACAGCTTCGACCGTGGCACGCTGGCGCCAGACGATGTGGTGACCCGCACCGCCGAGCGCCTGGCTCTGGATGCCACGGTGCTGGCCGAGCTGGTGGCGCAGATTGGCGAGCGGCTGCAGCCCATGGCCGACACCGTGGCCCTGTTGGCACAACTGCATGCCCTGCGCGCACAGCGGCCCGATCTGCGCCTGTACTACCTATCCAACATGCCCGAGCCCTATGCCCGCGTGCTGGAACAGCGCCACGGCTTCTTGCAGTGGTTTGATGGCGGCATTTTCTCGGGCGATGTCCGGATCACCAAACCCGACCCGGCCATCTACCAGTTGCTGCAGACCCGCTACACGCTGGTGCCCGCACAGACCGTGTTCATCGATGACCTGCACGCCAACGTGAACGCCGCCAATGCCTTGGGCTGGCATGGCATTCAATTTGAGTCGACGCCGCAGTTGCAGACCCGGCTGGAGGCAATCGGTCTTTATGAAAACAGTGCTTAGCCCTCGTCGTCATTGATTGAGTAGCTATAAAAATAGTAGCAATATACACAACAAAAAAACCCGCGAGGCGCAAGCCCAGCGGGTTTTGTTTTTTTTGGTGGTCGAGGGCCGTCAGGCCGCTCGACGCAGCCGGCACATTACATGCCCATGCCGCCCATACCACCCATGCCGCCCATGCCACCCATGTCGCCACCGCCCATGCCGCCGCCGGCGTCAGACTTTGGAGTCTCGGCCACCATGCACTCGGTGGTCAGCATCAGGGAAGCCACGGACGCTGCGTTTTGCAATGCAGTGCGTGTCACCTTGGTGGGGTCCAGGATACCCATTTCGATCATGTCACCGTAGGTGTCGTTGGCTGCGTTGAAGCCGTAGTTGCCCTTGCCGGCCAACACTGCATTCACCACGACCGACGCTTCGCCGCCAGCGTTGTACACGATCTCGCGCAGAGGCGCTTCGATGGCTTTCATTACCAAAGCAATGCCGTGGTCCTGGTCAGAGTTGGAACCCTTGACCACACCAGCAGTTTGCTTGGCGCGCAACAGAGCCACGCCACCGCCAGCCACAATGCCTTCTTCCACAGCTGCGCGCGTTGCGTGCAGTGCGTCTTCCACACGGGCTTTCTTTTCTTTCATTTCGACTTCGGTGGCAGCGCCAACCTTGATCACGGCAACACCGCCGGCCA
>ERZ724516.210-NODE-210-length-36698-cov-7.885599_pt1 | contig 36698 bp, 24 predicted proteins | sample MGYA00376049_ERZ724516 | MGnify/ENA primary metagenome ERZ724516 (study PRJEB28724, sample SAMN07190886) | activated sludge metagenome | isolation source: activated sludge of sewage treatment plant in Hong Hong | place: USA: Christiansburg, Virginia | collected... | reverse complement strand
TGACATGGGGCGATTGTTCGGCGAGATCCTGGGTCCATGCGTCAAGATCGGAATCAGACGCGTTGTCCACAATCACGATGTCGGCAACCTGGTTGGCGAGCGCCCCCAACTGCAGCTTCAATCGGGCTAACTCGGGGTGATAGGTGACCACAATGGCCACCACGCGAACGGCTGCGTTGGTCAAAATTGAGTATGGGTTGGTGCGACTTGCCTGGCACCAAATTTCTTCAGGGTCCGGAGCGGTAAAATTCTCCGCTCTCTATGAATCGGTTTTTGCCATGTTGCGACGCAAATTTTACACCCTGCCCATCACGCTTCTGGCGATGGTTTTGACCAGCTCCGCCCTGGCCCAAACACCAGCCACGACGGCCAACCCGCGGGTCATGGAAATCATCGACACCCGCTGTGTGCTTTGCCACGGGCGCGAGGGCGAGAGTGCCAGTGCCGTCTACCCGCGCCTGGCGGCCCAGCACCCGGACTACCTGCAAAAGCAGCTCAAAGACTTCCGGGACGGTCGGCGCAAGAGCGACACCATGAGCGACATGGTCAAGGACCTCAAGGACGAGGAGTTTGCCGGTTTGGCGGCCTGGTTTGGCTCCCGCAAGGCGGCATTTCGCCAGCCTGGTGACGCTGATCTTGCTGCCGTTGGCAAATTTGTCTTCACGCGTGGAAATTCGTACTCCGGGGTTCCGGCATGTACCGCGTGCCACGGCCCGAGTGGCCACGGCACGCAGCAGTTACCACGCCTGGCCGGCCAGCATCCTGCGTATCTGGAGGTGCAACTCAAAGAGTTCGGCAAGCGTGAACGCTCCAACGACAACGCCGTCATGCACAGTGTGGCGTCGAAACTGACCGAACTGGAAATCCGCGCCGTGTCGGTCTATATCGGAGCCCTGCAGTAGTTCCGTGGAAGACACCGTCGCTGCGCGCAAAGCCCCGAGGGTGGAAGTCCATCATTCCCCGATGGTCCGCGGGCTGTACTTTGCCGCAGGCCTTTGTGCCCTCGTGGCCGGTGGTTTGGGCGTGCTACTGCCGGTGCTGCCGACGGCCCCGTTTGTGCTGCTTGCGGCAGCCTGTTTTGCCCGCAGCTCAGACCGTTTCTACAACGCCATGCTGAACCACCGCATCGCTGGCCCCATCATTGCTGACTGGCGTGAACATGGCGCGATGAAGCGCAAAACCAAACTCTGGGCCCTTTTGATGATGGCGCTGTCTTTTGGCACATCCCTGCTGCTCGTACCTACGTTCTGGCACCGCGTCATGCTGCTGGGCATGGCTGCGGTGTTGGTCTTTTTCATATGGCGCGTGCCCACGCGGCCAGACCCGCAAAGGCGTGACGTGTAAACTGTTTACATGTGCCAGCTTCTTGGAATGAACAGCCTGCTGCCAGCCAGCCTGACGCTGAGTTTTACCGGGTTTTCGCAGCGCGGTGGCTGTACCGACCACCATTCGGATGGCTGGGGCATCGCCTTCTTTGAGAGCGACGGCCAGAAGCCCGGCAAGGCAGCGCGTTATTTCGTCGACAAGGAAAGTGCGTCCACTTCCCCCATTGCGCAGATGTTGCGCACCTATCCGATCAAAAGCCACAACGTGGTGGCCCATGTGCGCAAGGCCACAGTGGGAAAGGTCACCCTCGAAAACTGCCACCCCTTTGTGCGCGAGTTATGGGGCCGCTATTGGGTGTTTGCCCACAACGGCGACCTGAAAAATTTCCACCCACCACTGCATGGCGCCTTTAAACCAGTGGGTGATACCGACAGCGAACTGGCCTTTTGCTGGCTATTGCAAGAGCTGAACAAATCACACTTTGGTGTGCCCAGCGTGGAGGAGCTGACCCACACGTTGCGCGAACTGGTGCCCCGCATCGCCAAACACGGCACCTTCAATTTTCTGTTGAGCAATGGCCAGGCCTTGTGGACCCATGCCTCTACCCGCCTTCACTATGTGCAACGCCAACACCCTTTTGCCCATGTGCAACTGAAGGATGAAGACGTCAAAGTGGATTTGGCCGAACTCAACAGCCCCGAAGACCGCCTGGTCATCGTGGTCACTGAACCCCTGACCACCAACGAACACTGGGTGGCGATGGAGCCAGGGGAGTTCAAGGTGTTTGTGGACGGCTGCCCAATAGCCTGACTACCATGCCGGGTGGCCAGTCGCCGAGGTGGCGCTTACCCCAGTTCTGCTGCGGGCGCGCTAAACAGCCGCCGCCTCCAGAGCATCCACAAACACAGCCGCCACATCAAATCCGGTCTGGTCGGTGATTTCCTGGAAGCAGGTCGGGCTGGTCACGTTGATCTCGGTCAGACTGTCGCCAATGACATCCAGGCCCACCAACAACAAGCCACGCGCCGCCAAAATCGGGCCCAGGGCTTCGGCGATGGCGCGGTCCGAGTCGCTCAACGGCTGGGCCACACCTTTGCCGCCCACGGCCAGGTTGCCCCGCACTTCGCTGCCTTGGGGAATCCGCGCCAGGCAAAACGGCACCGGCTTGCCGCCAATCACCAGCACACGTTTGTCTCCTTCGCTAATGGCTGGTAAAAACTTCTGCACCATCACGGTCTCCGCTCCATCCTTGTTCAAGGTCTCAATGATGCCGCCCAGGTTCAGCCCGTCTTCTTTGACCCGGAAGATGCCCATGCCACCCATGCCGTCCAGTGGTTTGAGAATGATGTCCTTGTGCTCGGCGTGAAAGCGTTTGATCGCCTCGGGCTCACGCGTCACCAGCGTGGGGCCAATGAATTGCGGGAACTCCAGAATCGCCAGTTTCTCGGGGTGGTCGCGCAGCGCACGGGGTTTGTTGAAGACCTTGGCGCCTTCACGTTCGGCCTGTTCCAGCAGGTGGGTGGCGTAAAAAAACTCGCTGTCAAAGGGCGGGTCTTTGCGCATGACCACGGCGCCAAAGTCCTTGATGGCCCGCACGGACGATGATGTTTCCGTGAACCAGGTCTTGGGATCCCCGGTCAGCGTGATGGACCGCACCAGGGCCTGCACCACGCCACCGCGCTGCCAAAGCAGTTGCTGCGGCTCGCAGGCCACGATGGTGTGGCCGCGGCGCTGGGCCTCGCGCATCATGGCAAAGGTGGTGTCTTTGTAGATCTTGAACGATTCGAGGGGGTCGCTGACAAACAGGATTTCCATGGGGTTGCAGTTCGAAAGTGATTGGAAGATAGGGTGACTCTACCGCGATCAGGGTACGCGCATCAGGCTGCTGCGCCCGATGTGCTGAACCAGCAGCGCCAGCGCACCGGCCACCACGCCCCAGAAGGCCGACCCCACGCCCGCCACCACCACACCGCTCAGCGTGACCAAAAAGGTGATGACCGCCGCCTCGCGGTGCGGTTCGTGTTGCAAAGCGGCTGACAGTGCGCCACCCATCGTGCCCAGCAGGGCCAGTCCCGCAATGGCCGCCACCAGCTCTTTGGGGAAGGCCGTCAGTACACCGGTAATCGCTGCACCAAACAAGCCGATCACCACGTAAATGACACCGCAGGACACCGCCGCCGTGTAGCGCCGCTCCGGGCGGCTGTGTGCTTCCGGCCCCATACAAATGGCGGCGGTGATGGCGCTCAGGTTCAGCGCGAAGGCACCAAAGGGTGCCAGTACCAGTGTGGCCAGCCCGGTCAACGTGATGACCTTGGAGATGGGAATACCGGCATCACCGCCGGTGCTGCGCTGGTCACCAAAACCACTGGCCTGTATGGCTGCCACACCCGGCAGGTTTTGCGACGCCATGGTCACTATGAACAGCGGCAGCGCCAGGCTGACTACGGCTGCCATACTGAAGACTGGAAGCACCAGTACCGGCATGGTCAAGTCAAATCGCACCCCAGCCCCCGTAAAACCTGATGTTGCAGCTACAAAAATAATAGCAACTAGCAGCGTGCCCGGTACCGCATAACGTGGCCACAGGCGTTTGCCCAGCAGATAACCCAGCAGCATGGTCACCACCAGAGGCAAGGCCGAATGTGCAGCGGCAAAACCCGACAGACCAAAACGTGCCAGCACGCCAGCTAAAAGTGCGGAGGCCAGCGCCAGCGGGATGTGATTCATGACCCGCTCGAACCAGCCAGTCACCCCCGCCAGCATGATCAGCAGCGCACACACCATAAAGGCGCCCACCGCCTCCTGCATGGAAAAGCCGCCGATGGCGCCGGCGCTGGCCAACACCGCCGCGCCCGGTGTGCTCCAGGCCACCATGACCGGCTTTTTCAGCCACAAGGAAGGCACCAGGGTGCAGAGGCCCATACCAATACCCAGCGCCCACATCCACGACGCAATCATTTCCGGCGTCGCCTGGAAGGCCTGAGCGGCCTGGAAAACAATGGCGACCGAACTGGTGAACCCCACCAACACAGCCACAAAACCGGCAGTGAAGGCCGATGGGCTGAGGTCTTTGAAAAATCGCATGCGGGCCATTGTGACATCGCCCCAACGTGAAACGCGGCTCCCGTTATGGCGGCTCATTGACCAGCGCATTCAACACGTGGTCTTGCCACTGACCGTTGATCTTCAAGTAGGCGCGGGCAACCCCTTCGCGCTCAAACCCCAGCCTGCGCAACAGCTTTTCACTGCGCACGTTGGCCGGCATGTGGTTGGCCATGACGCGGTGCAGGCCCTGGATGTCAAACATATAAGCAATGCCGGCTTGCGCCACTTCAAACATCAGGCCCTTGCCCTGCCATGCGTGGTCGACCGAGTAGCCGAGATGGCAAGCCTGGAAGATGCCGCGCACGATGTTGGTGAAGTTGCAACCGGCCACCACGGCGCCGGTCTCGCGGTCCGTGGCGATGAAGTGAACCGATACCCCATCGGCAAAACCTTTCGCGGATTTGGCCGCCACGCGGTGGCATGCCTGTTCCAGCGTGCCGTCATTCGGATTGGGCGCAGGCTCCCAGGGCGCCACGTGGGCCAGGTTGCGCTCCCGATAAGCAAAAAACAGGTGGGCATTGTCGGGCTGTAGCAATGCCAGATTGCAGCGCGCAGTGTTCAGGACGGGCACTTCATTCATCGGATCGGTTAGGGACAGCGCTTGCTCACTGGGTGTGCGCTGGTCGGTCTCGCAAACACTTAAATTTCAATCTTGGAACCCAGCTCCACCACCGCGTTATTGGGCAGATTCAGGAAGTCTGCTGCTCCGCTGGCGTTGTGGTGCATTTGCGCAAACAACTTCTCGCGCCACTGCGACATACCCGTGCCCAGGGTGGGCACCACGGTATCGCGCGATAGAAAGTAGCTGGTTGTCATGGTGTTCATTTCACAGCCCCGACCCCTGATCTGCTGCAGCGCCTTGGGCACATCCGGGTCGTTCTTGAAGCCGTAGTGGATGACAACCTGCCAGCAATCATGGCCCAGCGAGTCGATCTCCAGCCGCTTGCTCAGCCCGATCCAGGGCACCTCATGGTTCTTGACCGTTACAAACAGGTTGTTGGCGTGGAGCACCTTGTTGTGTTTGAGGTTGTGCAGCATGGCGTTGGGCACGGTACCCACTTCGGCGGTCAGGAATACGGCAGTCCCTTCCACACGCGCTGGCGGGCTCACAAATACGGCTTCCAGAAAACTCGGCAGGTCGATGGCGTCGGCGCGCAGCTTCTCGTTCAAGAGTCGGCGGCCATCCTTCCAGGTCATCATCAGCGTAAAAATTGCACCACCGATGGCCAGTGGGAACCAGCCACCATCAAACAGCTTCAGCAAATTGGAGGCCCAGAAGGCGAAGTCCACCACAAAGAAGAAACCTGTCGCACCGATGCACAAAGCCAGTGGGTAGTTCCAGCTGTAGCGGATCACATAGAAAGTCAAAATGGTGGTGATCAGCATGTCGGTGCACACGGCAATGCCATAGGCCGCTGCCAAATTGCTCGACGAGCGAAACATCACAACGGCCACAACGATCAACGCAAATAGGCTCCAATTCACAAAGGGCAGGTAAATTTGCCCGGTGTCCTTGACGCTGGTGTGTTGAATTTGCAGGCGCGGCAGATACCCCAGTTGGATGACCTGTTTGGTGACTGAGAATGCGCCAGAGATCAAGGCCTGTGAGGCAATCACCGCTGCCATTGCAGCCAATGCGACGAGTGGTATCAGTGCCCAGTCCGGAGCCATCATGAAAAACGGATTCTTCACAGCCAGCGGGTTGTGCAGCAGCAAGGCACCTTGTCCAAAATAGTTGAGCGTCAATGCAGGCATGGCGATTGAAAACCAGGCAACACGAATCGGTTTTTTCCCAAAGTGGCCCATGTCGGCATACAACGCTTCGCCTCCGGTGACACATAACACCACCGCCCCCAGGATGATGAATGTGGTTCCCGGGTTGTTCCACATGAACCCGACCGCATAGTGGGGGCTGATGGCGACCAGAATGTGGGGGTCGGCGGCGATATTGATGACGCCCAAAAGCGCAATCACGATAAACCAGACCACCATGACCGGGCCAAAAAACTTGCCGACACTTGCAGTCCCGTGCTTTTGGACCATGAACAGCGCCAGCAAAATCACCAATGTCAGCGGAACCACAAATTTCTTGAAGGTGGGGGACACCACCTCCAGACCTTCAACCGCACCCAACACGGAAATCGCCGGGGTAATGACCCCATCGCCATAGAACAAACAGGTTCCGAAGACACCTACGACCAGTAGAACACGACGCAATTCAGGTTTGTCCTTCACCGATTGCGACGCCAGTGCCAGCATCGCAACCAGCCCGCCTTCGCCATGGTTGTCCGCCCGCAGGACCAAGCCCACATACTTGATCGACACAATGACGGTCAGGGTCCAGAAAAAGATGGACAGGATGCCGTAGACGTTGTCGGGCGTGAACGGTACATGGCCCGAGCCAAAAACTTCCTTGACCGCGTACAGAACGCTGGTTCCGATGTCGCCGTACACAACGCCAATGGCGCCTAGAGTGAGCGCCGAGAGAGACGACTTGGATGCTGACACACAATCACCCTGCCACGGTTCGGCGCGGGTTCCGTTCGATTTGGGATCGCTATTTTGCGCTTACAGCGTTCGCTTGCAAGCGGGAATTGGGCCGGGAAAAAATATTGCAATCAGATGTTGCAATGCAACAACTTACGGCGCAGACCCTGTTGCGCCGGGTCTGTTTCAAGCGTAGTGCTCGGCTTGAGGATCGGTGGCTTCCAGCTCGTAGCTCGCTGCCAGCATTGCCAAGCGTGCGATCACACCATACATGTAGAAACGGTTGGGTGCACTGGCGCCTGGTTTGACGCCAGGTTGCGGTAAGTGGGTACTCTCTGCGAATGCCAGGGGTACAAAGCTGGAGCCGGGAGCGTCCAGGTTTTCGTCGACCGTGCGTCCGGCATGTACGCGGTAAAAACCACCCACGACATAACGGTCCATCATGTACACCACGGGCTCCGCCACGGCATCGTTGACACGTTCGTTGGTCAATACGCCTTCTTGCAGCAGCACGTCAAAGCGCAACGCACTTTTTTTGCTGTCGGTCGACCGGCTGACGACCTGTGCGCGTAATGCCTCAATGTCTTTGCCCTCCCGAACAGTGACGATGCCCATGCGGGGGTCGCCATTGTCGGCCTTGACAACCACAAACGGCTTTTCCTTGATGCCGTATTCCTTGTGTTTCTTGCGAACCTTGACCAGCAGGGCGTCGATGTGGGCGGCCAGGTCGAGGACATTGTCGTCACTTGAAAAGTCGACCTCTGCACAGCGGTCAAACAAGGGATTCACCAGCCAATGGTCGACGCCGATGAGTTTGCCAAATCGCTTGGACACTTCCTCAAAACATTTGAAATGGTTGCTCTTGCGCCGTGTAGACCAGCCTGCGTGCAAGGGTGGCAACAGGTACTGCTGGTGCAGGTCTTCCAGAATGCCGGGCACACCGGCGCGCAAATCGTTGTTGAGCAAAATGGTGCAGGGGTCAAAGTCCTTGACCCCGATACGGCCCTTGTTGCGCACCACCGGCTCCAGCGTGATGCTTTCCCCGTCAGGCAGTGCGATCGTGACACTTTTCTTGATGTCCGGGCTGATGGAGCCTATGCGTACATTCAGCCCCGCCATATGGAACACCCGGCGCAACTGGGCGAGGTTGCTGAGGTAGAAGGTGCTCTGAGTCTGGTTCTCTGGCACGATCAGCAGGTTGCGCGCCTCGGGGCAGATTTTCTCGATGGACGCCATGGCGGCCTGAACCGCCAGCGGAAGCATGGCAGGTGTCAGGATATTCCAGCCGTCCGGGAACAAATTGGTTTCGACCGGTGCCAACTTGAAGCCCGCATTACGTACATCCACCGAACAATAAAACGGCGGTGTGTGTTCCATCCACTCCAGCCTGAACCAGCGCTCAATGGCGGGCATGGAATCCAGAATGCGCTGTTCCAATTCGTTGATCGGGCCAGTCAGGGCAGTGACAAGATGGGGAACCATACGGCCCTCGTGAGTGAAGTAAAAGGAAAGCGTGATTCTAGGATGTGGGGATCACCAGAAGACTTACAAGACCTGCCGTGCTGCCAGATGTGAAAAGGCTCTGACGGGGCCATTCCGGATGGCTTTGATCTCATGTATAGAATCCACAGCAGCGTACTTCCGCTTGTCGCACAGTGGCGGGTGATGGAGAGCGCTGAAATCCATTGGGGCTATGGCAAACATCGACCTACCAAAATCCGCGACGGGAGAGACTGTCCCTGGCGGCTTGAACCTGACCACGTCTACACGGCCAACGTCACAGTTGGCGGTGTTGTTTGCGGATGTGGTGGGTAGTACCCGGCTGTACGAGAATTTTGGCGATGACCAGGCCAAGCAGATGATCGATGAATGCCTGGCCGCCATGGAACTGGTCGTCAAGCAATACGGTGGCCGGGTCATCAAGACCATCGGCGACGAGATCATGTGTGTGTTGCCCAGCGCCGACAACGGTTGCCTGGCAGCGACCGATATCCACCACAAGATCATGGCATTGCCCATGGTGTCCAAAGTCAAGCGCAGTGTGCGCGTGGGTTTTCACTTTGGTCCGGTGATCGAAGAGAACAACGACGTGTTTGGAGACACCGTCAATGTCGCCGCCCGAATGGCCGGATTGGCCAAGGGCATGCAAATCATCACCACCGGCGCCACGGTGGCGTGCCTGTCGCCCATGCTGCGTTTGTCCACCCGCAACATTGCTGCCTTGTCCGTCAAGGGCAAGGGTGACGATGTCGAAGTGAGCGAAGTGATCTGGCAGGGGGGGGAGGAGCTGACGATGTCGACATCGTCGATCGCGCTCAACGTCAAAGCCGTTACCCTTTTGCTCGAACACGCCACGCAGTCCTGGGAGCTGGACCATGGCAGCGTGGTGCTGGGGCGTGATGGGCAGTGCAATATCGTGATCAGTGACCGCAATGCCTCACGCCAGCATGCCCGCATTGAACGGCGCCGCGACAAGTTCTTTCTGGTGGACCAAAGCACCAATGGCACGTTTGTCTCCATACCCAATGAACCCGAGGTGGTGTTACGGCGCGAAGAGCTGATGCTGCGCGGCACCGGGCGTATTGGATTTGGGCACTCGGTGGACCTGGCGGACACCGAGACTGTGACCTTCACCGTGCGGGGCTGATCCGGCGGTACCAAGAGTCGCCGGGCCGCGCAGTACGCGCAGCGGCCAGCGCGGGCGCCATATTTCAGGTGCTGTTCTTTGCGGCTTTGCCCAGTAACTTCCCTCGCGCTCCGGGCGCCGATTGCAGGCCGGCCAAAGGTTGGCTGGTGAACTTGCTACGCACTGCTGCCTCGGCACAGCTGGCCGAGAAACTGACGTTCACATCCGAGCCACTGGCGCCCGCCAACGCAAAACAATCCTGCCCGAGTTTGGCATTGAGGGGTTTGAGCACGCTGTCGTTGATCAGATCACTGGCATTTCCATCGGGCAGTTGCAACTGGTACTTGCCATTGTCAGCCGCGGCTTGGGCGTCAAGCACGTGGCGGAAACCACGCAACTCACGCAGTACCAGCTTGGCGCTTTCAGCGTCAGGCAGCCCTGCGATGGTCAGGTTGACCTTTTGTGCGCTGAAGTTGAAATGGTCCAGGAAGAAATTCTTGGAAAACTCATCACCCACCATTTTCCCAATTTCGGCCAACGCCAAGTCTTCGCTGGCCCAGCTTTTGCCGGCCGGATGCACCGTGTTGAGGTAGACCTCCTCGCCACTGGCTTTGTCGATGGCCTTGACGGTCCATGACGTGAGTGCGGTCTTGGTAATGGTCAGGCCGGAAGCTGGCAGCTTGGCAGACAACACCTTGACCTTCACCTCGCCTTCGATCTGGAAATCAGAGCCTTGTGTTTTGGCAGCCGCTGGCACTTCACCAGTCGCTGACCAGACCCTGAAGCCAAAGGACTTGATACGTTCCTTCAGCACATTTTCCGCCAGCATGGAGCGCTCGGGTGGCAAGGCTTGTGTTGTGTCGGCATTGCGGATGGCCATCAGCACGGACACCTTGGGGTCCCCATTGTTGCGGATGAACTCGATGCGTTCTTCCTTGGACAATTGGTTCAGCGACTTCTGCACGTCACGCACCCGTACCACGGCACGAGCCTCGGTCTCGATCAAGCCATCCTGACTGGTGGCGGTTGCGCCTTCCTGGATGACGGTTTTGATGAAGGCACTAGGTTGTGACAACAGTTTGCGGTCTAGCACCGCATAGTTTTTGTTCAGGGAGTCTTTCTGCACATACAGCGCCACGGCTTTCTCGACCAGTTGGCGCATGGCATCCGCACGCGATTCCGTGCGTGCGGCGTTGGCGTCGCCATTGAACCGTGCGTCTTTGGGGTCCACCAGGCCCAGCGCACTGATCACCATGGTGCCGGGCTCCAGAGCCGGCTCCGCCGGCGCCACCACCACGGCAGTCGCAGGCGTTGCTGCGCTTGAGACAACGGGTGTGGACGGGGCTTGTGCCACAGAAGGTGCGCTGCCACCGCTGCCACCGCGCAAGGCAACGTAACCGCCAATACCAGCCACAGCAAAACCTGCCACAACCGCGGCAATCAGCGCGCCGCTGGATTTGTTTTTCTTCTCAGTGGAAGTGGCTGCCGCCGGTGAGTCCGTCGCCGCAGCGGGTGCCGGTGGCGGGTTGGCCTTGGAACCCATGTTTGGGGCTGCCGGTGCAGGTCGCGCCATCGCGGCAGTTGGCGCCACCGGGGCCATGCTGAGTTCGGTACCGTCGGGATCCACAGACGGTGCGGCGCTTGGCGCGGCGCTCAAAGTCGTCTTGATGGCCTGGGCAAACTCCTGTGCCGTCTGGTAACGCTCATCCGGGTTCTTGGCCATGGCCTTTTTGACCACCGCATCGAACGCAGCAGGCAGCGCCACATTCAGCAGCGAGGGTGCCAAGGGCTCCTCATGCAACACCTTGTACATGATGGTGGTTGAATTGCCAGTGAACGGTTTTTCGCCCGTGAGGAACTGGTACAAGATCACGCCGCAGGAGAAGATGTCGGTGCGCCCGTCCACCGGTTGCCCCATGAATTGTTCGGGCGACATATAGGCGGGTGTGCCCATGACGGTGCCCACCTGGGTCAGCTCGGATTTTTCAACACGCGCAATACCAAAATCGGCCACCTTGACTTTGCCGTCCGCCAGCACAATCAAATTGGCGGGCTTCATGTCGCGGTGCACCACACCATGTGCGTGGGCGTGGGCCAGGGCATCCAGAATCTCGCCCATCAGGCGTTCCACGTCTTTCAGTGCAAAACGCTCGTTGGCTTCAAAGAAGTCACGCAGCTCACGGCCCTTAACGAACTCCATGGCAATATAGGCTACACGCTGGCGAGCCTGGCTGGCGCCTTCGCCCGCCACCATGGTGTGGTCGTCGTCGGCGATCTCCTCGCCGTAATCGTAGACCGCCACGATGCCAGGGTGGTTCAGGCGGCCGGCCGCCTGTGCCTCGCGTTTGAAACGTGCCAGCACATTGCCTGATTCTTCGCTGCTGAGTTGCTGCGGCAAAATCGTCTTGATGGCCACCGTGCGCTCGATGAGCGGATCAAAACCCTCGTACACAACACCCATGGCGCCCTTGCCGAGCTCGCGGCGAATGGCGTATTTGCCCAGGCGAGTGAAGGCGGTCATTTGTGTTTGGAGTCAATGTCCCAGACCAGGGTCTGCACCAGGCGTTGCACCATGGTGTCCAGGCCCACGCCACCCTTGGCTGACTCAGACACCCCCATCACGCTGGTAGAGGTGGCGCCCACTTCCATCTTCAGGTCCTTGTAACCCTGGGCCACCTGCTCGGTGGTGTTGGCATCCATGATCTTGTAACGCATGCCGATTAGCCAAACACCGGTGGCGTCGCCGGTCTGGACTGATCCTGCGACCGTGCCAGCGGCAGAACCCGCCATGCTGCCGCCACCAAAAATGGACAACAGACTGCCCACGGCGCGTCCGTCAAAGCCCTTCTTGTTTTCGGCAATCTGTTCGGCTTTCAGGATGTCGAACTTGAGAATCCACTTGGTGGTTTTCAGCTTGCCCATTTGCATGGTTTTGCGGGCGGCTTGAGGGTCACCCAGGTTGTAGGCGAGCGAAATCTCGTTCACCAGGGGGCCCAGGTTGGTGCGCTCCAGCACCGGGAAGTTGGCCTGCGACAGCTCTAGCTCGGCAAAGTCTGCAATATTGTTGGGCAGGAAGCGCTGCGTGAAACTGGCGTTGTTACTCTTGATCTCGCCGGGGATGACAATGAGCGCTGGACCACGTTTGTTCTTGTTGGTGTATTCCACCTCTTGGTAGGCGGCTGCGTCGGCTGCGGAGTTGGCTTTGTCGGATGTGGAGCTACCAGCCGTCGGCGAGGGGTTGCCGAAACTGGGCTGCGCCTGAACGGCAGCACTTGCAGCGGCCAGGACCAGCAGCGCCGACACTGCGCCTGCCTTGAAAGTTTTAAACGGTTGGCTCATCACTGTGTTCTCCATAAAAATATGATTCATCTGGCCTCGCAATCCAAAGGCCCGCACCCCGCAGGAACTAGGAACCGGCGGCTCGGCAGTAGTCACTGTACAACTGCGCAACCACTTCGTCCGCTTTTTCACCGATCAGCGTCAACGCCATGCCGGATGTGTCAGCGCCTGAATAACTGGCATTCTCGGCCTGGGTTTGAGACAGGACTCGCCCGCCGGCATCCGTCAGCGTGAAGTTCATGCGAATCGTGACCTGGTTGACACGCGCGACGGTGTTGTAACCGGTTTCGCTGGTGATGAGTCCGCGCAGAATGTATTGGGCCGACAGTCGTTTGGACGCGCTCAGGGCCGCGTCGGGGTTGTTCTTGAAGTAGGCGTCAATTTCGGCCTGCGCAATCTGGGCCTTGATTTGCGCCTGGGTATAGGTCTTGAGCCCCAAGCCCTGCAAACGCGCATTGAGGGCGTCGAAGTGGCCGCTGTAGCTGGACTGCGCCGCTTGCACCCTTCCATTGCTGCTCTCACCGATCAACACCATGATTTTCTGGTTCTTGATCTTGGCCCGGCACGGGCTGGCCAGCAGTGCCTGGACCTTTGCCCGCCGGTCGGCCTCTTGCGCCTCATTGGCCGCGTCGTCGTTGGAGAATTTGAAACCCTGGGCCGCAACGGCACCACACATGGCCATGCCGGCTAGCAAAACAATGACTGCGTGGCGCATAGGATGTGGGTCCGCAAAAAGGAACAAATCGTAAACGGGTGCGTCTGGAATTTGAAGCACCGGACCCTGCAACGGGCTGGGTCGGCCTTCCTTCGAGGGCATTATAGGCACCGGTTTTGGCCGCAGTCACGGTCAATGTAACAGGGCGGATACATACTTTGCGGCGTTAAGCCAGCGTCAACTGGGTCGTGTTTTTGACTTCTTCCATCACCGGGTAGGTGCGGGTTTCGCGCACGCCCGGCAGTTGCCACAACACGGTGCCGGCAAAGTCCCGGTAGGCCGCCATGTCGGCCATGCGGGTCTTTAGCAGGTAGTCAAAACCACCGGCCACCATGTGGCACTCCATGATTTCGCCGCGCACTTGCACAGCGGCTTTGAAGGCTTCGAATACGTTGGGGGTGGTGCGGTCCAGCAACACTTCGACAAATACCATCATGCCGGCGCCGAGTTTGAGCGGGTTCAGGCGGGCTTCATAACCCAGGATGTAGCCGTCTTTGGTGAGGCGTTGCACCCTGGCCAGCACGGCGGTGGGGGAAAGAGCCACGGCTTCAGCCAATTTCAAGTTGGAGATTCGGCCGTCTGCCTGCAGGCAGTTGAGGATTTTGAGGTCTATGCGGTCCAGGTCTGTTGGGGTGCTGGTCATGTTCTGGGTCCTCCCGTGTTTCACGCTGTCTTATGTGGAGCAGAGGTTTGGGTAGGGCTGACCGCCTCATGCTGCCGAAACGCGCAGAAATCGGCGGTCAGCCCTACCCAAACCTCTGTGGCGGATAGATAGGCGTTCGGTAGCGGAGTCAAAGGTGTATTCATCCCGTTGGTATCTGCATTTGGTGCCGGCGTATCCATTGCGCCTGTTCTCGCCAAGGTGGGTAAGGCCGGGGGGCCGATTTGCTGGCCAGCAGGACTGATGAGGCCCCCGGCCTTACCCACCTTGGCAGGCACAACCCCAACTCGTAAGCGATGCATCATGAAACAAACAACCAGCAAAAGGCAAAATTTTAGTGAGAAATTCACCACAAATTCAAAGACCATAGCGACTTAGTCAACTGAAGCGCTATTCGACTTTAGTTTGCCCAACAAACCCGAAAAGAAGAAACCGGAGACCACCATGCCCGTCGCCCAACGCCTGCCCTTCCCCTACCGTCCCGAGGCCGAAGTGGTGGCCCGCCATCTGCAGAGCATCAGCCAGTCGTTGGACTGGGCCGCAGCCGCTCGTGCCGCCACGCCCTGGGTGCAGTCCGTGCGCGACAACCCGCCGCCGTTTTGGGCCATGGAGAGCCTGCTCAAGGAATACCCGATCTCCAGCGCCGAAGGTTTGGCCCTGATGCGCCTGGCCGAAGCGCTGTTGCGTGTGCCCGATGCCGAAACCGCCATTGCACTGACCGCCGACCAACTGGGCCGCGCCGACTTTGATGGCAGTGGCGACAAGGTGCTGTCGCGCCTGTCCAGCACCGCCATTGCCATGTCCAAACACTTCCTGCCTGATCCCCAAACCGGCGCGGGACCGAAGGCTGAACCCGGCTTGATGGCCAAGCTGGGGGCCAAGACCGTCGTGGCCGCCACCTTGCGCGCTGTGCAGTTGCTGGGACGCCAGTTTGTGCTGGGCCAGACCATGAAGGAGGCGCAGCACGAGGCGGACGCAGCACGCAAGAAGTCGAATACGCTCAGATACTCCTACGACATGCTGGGAGAGGGCGCCCGCACCGATGCGGACGCCCAACGTTACTTGAAGAGCTACACAGATGCTATTGAATCAATAGCTGCTCACGCAAGCAAATCGGGGGCTATCGAGCAAAATGACGGTATCTCTATCAAGCTCAGCGCGCTGCACCCGCGTTTTGAAGATGCACAAAGCCAACGCGTTTTGGCCGAACTGGTGCCGCGCGTCTGGAGCCTGTGCCAGCACGCTGCGCGCGCCAACATCAACCTGACCATCGACGCCGAAGAGGTGGAGCGCCAGGAGCTGACGCTGGAGGTGCTGGAGGCACTGGTGGCCAAAGTGGCGGCCGAGTGCCCGCAGTGGCGCGGCTTTGGCATGGCCATGCAGACCTACCAGACGCGTTCTTTGGAGCTGATCGAATATGTCACCGCCATGGCCCGGCGCTACCAGGTGCGCCTGATGTGCCGCCTGGTCAAGGGCGCGTATTGGGACGCCGAGATCAAGCGCGCCCAGGAGCTGGGCCTGCCGCATTACCCGGTGTTCACCCACAAGCACCACACCGATGTGTCCTACCTGTCCTGCGCCCGCGCGCTGCTGGACGTGCCGGACGCCATCTACCCGCAGTTCGCCACACACAACGCCGCCACCATCGCCGCTATCCTGCAAATGGCGGCGCGCACCGGTGCGCCCTTTGAGCTGCAGCGCCTACACGGCATGGGCGAGGGCGTGTACCGCGAGGTGCTGAAAAACCCGCTGGTGGCGTGCCGCGTGTACGCGCCGGTCGGTGCGCACCGCGACCTGCTGGCCTACCTGGTGCGCCGTCTGCTGGAGAACGGCGCCAATTCGTCTTTTGTGCACCAGATGGCCGACCCCACGGTGGACATGCAAGACCTGTTGACCTCCCCCCTGCGCCTGGAGCCCCACCCGTCACTACCATTGCCTCCGGACCTGTTTGGCATCCATCCCGGTGCCCGCAAGAACAGCACCGGGTTGGACCTGACCGTGCCCAGCATGCGTGAGCCCTTGCTGTCCGCGCTGGCCAGTACACCGGTGCCCGTAGTCGCCGAGTTTGATACTGCTAACACGGCCAGCGCCTTTGCAGCCTGCGCGGCCAGCCAGAAGGCCTGGAGCCAGACGCCGGTAGCCGAGCGCGCCGCCATCCTGCGCCGCGCCGCCGACACCATGCTGGAGCAAACCCCCATGTTCTGCGCCCTGCTGGTGAAAGAAGCACACAAGACCTGGGGCGATGCCGTCAGCGAAGTGCGCGAGGCGGTGGACTTTTTGCGCTACTACGCCGATGAAGCCCAGCGCATCATGCAACCGTTGGCCATGCCCCAGGTGCACTGCGCGCCGGCCGCGCAGGTTGGCCATAGTTTTGGCGTGACCGGCGAGTCCAATACCCTGTCTCTCACCGCACGCGGCGTCTGGGTATGTATCAGCCCGTGGAACTTCCCGCTGGCGATTTTTGCCGGTCAGGTTGCCGCGGCGTTGGCCACGGGCAATGCCGTGTTGGCCAAACCCGCTGAACAAACACCGGGTGTGGCTTTGGTTGCCGTGCAGTTGTTACATGCCGCCGGTGTGCCCGCTGACGCCCTGCAGCTGATGCATGGCGCTGGGGAAACCGTCGGTGCGGCGTTGGTGGCACAACCAGGCGTGGCCGGTGTGGTGTTCACCGGCTCCACCCAGGTCGCTAAGATCATCAACCGCGCCCTGGCTGCCAAAGACGGCCCTATCGTCCCGCTGATCGCCGAGACTGGGGGCATCAACGCCATGCTGGTAGATTCCAGCGCCCTGCCCGAACAAGTGGTGGACGCGGTGGTGCAAAGTGCTTTCCGCTCGGCCGGTCAGCGCTGCTCCGCGCTGCGTCTCTTGTGCGTGCACGCAGCAATAGCCGATGGCGTCATCGAGATGTTGCAGGGTGCTGCCAGGGAACTGGTGGTGTGTGACACGGCGGACATCGCCACCGACGTCGGGCCGGTCATTGATACCGAGGCGTTTGACAACATCTATCGCCACATCCAACGCCTGAAGATCGAAGCAAAAGTGCTGCTAGCCCCCGCAGAATCTGCGCAAGCAGCTACTAAAACAGTAGCAAATTTGATTGCACCCCACGCCTTCGAAGTGGCCCGCATTGCAGATGTGAAAGCCGAGATTTTTGGCCCAGTGTTGCAAGTGGTCCGTTGGAGCGGTGAACCTGCCGACGTGGTGGCCCAGGTCAACGCGCTGGGTTATGGGCTGACCATGGGCATCCAGACCCGCATCGACAGCCGCGCCCAGGCACTGGCGCACGCTGCCCACATCGGCAACGTGTATATCAACCGCAACATGATCGGCGCGGTCGTGGGGGTGCAGCCGTTTGGTGGGGAAGGCATGTCCGGCACCGGGCCCAAGGCCGGCGGCCCGCACTACCTGTACCGCTTCTGTGCCGAGCAGACCATCACGGTCAACACGACCGCGGCGGGGGGCAATGCGGCGTTGCTGGCCAGCGCGCACTGATCCTGACTGTTGCAGCTGCCCAAACCGGGGCAGCAGAGGTGCGTGAAGTTAACGGGCAGGTTGGGGTATTGGAGATAGGATGAGGCTCGCCATGCACCCCCAAGACGTACTCGCAGAAATTTGGTCCTACAGCGGGCTGTCGCACCAAGCTCTGGGCTACGCCCATTTGTCCGGCGCAGACCCGGTGCTGCCCTCGTCGTTTGCGGTGGGTACTGCGGCCCAAACCAGCATCGCGGCAGCAGCGCTTGCAGCGTGTGAGTTGGGCCATATCCGGGGGCAGGACCGACAAACCGTCAGCGTGGCCATGGCGCACGCGGCGTTGGAGTGTGTAGGCTGGTTCAGCATCAATGGCCAGGTGTTAGATCCATGGGACAACTTTTCGGGTTTGTACGCCTGCGCCGACGGGTGGGTGCGTGTGCATGCCAACTTTGCCCACCACCGCGATGGGGCACTTGCCTTGCTGGGCTTGTCCAGCAGCACTGCGCAGCGCGACGATGCCCAACGTGTGTTGCGAGACTGGAAGACGCTGGACTTTGAAGCGGCGGCGGCAGAGCGGGGTCTGGTGGTCGCGGCACTGCGCAGCTTTGAACAGTGGGACGCCCACCCCCAAGCGCAGGCCGTAGCCCGCCAGCCGCTGCTGACCCTGGAACGTATCGGCGACGCCCCGGCGTTGTCGCTCCCCTCTTTGCGCGCGGACCAACGTCCGTTGACCGGTTTGCGCGTGTTGGAATTGACCCGCATCGTGGCTGGGCCGGTCGCCGGGCGCACCCTGGCGGCTTTGGGCGCAGACGTGATGCTGGTCAACGCACCCCACTTGCCGAACATCGGTTTGATCGCAGAGACCAGTCGGGGCAAGCTGTCTTGCCATCTTGACTTGCGCCTGGCCGATCAACGCCGGGCCATGGACCATCTGGTGGCACAGGCGGACGTCTTCATGCAGGGATACCGCCCCGGCGCTCTGGAGGCGCTGGGTTACGGGGCCCGTGCGCTCGCGGAGATAAGGCCGGGCATTGTCGTGGTCTCCCTGTCGGCGTATGGTGAACACGGCCCCTGGGCCAACCGACGCGGTTTTGACTCGCTGGTGCAATCCGCGACCGGTTTTAACCTGGCGGAAGCCGAGGCGGCGGGGGCTGCGTTGCCCAAAGCCCTGCCCATGCAGATCCTGGATCACGCCAGCGGGTATTTGATGGCATTTGGAGTCGCGGCGGCCAAAGCCCGGCAGTTGCAGGAGGGCGGTAGCTGGCATGTGTGTGTATCGCTGGCACAAACGGCGCACTGGTTGCGCAGCATGGGGCGCGTGGAGTCGGGTTTTGGGGCCACAGCGCCCGACCCACAACCCTACCTGGAGACGTATGCCTCGGGCTTTGGCAGCTTGCTGGCGGTGAGACCCAGCGCGCAGCTGGCCCGCACCCCGGCGTTTTGGAGTCGCCTCTCGGTTCCGCCCGGGACCCATGCGCCGCTCTGGCCAGCTGTCAGTTCGTGACGTTTGCCACGGGAAACGTGCTGGTCAAATATGCCACATGCCCCCGTGAAATATAAATAATTTGCTATCCAAATAGGAGTAAATTTCGTCAAATGGTGAGCAATTGCTGCACCCGTGCGCGCAACAGCTCAGGTTGCACGTCTTGGGCCAAGACCGGTGCGCCCACATTCAGCCCCACGCGGCTGAACAGCCCCCGGCGGAATGGCCGCACCATGGCGCCACCCTGTTCCACGCGGCTGAAGAACGAGCCCCACAGATTGGTCAACGCCATCGGCACCACCTGCACGGCCGTGCCCTGTTGCGTGGTGCGCTCCAGAATCTTCATGATGCCACCCTTGAACTCCTGCAGCGTGCCGTCGCGGGTGATGCCACCTTCGGGGAAGATGCACAGCAGGTCGCCCTCGGCCAGCACCTTGGCGGCGGCGTCGAACGCGGCTTCGTAGGCCTGCGGGTCCTGCGTGCGCGGTGCTATGGGGATGGCCTTTGCCAGGCGGAACAACCAGCCCAGCACCGGCACCTTGAAGATGTTGTGGTCCATGATGAAACGAATCGGTCGGGGACTGGCCGCCATCAGTAACACGGCGTCGATGAAGCTCACATGGTTGCACACCAGAATGGCCGCGCCAGTGGTGGGGATGTGTTCATCGCCCGTGACCTTGAAGCGGTAGATGAAATGTGACAGCACCCAGGCCACAAAACGCAGCAGGTATTCGGGCACCAGCATAAAGATGTAGAACGCCACCACGGCATTCGCCAGGCCGGTGAACAGAAAGATCTGCGGAATGGTGAAACCGGCCTTGAGCAGTGCACCGGCAATCACCGAGCTGCCAATCATGAACAGCGCGTTCAGAATATTGTTGGCCGCGATGATGCGGGCGCGGTGCGTGGGTTGGCTGCGCAACTGGATCAGCGCATACATCGGCACGCTGTACAGGCCGGCGAACAGGCTCAGCAGGGCCAGGTCCGCCATCACGCGCCAGTGTGCGGGCTGCGCCATGAAGGCGGAGAGTCCCATGATGTTCGACGGTGGCAGGCCCCGCGACGCAAAGTACAAATCCACTGCAAACACACTCATACCTATGGCGCCCAGCGGCACCAGGCCAATTTCCACATGGCGGCGGCTCATCACTTCGCACAGCAGCGAACCGGTGCCAATGCCGATGGAGAACACCACCAGCAAGAGCGACGCCACCTGTTCATTGCCATGCAGCACTTCCTTGGCCAGGCTGGGGAACTGGCTTAGAAACACCGCACCAAAGAACCACATCCAACTGATGCCCAGCAGCGAGCGGAATACCACCAGGTTGCCATGCGCGAGTTTGAGGTTGCGCAGGGTCTCGCTGATGGGGTTCCAGTTGACTTTCAGGCCGGGGTCGGTGGCCGGTGCCTTGGGGATATAGCCCGCCACCACACGCCCCACCACCGCCATCACCAGGCAGGCCACCGCAACGGTTTCATGGCCGATGGACGGGATGGCTACCAGCAGGCCACCCACCACATTGCCCATCAGGATGGCGACAAAGGTGCCCATCTCCACCATGCCGTTGCCACCGGTCAGCTCTCGCTCGTTGAGCACCTGGGGCAACAGCGCAAACTTGACCGGGCCAAACAGCGTGGAGTGCACACCCATCAAAAAGGTACAGAGCAGGAGCACGGCCACGTTGTTGCTGACAAAGCCGTAGGCAGCAATCGCCATGATGGCGATTTCCAGGTTTTTGACAAACCGGATCATCAGCGTCTTGTCGTACTTGTCGGTCAATTGCCCGGCCGTGGCCGAAAACAGCAGGAATGGCAGTATGAACAGCGCGCCAATGGTCAAGCCCGCCATGCTGGGGGCCAGCCATTCCACACTCAGCTGGTAGGTCACCATCACGGTGAAGGCGAACTTGAACAAATTGTCATTGGCCGCACCAGAAAACTGGGTCCAGAAGAAGGGCGCGAAGCGGCGCTGGCCCAGCAGCGCAAACTGGTTGGGATGGCCGTGGTCTGCCGGGCCACCGGTAGTGGCTGCCGTGGGTGTCAGTGTTTCTGTGTTCACAGGTTTGTCCTCAGGTCGCTGGTTGTTGTGCTGATCTGCGTAACGTACTCAGGTCCGGACTGCAATGCGTGGTTGTGGGCGGCCACGGGCTGGCCCCACCGGATACGCGCCATTTTGCACGACGGTCAAGACCGGCCACGCGGCCATTGCTGCGGCCATGTGTTTCAAAGTGTGGCCAGACACCAAGCCATTGGTCAACGCCAGGACGTGGTGGTCTCCCAGCTCCAGCAGTTTCGCCAGCACGTACCAGGCGATCACCGCCAGCAGTGGCACGCCCCACGCGCCAATCAGCGGTTTGCGCAGGGTCAGGCTTACTACAAGCAGCATGCCACCCCCTTGCAACACCGACCAGGGAAGCAGGTTGCCGGTCATTGCCCATACGACCAGGGCCACGGGACCCAGGACCAGCACGGCAGCGGCGGTCCATTGGCCGGCCCGTGCGCTGATGCGGTCGGCTGCAGCCAGGCCCATCAGCCCGGCAAATGCCGCCAGCATGCCCGTGCGGTCGATGGTCAGCCCCAGGTCATTGGGCTGCAGGTGGTAATAACTGGAACACAGCGCAGTCAGCAGCAGGCCGACAAAAAACAGTTGGGCCAGAGGGCGCTGGGCATCACAAGGCACCAGGGCCACAAAGCCATTGCGCCGGGCAGGTGGCGTGTGTACGGACCGCAGGCGCAGCAGGCCCCAGGCACCCAGCAGTGCAAAGGGGGCATTGCTGAGCACATCCATCGCAAACGGCATGCCCCACAACATGCGCTGGTCGGCAAAGGCGTGGTAGTCGGCATACTGCGCCACGGCCGGGCCGAAGCAGGCCAGCACAACAGCCAGCGCCAGCGCGGCCAGCAGGCCGGATTCAGAACGGGTCAGCGGGGTTTTCATCAAAAGGCTCCAAGGGGTGGATGAGGGCGCCAGTGTGTTGCCGCCTTGCCGCCAAGACGGTGTAAATTCAGATACAAGATTGCAATTAGATACGAAAAGTATCAATAATCGATACCTATGAGCACCACCGCTGACCTTGTATCCGCCCTGAAGCACGAGCTGAAGGCCGCCCGCATGACCTATGCCGATCTGGCCGTCGCCTTGGGGCTGGCCGAATCCAGTGTCAAACGTATGCTGGCCAAGGGCGACATGCCGCTGTCGCGCATCGACTCCATCTGCCGCGCCCTCAAATTGGACTTTGCTGACCTGGCGCGCCGCGTGGCCGACGCTCAGCCACTACTGGCGCAACTGGCGCAAGAGCAGGAGCGCGCCGTGGTGGCCGACAAAAAGTTGCTGCTGGTGGCGATTTGTGTGCTCAGCCAGTGGACACTGGAGCAGATTGTGGCCAGCTACCGCCTAACCGAGGCCGAGTGCATAGGCTACCTGGCGCAATTGGACCGCATTGGCATCATCGAGCTGCGCCCGCTGAACCGCTACCGCCTCAAGCTGGCCAAGGCCTTTCGCTGGCGCCCGCACGGGCCCGTGATGGACTACTTTCGCGACAACGCGCTGCTGGATTACTTCTCGGGTGGATTTGACGGTGCCGGTGAAGGTCTGCTGCTGGTCCATGGCTCGGTCAGCCGCAGCCTGGCGCCGTCTTTCATGGAACGTATGCAGCGTGTGGCGCAAGACTTTGCGCAGCAGCACCTGGCCGACCAAAAGTTGCCAGAAAAAGACCGCGAGGGTTACACCCTGCTGCTGGCCATGCGCAACTGGGAGTTTGAGGCGTTTGCTGCATTGCGGCGATGATTCACCGAGTACCAAATTGCATCCAAGGAACACCCAGCCGCCAGCCTATCTACCTGGATGCTACCGCTAACATGGACGAGGTGCGTCTGACCCGATTGGACAACTCACGTGCAATGTTGCGTGTGATTTTCAGCGCTGCAGCGGGATGATCCCGCATCAGCGCATCGATTGCGTTGTTGCTCAGCAAAAGAGCGCGAACCGGCGTGTCAGCGTAGGCAGTGGCCGACCGAGCGTTGCCGTCAATCAAACCCATTTCTCCAACAAACTGCCCTGGCCCAAAAGTCGCCAGGCGAGATGAGGAGTTGAGGTCATTCGCCAGGATGCTGATGAGTCCACTTTCAAGCAGCCAAATCCCGTCGGCGACACTGTCTTTCCGAAAGAGCGGGGTTCCTTGCTGCACCTCACGTACGAGCCCAAGTAGAAGTACAGCGGCAATTTCGCTGTCCGTAAGGTCCTGAAACAACTGGTTCCTTGCAAGGTTTACAAATTGTGTCGAGGCATCCAAGGCTTTTGCATCATGAAGTAAGAGGTTTTCGCACACTTCCAACGCTCTATCTAAGTCAGGGTATTGCTCGACTGTCGATAAAGACTGCAGAGCGCGCTGCAACTCTTCCGAATGTGTCAGTTCTGCGCCGCTGAGAACTACGGCCACCTGGCGATCAGTCAAGGCACGAACAAGGGAAAGGACAGCATCTGAACCGCTGGTATCGACGTCGGTCACATGGCTGACATCTACAACAACGGCGACAGCGTCTTGGTGCAACTCGTCGGGCAGTTGCACAATGCGCGCGCTATTTCCAAAAAATAGATGACCGGTCAGCGGCAGAATACCGATTTTATGAACCTGTTGAGACAAAGCCAGAGACTCCGATGGACTCCTGGCGCGTTGTGATGCATATCGATTGAGGTAGGCCCAGCGTGACGTAAGGCCACCGGCCACGCTGCGCAACACGACAAGACACGACAGTGCAATGCCAAGTGCACAGGCCCAAATCAGATTGCCAAAAAAAGCCACAAAAGATATTGCAGTTGCAATCCAAAAGCCGAGATCCACCTTTTCAACGCGTGAGCGCCTGTGGTTGTGTTGGGCGACAACAACTTTAAGCTGACGTACAAATATCCAATCCATGGTCAATGGAACCTGCAGAAGGAACATGCCTGCAACCATGCCCACTGGCAGGGTAACGATCCAGCGCCCTGCATACAGAAGAATCGCAGTCGTCAACACAAGGGAAGTCAGACCGGCAAGCGCGCCCCGTCCACCGGCGATCCAATTCGAAGAACTGCAGATTGGACTAGCCGTAGTCGGGACGCCGCCTATCAATGCACTGATCATGTTCGCACCACCGGTTGCAAGCAGTTCACGACTAATGTCGATACGAACCCCAAATCGCGTTTCCATCAGGCTTGCGGCCGTCACTGTTTCTAGCACCATGACAAGCGCAAGCGTCAACCCTCCTGGTAGTCCGATGGCCAGTAAATGGGCCCAGTCCACGTGCAGAAACTTGGGCCACAATGCCATGCTTATCCAGATACCGTCAATCGAAGGTCTCGTAGCGGCAATCCACGCAGTCTTGTGGAAGACCAGCGTGAACGCCAACCCGCAGGCAATAGCAACGGCGACTGCCGGAACCAGCTTGACGTGAACGAACCGTGACTGGAGTTTCGGCCACACCACGTAACATGTCAGCATCAAGAGTGCAGTCGCAGCGGCTGCCCAATCGCTGTAGCGGATCTGAGAGAACGCCAACCACGCCAACAACATTGCGGTGCCATTGCTGATACCAGTCGTCACTGGCGTTGAAATGATTTTGAACACATTCCCAAGTCGAAGTGCACCAAGCAGCAGGATCAGCGTACTGGCCATTGTGAACAATAGACTTGCTGCGGCCAGTCCGACACCAAACTGGTCCAGCGTTAGCCCCGACACTCCGCTGCTTGTGCTGTCTGAAGCCAAACCCAACTGCAATATCAGAGCGGTATAGACGGTCAGCGACGCGACACGTGATGTGGGTATGAGAGCAGGGCTCCCCCTGAGAACCAGATAGCCGACCCGCACCACGCAGGCTGTTATCAGTGTCGCCCAGAGGGCAGCTGCGAGTGATTCCGAGCCGAAAAGTGCCAGAAAGAAGAGTATTGGAGCTACGGAAGCGGACAGCCCATGGACAGAGGCCTCTAGGCCGCCACGAACGTCAGCCGCAACAGAATTTCTGGTCATTGGAGAAAATCTTAGCTCCAGGCCATGTCACTTTTCCGGCAGAGCACTTGGCTATTCCATCAAGGAGTCTTGTAGGTCCTGAGCGTTGACAGGTTTGACTGGTGTGGGGCAAATCACGGCGACCGCAGCACAGCCAGATACAACCGTCACAGCTGTGCGGGCCATCGCGCAAATCGGATCAACTGCAACAAATAGGATGAAGGCTGCTTCAAACGGAAGCTGAAGGTACTTGCAGACGGTCCCTACAAGAGTGATGGTCACCACACCAGCCATGCCCGACGAGGCAAACCCCGCCAAAATTGAAACCAGCATAACGAGGGCCACTTCGAACAGGGCGACAGGTCTCTCGTACAAATCGGCGACGAATAGCGTTGCACAAATCAAATAGGCGATCGCCCCGACCTTCAGTAGCGACACACTCAAAGGCACCAGCAACTCGACACGCGCTTTGGGAAAACCAAGTCGCAAGACCAGTGACTCAATCATCGCCGGCATGCAGGTTGCGCTGTTGTTCGTCGCAACGCCCAGTGCAAACGGCGCTTGCATTGCCTTCACTACTTTTGGAAATGGAACTGACGCGCGATAACTTAAAACAAGCATCGACAAAAGCAAAAGCAAAACCGAGAGGGCAATAAACCAGCCGACAAACCCTGACATCGCCTTCAATGGCTCGATGCCAGTTTCTGCAATCTGACTTGCTGACAGGCTGATCAGCACAATAGGAATGGGCAGATTTACCCAATGGGTCAAAGTCTGACAGGCTCTGTACACCGTCTCCAACGTCTGGTTTAACCCACCTGAGATTTTTGTCGGTACTTGACCCACCGCAAAACCGAAAAGCATCGCAAATACGAGAGCCTTGAGAGTGTCGCCGGTTGCAAGAGCACTGAAAATATTCGCCGGAATCAAGGAAGACAAAACGTCACCAAGGGTCGTTTCCCTGGGTATTTCATCGGCCTTTCTCAAGTACATGTCAAAGTTGCTGCTTTGCGCATCGGAACCAACGATCTTTCCAAGCGAGGCCGTTACGGTGTCCGACAATTGATCGCCTGGACTGGCTGCGATAAAGACTACTGAGGATAAGGATGCAGCAATGATAGAAACCAAGCCAAACACCACAACAACACGGGTCAAAATCTTTGCAGCACCACCATCGTGAAAGAGATTCTGTAGTGAAAAAATGACCGCTGACACCATGAAGGGCAGAACGATCATTGTCAGAAGATCGACGTAAACAAGCCCAATGACAGAAAGGCTCTTTGAAAATTGCGGGAAACCTAAACCCAGCATCGCACCAAAAACCACACACGCCAACACGGTGATCGGGTGCATTGAAATGCGTTTGTACAGTTGCAAGCCGCCCGACTTTTTTGGCGCCGTTGGATTGCCTGGCAACAGGGGTCCCGGGCTCACCAAATCTGCGTTGGAAACATTCGACATCATTTAAGCTCCTTGAGCATATTTGCGACCAAAGGTATTTCCGTACGCTGGGCGATTACTTCATTCACAAAGGTTAACAATGACACGTCGGTCAGGCCGACCATCACGCTCAACGCAGATCCCAGGTCGTTGAAAGTCACAGTCCGCAGCGTCAGAGCCAGCTCAGGACTGCCACGCATGATTTGTTGAATTTCGAACTCATCGCGATAAATCGCAACAACCTCTCCTTTCTTGACGGCCTCCACGGACTTTGCCCAAGATGTATGAAGAACAATTTGTGCCTTCGGAAAATTTCGCCGTCCGAATTCCTCCCAGGCAGACCCTCCGATCACACCAAGTTTGCCGGTGAAGTTGCGTATCACGCGAGGCGCTGCATTGGCCCCAGAGACTTTGGCGAACTCGAGCCGGTTGATCAAAAAAGAGTGACCCAAGCGCATGTAGGAGGTACTGAAATTGACCTTTTGTGCTCTCGCAAGTGTTCTTGCCAACCGCCCCATGGCCAGGTCTGCTCGACCATCTGCGGCCATCTCTACCGCTGCATCAAAGGTCTTGGCAGTGCGGTCAAAACGAACTGGAACTCCCAATTCCTTCGCAATCTGGCGTGCGAGGTCTACATCGGTACCCACGTGTTCGCCATCTTTCTGTGCAAAAAATGGAGGCGAATCAACGGCAATCATCGCGACCACGAGCTCACCACGCTGCAAAATTCGTGCGATATCGGGCGCCACGGTCTTGCCATTCGGTGCCTTGACCAAAGGGGATGTGCGTTGTGAGTACGGCGCAGAAGCCGAGGATGGCCGCAGGAGCGCCGATTGTGAGGCCTGGGCAAACAATACTAGCGGGGCCAGCGAAAAGAGGAGTCCGACCAACAATGAGCCAAACAAAAAATAGGCGTCCAACGCTAGCCAAGATCGCGTTTTAGTTCGCATGCCAACAAAAGCTATTTCTATGGTGGCCACGACCCCTCCTTTTACTGAACACAGTAGATTTGTACCGTCGTCCGCAAATGAGGTCGGGACATTCAAGCGGGGCGACTTTCAAGACAGCGATCTCTCATAATGCAGGATAGACCGTCGTCGTAGGTATCCATGATTTTTTGGTACAACTCTGCCGCTTCGCGGTACTGTTTCTTCGAAAACAACAAGAATGCTTCACGGGTCAACGCACACAGGGCTTTATCCCTGTCGGTTGCCATCGTTTCAGGATCATCGCCGCGGATAGCCAGCACTTCATAAATAGGAATTTCGCCCTTGCGTCCTTTGACAGTAATGATGTCGACGGGTCGTGTCCAAAGCCGTTCACCAGTTTCCTTGTAGGTGGCATGGCTGATGCAAATCGAAGTGGAAAATTCCTTGTTGATGCCTTCCAGTCGCGCGGCGATGTTGACGCCGTCACCCATCACGGTGTAGCTCATGCGTTCAGGTGATCCAATATTGCCCACCAGAACGGCATCCGAATGGATGCCAATGCGGACCGTCAACGGGGGCAGACCTTCCGTAGCGAATTGCCTGTTCAATTCCACCATCCTGCGTTGTGACTTCACGGCCGCTCTGCAGGCGTGATAGGCGTGGTTCTGATCGAGCATCGGGGCACCCCAGAATGCCATGACCGAATCCCCAATAAATTTATCGACCGTGCCAGTTTCTTCCTTGACGGCATAGGTGACCAGTGCGAGGTATGAAGAAACAAGTCTGACCAACTCCCGCGACGGAGTGACTTCGGAGATGGAGGAGAAACCTTGCAGGTCAGTGAACAGGATTGTCAGGTAGCGGCTTTCACCGCCAAGTTCGATGTCATTGCCTGAGCGGACCAAGTCATTGACCAAATCGCGTGGTACGTAAGCTGTAAATGCCCGCAGTGTGTTGCGCAACTTGTTGACAGCACTATGAAGAATATTGATCTCTTCGATTCTCGATCCGACTATTCTCTTTGATCGATTGAAATCCAGCAGATCTCTAATTTCTTCAGTAAGGGTTTCAATTGGCCGCGATATGGTCCGAGAAAGAATGTAAGTCAGAAACACAAGTAACAAACACGCTGCTCCGCCATAAACGATGAGTCGTCTATTGATCTCGTTAAGCCCAACTAAAAAGTCGCTCATGGGCGCAAGCGTGATCACTTCCCAATTCTTGTTGAAATTGTTTGGAAATGCTGTGAACTGGGCCAAATACACTTCCGCAGTCAGTGGGTGGGTAAATTCAAATTGCCGTTCTTGGGTGCTGATATGCCTTTGATAGGCGTGCTGCACCGCTTTGCCAACCGCCTCACGAATATTTTGCTTAATCAAGCCTGATTTCACAATCGTGTAGCCATTGTCTTGACCGGTGCTTACCACGATGTTGCCATCGACGTCGACGATGTAGGTTTCACTATTTTTGCTGATTTGGATCGACTTGAGGTATTTTGAAATCGTATTCAGCTCAAATGACTCACCAATCATTCCTTTGAACGTCTTGTCCTGATAAACAGGGGTTGATACGGTCATAGTAGCCTGAGAAGTACTGCCAGAAACATAGGGCTCGTCAAGCAAAACAAAACGCTCCCGTTTGTCTTCGGGTGTTTTGGCAACCGTTGACGAGAGGCTTTTGTAGAACGGACGTTGACGTGGGTCGTAGTTGTTTTCAACAACAAAGGTTTCAATCGGCGCGGAGTCACGGTTTTTGAAGAATGTAAAAACCGAATTGACGGACCTACTATTTTTTGCAGGTGCCTGGGCACCAGAACCGTTGGATACCCCTTCAGGTAGGCCAGATCGGTCAACAACCCAGAAATTGAAAACCGCATCGGCCGGCGGCACGCGGTTTGCAACGATCATGCCCTCCCGCATTCGCTGAACCTGGTGAAAACTGCCACGTTCCGAAGCGACGAAGATAGATACAAGGTTTGGGTTATTTTCAAGATGTAGCAGAAGTGTGTCGTTGACACTCGCACTCTTGAGTAAACGTGGGTCGTCCCGCACTTGCTTTGCGAGCGTCACCAGAGAGTCTCCGATCGGATCAAGCAATGCGAGCAACTTGTCCGTCATCTGGTTATTGAGGCTGGTAATCAATGCGGATGCGTTGTGCTTGTAAATTTCATAATTTGTTTTGTAGATGTAGTAAACGATGATGGCGAACGTCGGCAATATCAGGCAAAGAAAAAGTGTGCTGATACTGAGTCGCAATTTGACGGCGAATTTCGGCGTGGTTTCCTGCCGACCCGCAGGACCGTTCGATCTAGTTACCTGCGCCTTGGTTTCTGCGATGGACATATCAAAGGGCCTTCTTGCAAGAGTTCTGATGCGCTGCAAATATCTTCTTCATCTCTTTGCTCGCCAATTGTGCTGCGGAGTAGGAAGTAATCTTGTGCATGTCGGTCACAGAGGTTTCCTTTGGCAACGCGATTTTTCCTGACAGTCCAAGCAATGGACCCGTATCAAAACCCTCGTCAACAGCATGAAAGGCGATATTCGCGTATCTCTTCCCATCGCGCATCAAGCCCTCGAAAGGATTGCCGCCGACATAGTGAGATGGCCAGGAATCATCAATGCAGGGGTGCAGGTTGTAGAAACCAAGTTTTGGAGTGTTAATGAGGCGGGAGCGAATCCGTTGCCCAAAGGTTGCCATCACGCAAATGTCCGGCTTCCATTGATCAATCACTTCGTAGAACTCAGGGTCGTTTACTTTCCCATTGAAAGTGGCAATTCCACGCTCTTTTGCAAGTTCCGAAACCATAACCTTCTCGTAAACCGTATGGGGGTACTGCCAAACCCGTTTGTCGGCACTGACATACGATGCTTCCGGATCGTCAGTCGCAACACCGACCACAGTTACCTGCTCACTGATGTCACCCTGCAGCAATTCGTTGAGAAGATAGAAGCCGCGGTAAAAGCTGCCAAACATTGCAACCCTGAATCTGTCATCGCGCATGTGCTGCCTTCTTTAAAAAACAAACCAAAACTCTTCGTTGTTCCCGGAAGTAATACTGATTGAGAAATGATCCCGTACCGCCCATCGCGGGCGAACTCAAAAATAGCAGGTGACAATGTCTTTTAAGGACGCCCTGGTGTGACCTTTCCATGGTGCGAAATTGACTTGGGTTGACAAGGCAATAAGCGAATTTGTGTGTTCATCGAAGGGCTTTGCTGGCGTCACCATTGCGGGATGTTCTTTTTGCAATGAAATACAGCCCCGGGGCGCCAATGTCAATCCAAACAACGTCACGTTGATCCGGTATCCATTTCTTTTGGGGAGTAGCAATCAAAGGACTGGCTCGCCGTGAACCTTCGGATCAAAGGCCTCTCGCTATTTGTGCCACGGCGACCCGCGGCTTGCCTGTCGATCAACGAAAAATTTCACCCATGATAAGCTGTTCTAAAGATTGTCGAAATGAGTCTATACACAAGCAAAAAAATGTAAACATGTGTTTTCAGTGCGCGTTTAACCCGGCCCCACAGGAGGCAGATTTTGATCACTCGTAGCGAACTTCCAACGTATCCAATCGAGATAGATCGTCCAAGTCTCGACTCTGTTCGAAGCGGCAATACGGGCGTGGATTATGTGCATGAGTTCACTGCGAATGAGCCCGGGCCCTGCGCAATGGTCACCGCCTTGACCCATGGCAATGAGTACAGTGGGGCAGTTGCATTGCTGCGGTTGATCGAATCGGGACTGAGGCCAACTCGGGGCTCATGGATCATTTGCTTCGCCAACGTGGCGGCTTTTCGTGCGTTTGACCCAGTGTCGCCAGATTCCTCCCGATTCGTTGACGTGGATATGAATAGAGTCTGGAGCAAAGCCAAGCTGGGTGGTGAAGCGAAACAACAAGAAGTTTCTCGTGCAAACGAGATATTGGGTTTCGTACGCCGTGCGGACTACCTTTTGGACTTGCATTCAATGCATGAGTCATGCGAGCCTTTGCTTCTTTCTGGCCCGACACAAAAAGGTCTGCAATTTGCAAACAAGGTTGGATTTCCCGGGGTAATTGTTCGCGACGAGGGGCATGCAGATGGCACAAGGATGATGGATTTCGAAGCATTTGGGCGTCCAGAGGAGAGACCGGTTGCACTTCTGGTTGAGGCTGGCCAACATTGGAGCAAAAGCGCTGTCGACGTTTCAATGCGGACTCTGTTTAGATTTCTTGTTGCCTCTGAGACAATTGAGGAGGACGCGATTCCATCGGGGTTCGCCCCTGCAATTCCACAGGTTGAGGTCAAAGTCGCGGGTCGCTGTGTTGCCAAAACCTCAGACGTCTGTTTTACAAGTGACTGGAAAGGGCTGGAGCTTATTGCGCATGCTGGCACCGTCATTGCGTATGACGGTGGCGAGGCTGTAGTGACGCCGTTTGATGACTGCGCCTTGATCATGCCATCGCTACGGCAGGTCTTCCCCGGTGTGACCTATGCGCGATTCGGTCAGAGCCCGACACGGAGCTAGTTAGTGGTACAGCGGCGAAAGTTGGACTTCATTGAACGTCACCGCTGGTGCAATGGTGATTCATCGAAAGTACCAAGTCACCGCATTGCACAGCCGCGGCGACGAAGTCAAACGATGAAATCGACTTGGATAGGCTAGCGAAGCCATCGAGGCTTGAAATCGCAAGGTGGGTCTGCAGTTGCGCATGGATTTCCAGGGCACGCAGATCCGACGATTCCAACAGAACGCGCAATTCATTCAATTGAACAAGAACCGTGTCATCGGCCTGCGTCGCCCTAGTATCGGGTGACAAAGGAACTGCGGCCAGAACTGACACCATATTGTCTTCGACTAATGGCTTCAAGACATCGATAGTGCGCAATACAGTTTCTTTGAATACGACCCGAAGCGAGTCGTGCACTGGCAAGTGCGTGCCGAACCGGAGTGCCTGCTCGGTCGATTTCGCAACGGCCGCCATGTTGGCTGCGCCTACCGTTGCCGATAGGCCTTTAAGGGTGTGCAGAAAGCGTTCGGCCCCAACCAAGTCGCTGCTCGCTAAAAAGGCATCCAACTGCTCCGGTGCGTCGCGCAGGTCCGACAGGTAGGACGTTAGCACGGTTGCATACAACTCTCTGTTTCCGCCCATACGCTGAAGGGCCTCGTCCATAGCGATATCGTCCACGAGTGGCAACCCATCGGCAGGTGGCGGGGCGGTCAATGTGCCCCCGGGGGCGGCGGCGCGCCGCTCCGTGGTGTGGGGCCCGTTCGCCCGGTTGCGGCGGGTGTGTTGCAACAACACCTCTACCAAATGGGGTAGGTCAAAGGGTTTGCCTACGTGGTCGTTCATGCCGGCCCGAAGGCATGCCTCGCGGTCTGATGCCATGGCATTGGCTGTCATGGCAATGATGGGCAATTGGGCCGAGCCCGGCGCCTGGCGAATCACGCGCGTGGCTTCGTATCCATCCATCACCGGCATCTGGATATCCATCAGTACTGCATTAAATGGGGTTTGCGTGTTGACGACTGCTTGAACCCCCAACTGGCCGTTGTCCGCGATTTCGACTTGGGCACCTTCTGAGCGCAGCAACTCGCGGGCGACCTGCTGATTGATCAAGTTGTCTTCCACGACAAGCAGGTGCATGCCTTCAAGCCGTCCGGCCTTTTCAGACCGGGCACGCGGTGCGGCGCGCAAATTACTCAAACCCGCGCGGGCATCCACCACGGTGTCAAACAGCATGGATGCCGTGATGGGCTTGACCAGAAATGCGTTTAGATACGCCTGCTCACGCGCACTGCGCTGCATCAGCTGTTCGCGGCCGTGTGCAGTCACCATGACGGTAATGGGGCATAGCGCCTGTGCGCCCAGATCCCGCATGCGGGCGAGGGCTTCCCAGCCGTCCATGCCGGGCATCAGCCAGTCAATAAAAATGGCGTCATAAGGGGGCAGCAGTGCTTTTGCCCGGGTGTCGAGCAGCGCAATAGCGTGCTCGCCGCTGTCTGCGCCATCGACCCGCCAGCCCCAGGAGCGGGCCATGCGCATGGTCAAGTTGCGGGCGGTCACGTTATCGTCCACCACCAACACATCCAAAGGCAACATTACGCGCGATGGCGCGGGGTCCGACACCATAGCTATTTCACCGGCTATTGGCAGGGTCAGCGTAAAGTGGAAGGTGCTGCCCTGACCCAGCACGCTGTCAAGCTGCAGGGCACCCCCCATCAGCCTTACCAGTCGTTTACAGATGGAGAGACCCAAGCCGGTGCCACCAAAGCGGCGTGTGGTCGATGCCTCGGCTTGCGAAAAGCCCTCAAAGATATGTTCCTGATTTTCTGGTGCAATGCCGATCCCGCTATCGCGCACCGCAAAGCGCAGGGTGGTGTGGGAGTCGGTGCGAGAAACGAGCTTGATTTCGACCACGACTTCACCCTCATTGGTGAACTTGATGGCATTGCCCGCCAGGTTGATCAACACCTGTTGCAGGCGCATGGCGTCAGCCACCAGAACACGCGGAAGCGTGGTGTCCACGTCAAACAGGACTTCAATGGGTTTGACGCCGACGTTGGCAGACAGGATCACGGACAGGTCGCGCAGCAGACGGTCCACCCCAAAGGGCTGCGGGTCGAGTTCCATCTTCCCGGCTTCCATCTTGGAGAAGTCCAGCACGTCATTGAGCAGGCTTAGCAGTGACCGGGCCGCCCCTTCGGCTTTGCCGGCATAGTCCAATTGCTGCGCCGACAGATCAGTGTTGTGCAGTAGCTTGAGCATTCCCAGAATGGCATTCATGGGCGTGCGGATCTCATGGCTCATGTTGGCAACAAACTGGCTCTTGGAACGTGAAGCCTCCTGCGCCGCCTCGGTCGCTCGCGTCAGGTCGGTGATATCGGAGTAGGTTGTTACAAATCCCCCATCGGGCATAGGTGCACCCCGGATTTCCAGCGTCCGACCATTCCCGCGCTGGCGCCGGAAGTGGTGGGCCTGGGCCATCTTTGCCCGCTCCACAATGGTTTTGACAATGGCATCAGGGTCGCCTTCGCCATACTCACCACGTTGCGCGTTGAACCGGATGATGGATTCGAATTTGACGACGTCTGCAGCAAACAACGAGTCCGGAAAATCCAGCAGGCTGCGAAAGAGGCTGTTCTCCGCCACCAAGTTCAAGTTGGCATCCATCACACTCAAACCCACCGGGATATTGGCCAGAATGTTCTTCATGAGAACGTTTTTTTGGCGCACATCGTCTTCGAGTTTTCTGCGCTGGGTAATGTCTTGAAAAATCCCAACCAGGCGGATGCGTTTTCCATCGCTGTACTCTGCTTCGCCCGCACATCGCACCCAAATATGCCTGGCCATCGCCGTGGTCAAGGGCAGTTCCAGATCCCAAGGCTTGCCGGTTCGGCGCGCAGCGCCGATCGCAGCCTGGATCTCGCCCCGTGCTTCGGGTGCAAAAAAGGCGATGGACTCCTCCAGGGTGGGGCAATGTCCATTGACCACGTCGTGGATCTGGCATGTTTGATCCGACCATGTGATGCGACCCGCGACCAGGTCGTACTGCCAGCGGCCTATGCCGGCAATACGCCCTGCGCGCACCAGGAAGGCGGCATTGTCCCGCAGGCTGGACGCGGATTCTTTTAGCTCGGCTTCGGCCTTTTTGCCCTCCGTGATGTCCAAGTTAATGCCATACATCCATTCTGGTTTTCCGTCGGGCGTGCGTGTGAAAAGCCGCCCGCGTGTCAGTTGCCAGACCCAGTGGCCCTCCTTGTGGCGCATGCGGCCTTCAAATTCGAAAATGTCCCGCTTGCCCTTGACGTGCTCATCCAGGCGCTGTGCGGCAAGCACCAGGTCATCGGGATGCAATGCATGGCGCCATAGGCGATTCGGGTTTCCTTTTACCTCTTCGAGCGAGTAGCCCATCATTTCAGCCCAACGCGCATTGACAATTCCCTCGCCGGTCTGGTAGTTCCACTCCCAAGTGCCTGCCCGTGTGCCGGTGATGATGTTGTTCAGCCGCTGACGCTCGGCATCGAGGGTCTGTTGGGCGCGCTTGCTTGCCGACACATCGGTTCGAATGGAGATGTATTTCTCTATTCCGTGTTCGCCGAAATAGGGGGCTATCACCGTGTCCACCCAGTAGAGGCTGCCATCCTTCGCCCGATTGCAGACTTCGCCGCGCCACACGTAGCCGCTGGAAATGGTTTTCCAGACGGCGTCCCAATAACCCTCGGGCTGGGCGTCCGATTTGACGATGCGATGGTTTTGCCCTATCAGTTCTGCGTTGCTGTACCCGCTGACCTGGCTGAACATGTCATTGGCATAGGTGATGTTGCCCGCAGGGTCTGCGATCGACACAATGGAATAGCTGCTGACGGCGTCCATCAAAGTCTGGAGTTCCCGGGCCGACTCCATGCGCTCGGCCAGCGCTCGCTGCCGTTCCTGGTCGATGCGCTCGAGGTTGTGCCGGGTTTGAGCCAGGCGGTCCAGCACACTGCCCTTCATGTCCTCGGTCACCGCTATGGAAGTTGAGAAATTGCCTTCACCAATGCGTGTGATATGGGCCTGCACTTCGTCCGCCGTGCCACCCAAGGTCGTGCGCAGAGTGCGACTGGTTCGCACCAACATGGCTACCGCACCCAACCCGATCAAGATCAGCGTCAAACGGGCAACAGTCGCCCTGGATTTGGCATCCTCCACAGCCAGACGCGTACGCGCCTCTACCAGCCGATTCACCTCGGCAATCGGCTGCATGATCATGGCCTTGTATTGGTGGTACTGCCCATCGTGCATCATTTGCAAGGCGTTGGCACGGCTGGTGACGGCTTGTGGTCCGGTGTCATCCATCAAAGCCATGGCTTCAAATTCGATCCGCGTCAAACCGTCGGAATTTGCTTTGGCCAGTGCCAGCTTGTCGAACTCTTCTGCCGTATAACCTGCTTGGCGCATTAGATCCAGCAGGCTGATGCGCTGTCCCTCCGAAGTTCGCGCAGCGGACTTGTCGGCCAACACCCGGTCCCAGTAGATGTCCTGGTAGGCCATGGGTCGAGGCAGCTTGCCGTCGCGAATATCCAGAATTTCCTGGTAGTACTTCTTGTAGGAAGGGTCCCCGGTAACCACATAAGTGCGTGCCATGCGGGTGAGGTCATCCGATGATTGAC
>ERZ724516.207-NODE-207-length-37035-cov-7.422742_pt1 | contig 37035 bp, 32 predicted proteins | sample MGYA00376049_ERZ724516 | MGnify/ENA primary metagenome ERZ724516 (study PRJEB28724, sample SAMN07190886) | activated sludge metagenome | isolation source: activated sludge of sewage treatment plant in Hong Hong | place: USA: Christiansburg, Virginia | collected... | reverse complement strand
TGCCTTGCTTGTGCCAGCGGCGCAGTGCGGCGAGCTGGTGCTGGATCTGCGCGTATTCGTAGTCAGGCGAGAGCGGATCGGTGCGCCAGTCGTTGTGGCCTTCGAGCGCATCGAGCCGGGAGGCGGCGACCTGCCAGGCAGCGTAGTCGGGAGCAGCGCGCATGGCGCGCTGCTGTTCGGCGATGGCGCTGCAGGCGTGGGCAAGGCGTATCGGCATGATGCTCCTTCGATGAGTGTGAAAACGGCGGGCAAGCTCAGACAAGGCGCGTCGCTGTCCTGCCAACGTTGATTTCGCGCAAGGGTGCTCAGCGGTTGCGGCCGTAGCGTTCGTGGCTGCTTACCGCGTCGCCATGCAGGATGGCGCCGACCACCGAGGTTTCGCCGGCCAGTACCGTGGCAGCACAGATTTCGGCGAACTTGTTGCTGTTGCCGGTGCCGTAGCAGCCGAGCATCTCCAGGCTGTCACGCTGGGTGGCCAGGCCGGTGCCGCCGCCGTAGGTACCGATGCACAGGGAGGTCAGCGTGATCGACCAGTAGTAGTCGCCGTTGTCGAGCAGGCGCGTGTAGCTCAGGCCGGCGTGGGCTTCGGCAATGCTGGCGGCATCCTGCCCGCAGGCGATGAACAGGGCGGTAAGTCCGTTCGCCGCATGGGCGCCGTTGTTGGCCGAGCCGACCATGAAGGAGCCGGCGTTCGATACCTGCTGCGCCCAGTCCAGATCGCCACTGTCCACACCCATGATCTCCCTGAGCGCCGCCTTCTTGATCACGGCCTCGGCGACGACACGCGTGCCGCGCGTATGCAGCAGGCTCATGCGCGAGTACTTCTTGTCCGTATCGGTATTGCCCGAGAGAATGTAGCGCGCGCCGCCGGGGTAGTTCTGGCAGATCCATTCGCAGGCGGCGTAGGTCGCCTTGGCAGTCATGTTCTGGCCGGCGGCATCGCCGGTGCTGTAGTTGAAACGCAGGTGGCGCATTGGTCCGACGGCGAACTGGATGATCTCGATGAGCTTACCCACCCGCGTCGTCGCCTCGGCCACGAACTTGACTTCGGCAAAGTGCGCGGCAACCCAGTGCCCCAGTTCGCGCGCCTGACGGGCGTCGTCCATGACGAAGACCGGCGTGCGCTGCATGAGCTGTTCGATCACCGTGGTCTTGACCCCGCCCGATTCGGAAAGCAGGCGCATGCCACGGCTGTAGCTCGCCACCAGCGTGCCTTCAGTTGTCGCAAGCGGCACGAGAAAATCGCCCTGTGCGTACTCGCCGTCGATACGTAGGGGACCGGCGACGCCGATGGGCACCTGCGCGACGCCGATGAAATTTTCGATATTGCCCGGCAGGATGGCCGGGTCGAAGGAATACTGGCTTACTTGGCCCAGTGACGCGCCCGTTTGCTCGCCTATGAAGGCGCGTCGGTTGGCGGCGCTTTCATGGCTGTAGTCGTTGTCCGCGAGACGCGGTATTTTTAGTGTGGAAATGCCGCGCTGTTTTTCTACAGAGTGGTCCAAGTCGTCCTCCGGTGGTTGAAGATGCGCGTCAATGTGGCGCAATGCGGCATTCGCCAGCGACGCCTTTACGAAGTCTTCGCTGGCGAGACTGCGGCGAAGCGGCGTTACTCCTTGACAGGCGTGCATCTTTGCCGGATCGTGCCGTCTTGACCGGTCATCTCAGCCATTTGTCCGGTCATGCGAACGCGGACGGTCCGCGTGCGTGGTTGGATGGTGGTGTCGATAGCGGAACAGTCGTGGTTCGGCATCGACAGCCAAGTTGGAGGGTATGAAGAATGAACGTTGATCACCTTTGCCACCCAGGCGGCGGAACAGAGGGGCAGCCTCAATCGCCTGGCCAGCGTGCAACTGGTCGCGTGAAGCAAAAGAAAATTGCTAAGGCCTCCGCGGCGGGGCTGTCCAGCCCCCTGACGCTCGATCAGGCTGTCTGGCATAGCCGAAATGCGGAGTCTCGACGTACTCACCCTATCGGCCAGAAAGAGCCATTCAGTGGGCCGGCAATGAGTTTCTTGTTCTCGGCCTGACCTGCCGTTGCCGGATCAGTCCTGGTCAGGCGGCAATCTGACGTTAAGCGGCCCCTCAACGGCAGTCGAGACTCGACGGCCAGCTTCCTACTTTGGCGAACTCGCACATTCCTGCCCTGAGCCAATCTAGCAATACAATACCCCCTTCCATCGAAGTAAATAATGTTATCGGGATCAATCGCCATGAAATATATATTTACTTCGCTCCTACTGTTCATCTTTGTTGGCACTGCATCAGCAGGTAAGGACCCCGTATTCATCGGGCTTGACGCCGAATTCGGCCACAAGACCAGCACCTCGGCCCAAGCGGTACAAAAAGGAATGGAAATTGCCATTGATGAAATCAACCGGGCGGGCGGGGTTCTTGGGGGACGCAAACTCGAATTGGTCGTCACGGATAACAAATCGATGCCGGCGTTTGGCGTTGATAATTTGAAGGACCTGGCTGCGAAAAAAGACCTAGTTGGCGTATTCGGAGCCAAGTTCAGTCCTGTCGTCATGGAGTGGGTGCCTGTCGCGCAAGAGTTGGGTATCCCGATCTTTGCCACATGGAGTTCCGCCAACCCCATTACGGATAACGTCTACAAACCAAGCTATGTGTTTCGCCTGTCATTGAAAGACGCCTGGGCCGCCCCCGCGTTCCTACGGTTCGCTAAAGAAGAGCGCAAGGCAACCCGCATCGGACTATTGGTGCCAAACACAAGTTGGGGGCGCAGCAACCAATCTGCCTTGGCAAAGGCATCCACCTCGCAGGGCGTAACGATTGTTGGCGAACGCTGGTACAACTGGGGTGATAAGTCGTTGGTCGGGTTGTACAAAGAACTTGCTGAAGCGGGCGCCCAAGCTATTGTGCTCATCGCCAATGAAGTAGAAGGTGCCATCCTGATCAAGGAAGTGGCGTCATTACCTGTTGGGGAACAGTTGCCAATGATCAGTCATTGGGGTGTGACGGGAGGGGAACTCGCCGAAATGGTGGGTGATGCAATGCAAAAGGTCGATTTCACCGTCGTTCAGACTTTCAGTTTCATCGGTGCGAAATCACCTGCTGCAAAGCGGGTATTGGCAGCACTGAAACAACGCTATGGAATCACATCGGCGGAGGCTGTTGTCAGTCCCGTCGGTGTCGCTCATGCCTACGACCTGACGCATATCCTGGCCCGCGCCATCAACAAGGCAGGAAGTACCGACAGGAGCAAGATCCGCGACGCCCTGGAGAACCTTGGACCCTATGACGGACTTGTCCGGCGCTACGACAAACCATTTACCCAGGACCGACACGATGCGCTATCGGCAGATCAGGTATTCATGGCTCGCTTTGATGCACAGGGTGCGCTGATCCCCGTGCCTTGGCACAAAAAATAGTCACGGGCACGGTATCGCCAAATTGTGACTAACCCGGCCAGTCTCGAACATCAGGTACGCCGCGCGGCTTTCGGGCTGGCCATGGTGGTCGTCATAGCTCTTGGTGCGGTAGCGATGACGACAGCAATCTACTCATTGAGTGGCAATTTGGCCGCGAGCCAAAACGCTTCGCTGACAATTCTGGCAGGCAATGTCCAAGCAACGTTGAACCGGCAGATTGTCGCAATGCATGAATTAAGCATCAATCCGCTGGTCTGGACGGCGATCAGCGATACCGTGGGACGCGAATCTTATTTGCGGCCCTACCTGCGTAACCTGAACACTAGCAGCACAGGTGTCAGGAATATCGCTTTGTTCGACTATCGTGGCCGCCCCATCTCAGGAGAGACGAGGTCTCTTGAAAATGTGCAAGGAAACCTTCAAGACTTCCTTGATGGTATCCGCAAGAGCGGAAAGCCACGGTTGATCATCCATGAGGAAGGCAGTGTGCATGCGTGGCTTGGATTCCCAATTATTTACCCTTATACGGAAGATGTCATTGGGGTACTGATTGGGGAGATTCCGCTCGACAAGGAGTTTGGAAGCCAAGCAAACAGCCTCCAGGCCGGGTATGGTTTCTCAATCAGTTCCAGCGAAAACGAAATCTTTCGCTCATCGGATGGTGGGCAGTCACGCCATGCCACGCTTTCGCAACAGATTAGTTCACCTGAATTTCCCGGTCTGTATCAGTTTCAAGTTCATTCCTACGCTTTTCAGTCTCCCTGGCAAGGGATTATCGTTCAGCTTTCTTTGCTCATTATCGCGGCTAGTTCATTGCTCGTCTGGATCGTTTGGCGTATTTCGGGGATGCTCGCCACTCGACTGACGCATCGGCTCACCAAACTTGCTTTTGCTGTTTCCGGTAATCGGCCATCCCCGGCAGCGATTACGATGGATGGTTCGGGCGATGAAATCGACCAGCTGGCGGGAACACTGAAGAAGGCCCTCAGCGAATATGAAACACTCGCCGGAGAGTTGGAGGCGATGGTCGAACAAAGGACAAAGAAACTCGCCGAATCGGAGGAGCGTTACCGTCAATCATTCGAGATCAACACAGCGATCAAACTCATCATCGATCCTGTTTCAGGTGCGATTGTTGATACCAATACCGCAGCGCTGCAATTTTACGGTTATACGCGAGAACAGATTCTTTCCATGTCGATTGCCGACATTAACTGCCTGTCACCAGACCAAATCAAGGCGGAAATGGAGTTGGCGCAGTCTGAACAAAGACAATACTTCCTGTTTCAGCACAAGTTGGCTAACGGTGAAGTTCGTGACGTAGAGGTTTACTCCGGGCCGGCCTTGGTCGGTGCGCGAAAATTATTGCACTCTATTATTCATGATGTGACGGAGCGCAGGCGAGCAGAAAAGGAACTGATAGACGCGAAACTGGCGGCCGATGCCGCCAATATAGCCAAGAGCCGCTTCCTGGCGACCATGAGCCATGAGATTCGTACACCGATGAACGGCATCCTTGGGATGGCGCAACTGCTATTGTCTGATGATGTGCCAGGCGAAGAACGCAAGGACTATGCGCGCATCATCATGAATTCTGGGCAGACACTGCTTGCACTGTTGAATGACATCCTTGATCTTTCCAAAGTGGAAGCCGGAAGACTGGACTTAGAACAAATTCCCTTCCAACCAGCGCAACTGATTCACGAAATCCAGACCCTCTTTCTTGAAAGTGCCCACCATAAAAACTTGGAATTGGTGGCAGCCTGGACAGGCGATTCAGCAGACCGATACCAGGGGGACCCGCATCGTTTGCAGCAGATGCTCTCGAATCTGGTGAGTAACGCCCTGAAATTTACGGCGCAGGGGAAAATCGAGATACTTGCCAGGGAGGTCTCAAGGGAAGGCGCCACGGCCACACTCGAATTCAGCGTTGCTGATACCGGCCCAGGGATTCCCGTGGAAAAACAATCTCTGTTATTCCAGCCGTTCAGTCAGGTGGATAGTTCCACTACCCGCCAGTTCGGTGGCTCCGGTCTTGGGTTGTCTATCGTTCGTAGTCTGGCCAGCATGATGGGGGGAGTAGTCGGGCTCGATAGTACCGAAGGACACGGATCACGGTTCTGGTTCCAGATCAAGGTTTCGGCCGTGGCATCAGGGCAGGATACGCGTGGGGTGGATCGTGCTGTCCTCGATCAAATTGCTCATCCCGGTTTGGCGCCCTGCATGTCCGGCCATGTCCTCGTAGTCGAAGACAACACTACCAACCGGACGGTCATTAGTGCATTGCTTGCCAAGCTTGGCTTGAGTTGCACCATGGCCGAGGATGGGCAACAAGGGGTTGAGCTTTATAAGAGTGATACCGGCATCGATCTCGTCTTGATGGATATTCATATGCCGGTAATGGATGGCTACGCAGCGACCCGCCAGATCCGTGCATGGGAGCAGGAAACTGGCAAGCCCCCCCTGCCGGTGATTGCTCTGACTGCGGATGCCTTCGAAGAGGATCGGCAACATGCGCTTCAAGCCGGCATGGATGATTTTCTGACCAAGCCGATTGTATGGGAAGACCTTCAAGCAGCATTGATGCGGCGACTTCCCCGGCAGATAAGCACTCACGGTGAGGCAACACCCTCAGACACGATCAACGTGGACCATATCAGCGCGATTTTGTACGAGCTATTCCCACTCTTGGCTGCGAACCGATTTGATGCGATCTCACGGTTCAATGACTTGCGGGCAGCCGTCAGAGGGACTTCGGCATCAAGCAAAATATCCGTAGCAGGCAAATCGCTGGAAGAACTCAAGTTTGCGACCACATTAGACCAGTTGCGGCAAGTAGCTCAGGACGAGGGATGGATAAAACCGACATGAAGCGATCAAAACCGAAAATTCTGGCGATCGACGATACACCGGCAAACCTCATGACCCTGGGGGCGGCGCTATCGAAAGATTACGAGTTGCATTTTGCGACCAGTGGTCAGGAAGGGCTCGATCAGGCATTGGCCGCGCGTCCTGATTTAATTCTCCTCGATGTGATGATGCCGGAGATGGATGGTTACGAGGTCTGCCGGCGCCTCAAGTCGGATGAGCACCTGGAGTGCATACCGGTGGTATTTGTGACGGCCTTATCGGATCTCGATGCCGAGGCGAAAGGCCTGCAACTCGGCGCGGTCGACTACTTGACTAAGCCGATCAATATCAGCATCGCCCGGCAAAGAATCCACAACCTGATCAAGATGGAACAACTGCGCAAGGAAGTCGAGGCGCAGCGGGATCATCTCGAAGAAATGGTTCAGGCACGAACTGAAGCTTTGCTGATCGCCAAGGAAGCCGCCGAAGCCGCCAGCCGGGCCAAGACGACGTTCCTCGCCAATATGAGCCATGAATTGCGTACACCGCTCAACGGCATCATGGGGATGGTCGGTTTGGTCCTGCGCAAAATCGACGATCCCCAATTGAAAGACCGGCTATCCAAGGCGGACAAAGCCGCGCAGAATCTGCTGGCCATCATCAACGATGTGCTTGATATTTCCAAGATCGAAGCCGAGCGACTGACACTGGAGACCGTCGATTTCCCGGTCGGGGTGATCTTGGAGAACGTGCATAGTCTCCTTGCGCCCAAGGTGCAAGAGAAGAATCTGTCCTTGGCGATTGTCGTTGCTGAGGAGGTTGCTGCCCTGCATGTGCAGGGTGATCCGCTGCGTTTGGGACAGGTTCTGCTGAACCTCGCTGGCAATGCCGTGAAATTCACAGACAATGGATCTGTTGAGATAGGGGTAACCCGTCAGTCCGATTTCGACGGAAAAATTCAGCTGCAATTTACCGTAAAGGATTCAGGCATCGGCATAGTCCCCGAGGATCAGCGCCGCATCTTCAATGCTTTCGAACAGGCCGATGCATCGTCGACTCGCAGACATGGCGGCACCGGCCTTGGGCTGGCGATTTGCAAGCGGCTGGTCCATCTGATGGGGGGCGAAATCCAGGTCCAAAGTGAATTGGGCATTGGCAGTACCTTTGTGTTTACCGCCAGATTTTCCGCCGGCCGGAAAATCTCGTCCGTCGCCCCTGTCGATCTGACGATTGATGCCGAAAACATGATCAAGGCGAGGTTTGGTGGACGCAAAGTTCTTCTTGCCGAGGATGAGCCGATCAATCAGGAAGTGACGCTGGGGCTGCTCGAAGAGGCTGGCCTGGTTCCCGTTCTGGCGGTTGATGGCGTTGATGCCGTCGAGCAGGTACGTTACAACGACTTCGCCCTCGTGCTGATGGACATGCAGATGCCTCGCATGGGTGGCGTCGAGGCGACGCAGGTGATTCGGCAGATTCCAGGACGGAAGAACCTGCCGATCTTGGCGATGACTGCCAACGCCTTCGACGAAGATCGGCGGCAATGTATGGCGGCGGGAATGAACGATTTCATCTCGAAGCCGGTCAAGCCGGAAGTCATGTATGCGACCTTGTTGAAGTGGTTGATTCAGTGAACGGCTGGTGATCGGCGCATTGCCGCCCGACGCTGACCACAGGCCCACGGTCGGCATTGGCCGATCAGTGTGAATTGGCCCTTCGACTGGTTTCAAAGTACTGCAGTCACTCCAGTTTGGTGCGATAGACTCAATTCTCCCAATTCCTGTTCCAGCCACGATCAAATTTGCATGCCTAAGTTCATCTTCCAATTGGTGCCATTAAGTTCAGCGGACATCCCCCTCGACTTCGATATTGATTTTGAGACGGGCGATGTCGGCGGTAGGGATGCAGCTAGTGTTGTAGGTTTATGCGAAGCCGCGATGAAGGATGGTTTTGTCGTCGGTCATCCTTACCCGACTTCCTTTGACATCACGAATCCATTCATCAATATCCAAGAACTCGCCGTGGTGCTTGGGCAGTATTGGCGGCTGGACGGGAAACTGATCGATGCGTATCCCAAAGTCGAGTCCGACGAGGGAAGTTCAGAGATCCCAGTTGTGTATTAGGTCGAAACGTCACCATGTGTGGTCGCTACGTGCTGAGCGGTACCCCATCCGATCTTTCTGCATATTTCGGTCTGCAAGATTGTCCTGACTTCTCGCCACGGTTCAACATTGCGCCACAAAGCGATATACCTGTCATCCGCCAGCGACCGGAGATCGGGCTCGTCGGTCAGATCGTCCGCTGGGGTCTGGTTCCATCCTGGGCCAAGGATTCCTCCATTGGCGCAAAGCTGAACAATGCCCGTGCGGAGACTGTCGCTGACAAGCCATCCTTTCGATCCAGCTTTACCCGACATCGCTGCATCATCCCTGCCAGCGGTTACTTCGAGTGGCAGGCAGTATCCAGAAACAGCAAGGTATTCAAGCAGCCTTGGTACATTCGGCCGACGGAGGAGAATGCCTACTTCGCCATGGCCGGACTACTGGCCAAATGGGTTGCTTCAGATGGTACCAACCTCATCACAGCTTGTGTCATCACCACCGAGCCCAATGGCGTCATGACCCCGATCCATGATCGGATGCCCGTCATTCTCAGCGAAAATGACATCGGTACTTGGCTTGATCCCGGCAACAATGACCGAAGTGTTCTGACCCCAATGCTCAAGCCTGCTGCGGATGAAACGATGAAAGCCATACCCGTCAGCTTGTCAGTAAATCGCGCAAGCAATGATGGGCCGGAGTTGATCCAGGCCATCGAGCTTCCCGAATAAGTTCGACTTCGATTGATGCTCCAGTGGAGCATCGAAATGCGACCAAAAAAGCCGCATTTCAAAATCCGCAGATCGGCTTGCAACACCAGAATCGCCCCCCATGCGGATTTCTGGTTTGTCACTGCTGTTGTCGATTGCGGTCGCTTCGCTTCCTGTGTTGGCGGCGGATATTGGGACTGTGGGGCCGACCTATGAAATCGCCGAACCGGATCTGATCGATGTCATCAAGTCCAAACTGGATCGAATGTCCCGAACCGGAGAGCTTGCGCGAAAGCAGTCCGAGTACCGGGATCGGGTCGTTCAAGTGATCGAGTCTCCCAAATCCATCACCGGTATCCGAACGACGCAATCGCCGAGGACATTCCATGTAAATCCGTCGATGGTGCTTGCCCGCGATATTCGAGATAACACCGGACAGCTATTGTTTGCAAAAGGAACGCAGGTCAATCCCCTGGAAGTGGTTTCACTCTCAAAGCGCTTGGTGTTTTTCGATGGCGGAGATGCGCGGCAGGTCGCGTTCGCCAAGCAAGCGCTGGGTAGTGCAGGGGCAGGTACCAAACCGATTCTGGTGGGCGGCCAACCTCTCAAATTGATGCGAAGCTGGAAGCGTCCTGTCTACTTCGATCAAGGCGGCACGCTGGTAAAGCGGCTCGGGATTCAGCAAGTCCCGGCCATTGTGAGCCAGGACGGCAAGCGGTTGCGAATCGATGAAGTCCGTCCCTAACGCCCTGCTGACTGCCGTGATGGGCTGGTTACTGCTGTTGCCCGCCGGGGCAGGGGCGACGGCAACCTGCACTGGAAGATTCGCCAATCCCATAACCGACATCTGCTGGAGCTGCATGATGCCCTTGCGGTTCGGCGGCATGGATTTGCTGTCGCTTGATCAGGAAGACACCCCGAATCCCGGTGGGTCGGCGGTTTGCCTCTGTCCGTCCCAGCTTCGGGTCGGGTTCAAGGTGAGCTTCTGGGAGCCTGTCCGACGCGTGGATGTAGTGAGGCGACCATTCTGCATGACCAGCCTTGGCGGGATCGAACTCAATCCCGGCTTCGATGCGCCGCGAGGTTCCCGGTTCAGCCAGGACAGCACCTCCACGTCGTCCTTCTATCAGGTCCATTGGTATGTCGATCCGGTCATTTTCTGGCTGGAGGCAATATTCGACAACGCCTGTCTGGAGCAAAGCTCGTTCGATGTGGCGTATCTCACCGAGCTCGATCCGATGTGGAACGACGATGAGCTGACTTTCATTTTCAATCCCGATGTGGCGCTCTTCGGAACGCTGCCGGCACGAGCGGCGTGCGCGGCTGATTGTGTTGCCGCGACGGTGGGCTTTCCGTCAAACACCTTGTTCTGGTGTGCCGGTTGCCAGGGAAGCCTGTATCCCCTGAATGGCAATGTGCAGGCGCATATCGGTGGCGTGCAGGCCTCAAGCCTCGAAATGACGCGGCTGATCGCCAAGATGCATCGCGAGGGTTTGATGTGGGCCGCCTCGGGTGAGGATGGCCTGTGCGGTTACTACCCGCAGCCGATCATGGACAAGACCAATTACAAGTACCAGATGCTGTACCCGATTCCCCAGACAGAAAAGATTGCCGGGAAGTGCTGCCAGCCATTGGGGCGCTCGACGATCCTCTGGGGCGCCGGCAAGGAATATCCCTTCGAGGGCGAGGATTTCGCCTACATGGTGTTCCGCAAGCGGAACTGCTGCCAGGGAGCATTTTGACTATGCGGACGGGGAAACATTGGATCGTGTCTGCCGCGCTCTCCTGTTGCGCCTGCATCGCATGGGCACAAGCGGCATTGCCGAGCGATTTTGATATCCGACAGGCGCAGCAACGGATGCGTGATGCCATGGGGTCTGATGGTAGCCAGCCGGGCAACCTGCCGTCGTTGCCTGTCGTCCCGCGGATCGAACGTTTGCCTATGCCCCAGGCCAGACAATCTGACATTGGCCAGATCGCCGAATCCTTTCGTTCCTTGCCGTTTTCAAAACCTGCGTCATCCGATCGTGGGCCCGAACTGATGGTGTTCGTTTCCTTCTCGATACCCAGGCCTTCACTGGAACGCATCGTCGCCGAGTCCGAGCGAACCGGGGCCGTCCTGGTCATGCGCGGACTGAAAGGCAATTCGCTGACCCGGATGGGGGAAGAGGTTGCCCAGCTCATCGGTAAGCGTCAGGTGACCGCCATCATCCACCCACCAGCCTTCACGCAATTCAAGGTAACGCAGGTGCCGGCACTGGTCTTGGCGAATGCGTCGCAGGCAACGCGGATCGGCACGGATGGCTGTGCATCGCCGTCCAGTTTCGTGAAAGTCGATGGTGATGTCAGCCAGGGCTATGCGCTCGATCTCATCGAGCGTCAGGCCCCCGCATGGTCGGAAGTCGCCAGGCGCTTTGCATCAAAGCTGGAGGAGCGCCGTCCGTGAGCATGCGCAATTTGATCTTGCTGGTGTGTGTCCTGTTCGCCGGGACAGCCATTGCGCAAGGCTACGATGACTCAACCGCTTTCAGTGACGGACGCTCATTGGGGTCCGGAGCCATCGGTGGAGCACAGCAGGGGATCGGCACGACAAACGCGACGGCCGTTGTTCCCGGCTACGGACAAGCCACCAGCCAAGCCGGCCTGTTTCAGGGGGGTATGGGGCAGCTCTCGGGGCCGGGTGTGACCAAAGTCATGGACTGTTCTAGCCAGACACCGGATACGGACGCATTTCGGCGACAGGAGTGTGATGCGGTCAATTTTGTTGCGCGCAACCCGAGCGTGCGCCCGGCATTCTCGATTGATCGCGCCACCGATCCCCTGATCACCCGGAACAACACCATAGCCGCCAACCCGGCCATCCAACTCACCGGCGTCAATATCGGCGCGGCGACCGAGCAGTGCCGTGTCGTTACCCAAACAACCCCGGCGGTGTTCTCGACCGAGATCTGTACCGAATATCGCCCCGTCACCAGCAACTATTGTTCGACCGCGCGCCAGATCAGTGTCGATCAGCATCACCTGTATCAATGCGTCGAACAGATGCAGACCCTGAGCAACGCCAGTTGCTATATCGGTCAGCAGATCGCGGTGAGTACGAGCTACAACTACCAGTGCAATCAGACCGTTCAGGGATACGAGACATTGAGTTGTCGCCGCGGTGTCTCGGCGACCGTCGGATTTGGTCAATGCACGCCAGGAGCCTGGCTGGGCAGAACGGCGTTCATGGATTGCAGTTGGTGCGTCGATCCGTACATGGCCATGAACATCTTTTGCGGCAGCGATGGACGATCCTATGTGGTGGAACCCTATCGGTCCTACGACGGGGTCAATCGCTACGATTACAACTGGATCGGCTACCCCTGGGACGGCAGCTATGGCCGCTTCCCCGTGGCGGTTGCGCCAGGGCAGTCGGTGACGGACTACTACGTCAGCAATCTCGGGTTTGGCTGCAACCTGTACGTGTATTTCAGCGTCAGTTGCAGTACCACTACCTGCACCCCTTCGATGCGGAACGTCAGTTCTGGCTGCAATTCATCCGGCGGGACAGGGACGGGGGCACCCTTGCAATTACCGATGTCCAAGACGGTCAGCAGCTGGACCTCGAATGAGTGCGCCACCCTGCAACAGCGAGCACGCTGATGCGATTCCTGCTTCTAGTATTCGCCGTTCTCTTTGGTCTGAGCCCTGTCGCGTGGGCGGGCGATTGTCGCCTGGAGAGTTCGACCTGTGTCGATACCTCGGCGAGCAAGACAATTTCAGGCGTGGTCGTCACGCTGGCGGATGTCGGGGGCTGCTGGGAATTTCAGGACAACTACACCTGCATCAAGCCCAACTCCATCGACTACTGCTCGGCATTGACTGCGGCAGGGTGCGGCCAGACCAGTTCGGTGTGCAGCGATACCGCGTTCAACGGCACGTGCAATACCTACACCAAGACTTTTCGCTGTGGCACCAGTCAGGGAACCCCCACGAATACGGTGAGGCTCGACAACACCTACACCCTGACAACGGATACGGCCAATACGAGCCAATGTACGTCCTATGCGCAGAATTCCCGATGCCGACTGTCGGCGCATACCTGCGTTGATTCCACGCCCTGCAAGCTCGATTCGAGTGGGGCGACCGTGTGTCTGGCAGGTGTCACGCCACCGGCGGGGGGATTGAATTCCACGGCCACCTGCTGGCGGTATCAGGATGATTACTCCTGCATCGCCGACAATCACATCGACTACTGTGCGGCCATCAAGGCAACGCAAGGGTGCACTCAAGTCAGCGCTACCTGCGACAGCACGTCCTTCGATGGCTCCTGCAACCAATATACCCGGCGCTATCAATGCACCAACGTCACCGCATCGACCTCGACACCGACCGTCGTCGAACTCAACACGTCCTACACGATCACGTCCAACACGCTGGATACCAGTCAATGCACGTCGTATGCCGACAGCGCCAATTGTGTCCATGCCGCAACCACATGTACCGACAGCACACCCTGCAAGACGATCAATGGCCTGCAAGTCTGCCTGACGACGGTGTCTCCATTGCCGAGCGGGGCGCAAAGCGCGGGTGATTCCTGCTGGTCGCGTACCGAGGACTACACCTGTGCCGGAGCAACGCTGACGAACGATTGCCAACCGTTGATCGATCGGGGCTGCACGCCGGTTTCCTCGCAATGCATCGATCCCTTGCCTACGGGGGGCTGCGACATGAGCGAGCGAACGTACTCATGCCAGACCTCGCCCGGAACACAGACCCAGCAAACGGTTTGTGACCAACGGTCATTCTGCCAGGGAGGAACCAACTGCTTTGATACCAGCAATCCGGCGGATCAGGACTTCGGACGTGCCATGGCGTCGATGGAAGCCGCTCGGGAGGCTGGGGTCTATGGGGAGGATCTGCGGCTGTTCAAAGGGGTGGGAGAGCGATGCCGCAAGAAGCTCTTCGGCTTGGTCGATTGTTGCAAGAAGGGTGGTGGCGGTGCGGCGCGTTCCAATCACAATCTGATGGCCACCGCCATGCAGGGCGTGATGATTGGCGGCCAACTCGCCATTAATGCAGGCAGCAAGTACATGTTCGACTTCATGTACCCAGAGTTCACCAGCTATGTCGAAGCCGGTGCGCAGGCCATGATTTCCTCGGAGGTGCTGTTCACCCCGACGAACTTCCAACCGTCCTTTACGTTTTACGGACTGACCCTCTCGACCGGTACGGTCAGTAGCGGCCTGTTGGGGGGACCGATCTATTCGCTGGGATCGCTCGGCAGCTTCAATTTTTACTTTGATCCGTATTCACTGGCGGCAGCCGTGGCGCTCCAACTCCTGTCCGAATTGCTGTCCTGCGAACAATCCGAGCAAATGCTGGGGATGCACCGGGATGCCAATCTGTGTGTCTTTGTGGGCTCCTACTGCTCATCGCGTATCCCCATTATCAAGACCTGCATCGAACAGACTCAGTCCTACTGCTGCTTCAACTCCCGTCTGGCCAAGATCATCAATGAGCAGGGCAGGGGGCAGGTAGGCAAGACATGGGGCAGTGGCGAGAACCCAGACTGTTCCGGCTATACGACCGCCGAATTCGAACAACTGGATTTCTCCCGGATCGACATGAGCGAGTTCATCCAGGAAGTGGCATCCAGCGTGCGAATGCCGGATGTGTCGTCCTTCGGACAGAACGTCCAAACCACCGTGCAACAGCGTGTGAATAGCTACTACAACCGATGATGCGATCTGCGATGGCCCTTTGTTTCTTTGCGCTCCTGTCGAGCGCCGATGTTCTTGCCGCTGATCTAAAGCAGTACCTGCTGACGGCGATCGATACGCCCAACGGGATGGCTGACGGGACGCTGGATGGCAGCATGGCCGAGTTTTTCAAGGCTCAGACTCGTTCGTCTGCGCCGGTCACGGTCAAAGTCAGAACCTTGAAGCGCTTTCCGACAGCGGGATGTGCCCGACTGGAGGCAACCCTGATCCAGGAGGGGGTGCCAACCCAGCAAGGAAGCGCCATCCCGTTTGCCATTCGCTACGAAATCAACCTGTGCCGGGATGGGCGTCCGCCGACAGAGGGGATCGACCTAGATGCCGCCTCGCGCGTTCTTCCACGGTAGCCACCAGCGTTGTAGCAAGAAAATTTATCGACAACCCCAAGTAGGAAAAGTAAACCATGAACAAATTAGAGCTGATCGAAGCATTGGCAACCAAGTCCAACCTGACGAGATTTAATGCGTGTCGTGCAATTGATATTCTGGTCAATGAAGTGGTGACTGCGGTGACTCAAGGCAAGAAAGTGACGATCGCAGGCTTTGGCACCTTCAAGCCGGCGGCCCGTGCCGCACGTGTTGGCAAGAATCCGAAGACTGGAGCCCCTATCAAAATCCAGGCGACGACGGTGCCGAAGTTCACCCCCGGTGTCGCTTTCAGGGACATGGTTGCCAAGGAGGGCAAGAGCGTGAGATAGCTTCCAGCGTTGCAGAATGCCTGCGACGGGCAGATTGAGTAATAAACGATCGTTTATTTTCTCTTGCGCTGATCCTTCAGGCAAGGCAAAATTCAACGGTCGTTTATCTTTTGGAGGGTGCCATGACCCGTGAAGTCAGTATTTCCTCGATCCGGGAACTGGGAGATACCCTCCGCCGGGTTCGAAAAGAATCGGGGCTGACGCAACGGGATGCCGCAGCCCTGTGCAACGTCAGTCTACCGTTTCTCAATGGACTTGAGCAGGGAAAGGCTACCGCGCAGGTCGGCAAGGTTCTGACCGTTTGCCAACGTTTCGGCATTGATGTTCGCTTGCGATTGCCGATGGCACCCGATAGCGGGAGTGACGCATGAGCCAGTTGCGTGTGCTGTCGGATGGCGTATGGATCGGTACGCTCGATGTCAACGAAGGCCGGTGGTCGTTTGCCTATGCTCCCGAATGGACGATACATCCTCTCGCCCCCGGATTCCCTTTAACAGTTCGCGACTACCGGGATGCAGGTGAACATCGGCCCGTGGAGTGGTTCTTCGAGAACCTGTTGCCCGAGGGCCGGTTGCGTGAACTCATTGCCTTTCGCGATCGGATCGATCCCCGTGACAGTTGGGCGTTCCTCGTGCGGCATGGCCAGGACACGGCCGGCGCTTTGTCTCTCGTACCAGTCAATCCCGACGGCGAGGTTCCCGGCGAAGTGCTGGTGCCACTCTCACAGGAAGCCCTGCAGGCGAAGATCGAGGAATCGCGCAAGCGCAATTTGCCCTTGATGGCGTCCTGGGACGACATCCGCATGTCACTGGCCGGGGCACAAGAGAAGCTTGGCTTACGGATTGATCCCGATGGCGTAATGTTTCTTCCCGAAGGAACCGCGGCTTCCACTCACATCGTGAAGCCCGAGAATGCCAGTGCGGATTTCCCTTTTTGTCCGGCCAACGAATTCTTCTGTATGCGCCTGGCGGACGAACTCAAGGTGCCCGTACCGCAGGTGTCGTTACGGCACCTGCCCGAACCGCTATACATCATCGAGCGCTTCGATCGCAATCGGTCGAAACCAAAAAAAGGAGAGGGCGCTTCTCCCATCAAGCGGCTGCACCAGATCGATTTGTGTCAGGCGCTCGGGGTATCGCCGTCACGGAAATACGAAAGCGAAGGCGGATTGGGTCTCCATCATCTGTTCGAGGTGCTGCTGGGACCCTTCATCGACCGGCCAGCCGTTGCCGTCAATGCAGTCATTCAGTGGGTGGCTTTCAATTACCTGATCGGCAACCTCGACGCGCATGCGAAGAACATCGCATTCCTGCTGCGTGGGCAGAAAGCCGAGGTGGCTCCCTTCTACGACATGCTGTGTGTTGAAGCCTATTTGCCGCGCGCCACCATGTCGATGAGTATTGCCGGCGAGAACAAACCTGGTTGGGTCGAAGGCATTCATTGGGATGCGCTGGCGTATGAGGCGAGAGTCGCTCCGCGTTTGGTACGTGGCGTCCTGTCGCGCATGAATAACGCCTTGCCTGATGCCATTTCCAAGGTCATCGGAGATGAGCGATTGCTACCTGTCGAGCGTGATTTCATCCGGACAAAGATCCTTCCGGTGATTGTCGAGCGCCAGGAGTTTCTGGTCGATGCATTGGCATCCCTCCATGTGCCCCTTGCCGATCTGATCAATTCGCGTGAGCTTTCCGCTGAAGTTGTCGACAGACTGAAATCACTACCAACGACCTGACCTCAATATCCACCCGGATGGCAGAAGGATATTTTGGGAGTCGATCTGATAGATTGGCATGTTGGCTCAACCGGCCATTGAACGAGGACCCGTCACGTGTCGAATATCGCAGCTGCACTCAAAGATGAAGTTTCGCGCATCGCCCGCAAGGAAGTTCGCAATGAAACAGCTCAATTGAAGAAAGCGGTGGCCCGTTATCGATCAGATATTGCCGATCTGAAACGGAGGCTTGCCGCTGCGGAGCAATCCTTGACCAAAATTCGGAAGTCAGGTGGTGTACCTCGCCCAAGTACTCCGGCATCCACACCAGATGGCACCGCCGGCATTCGGTTCAGCGCCAAAGGCTTTCGAACTCTGCGCGAACGGCTGGACTTGTCGGGGCCGGAAACAGCCAAGCTGTTACGTGTCTCGGTGCAGACGATTTACAACTGGGAGGCTGGATCGTCAAAACCTCGCGAACCGCAACTCTCCGCGATTGCCGTTCTCCGTAAGGCAGGCAAGCGTGAGGTCGCGGCCAGGATTGCTGAATTGACCGTATGATCGGAACTTGAAACTATCGGTGGTAGGGGGCTGCACCCCTACGTGTTTGTCGCAGGTTGTCGATGTAGTTGGCCAGATCCTCAGCGAGCACATAACGTCGGCGGTCCCTCAGGATGGTTGGGATCGGGAAGACGCCTTTGCTGATTTGGTTGTGTGCGGTTCTCAGCTGGATACCTATTTCCTGGGCGGCCAGTGAGAGCGGCAGCAGTGTGCTGCCATACCGGCTGGAGAGTGTAGCCAGGCTACTCTCGAGAATCTTGGTGCTCATCTGTTGCTCCATGAAGTGACGAGAGGATCGTAACAAGCGCATGGCGGCTCATGCTTTTGAAACGCGCCCTGCAAGGGCGTATTTCGGGTGGCAGATTTTCTTGTTTGTGATTTACTCGACGCTCATCAGGTGAGCCTCCTGGCGAGCATAGTCTCGTATAGTCACCAACCCATCAGCACTCATCGAACTCAAAGCCAATGACGAGCGAAACACAGGACATCGAATCTCTGGCCAAGCAGGTGGAATCCCATCCGGACTATCGGGTGTTGCGTCGCTTGAAACCGCGAACGGAGTTTTCTGTTCAAGCCAAGGGCACCATCGCACGAGGGGTCGTGGTTGATACGGAGACTACCGGTACCGATCCCTCCGCCGACGAGATCATCGAGATCGGCATGGTTGTTTTCGAATACGACACGGCAACCGGGTACGCCTTGCGTGTCGTCGATATCTACGATGCGCTGGAGCAGCCAAGTCATCCCATACCGCCCGAAGTCACACAAATTCACGGCATCACCGATGCGATGGTGGTGGGTAAGCGGATCGACGATCAGCGCGTTGCCAGCATGCTTGAAAACGTCACCTTGGTGGTGGCTCATAACGCTGCATTTGACAGGCAGTTTCTTGAGCGTCGGTTGCCCATTTTCGCGAACGTAGCGTGGGGATGCTCTTTCAAGGAAATTCCTTGGTCCCTTGAAGGCTATGGGTCGGCAAAGCTGGATTACATCCTCAACGTAATGGGGTATTTCCATGAGGCCCATCGGGCAGAGGCGGATTGCCTTGCATTGCTCGAAGTGTTGCAGATGCCTTTGCAAAGCACGGGTATGTCGGCATTTGCAGCGCTGACGAAATCGGCAAATGTGGCTGGGTATCGTATATGGGCCAGAAACAGTCCCTTTGACAACAAGGATCGCCTGAAGGCGAGGGGTTATCGATGGGCCGCGCCTGAGAAGTGTTGGTATCTGGAAAGCACAGATGCAACGTTGGCCACCGATCTGTCATTGCTTAAGATCGAGGGATACAACAGCAAGCCCGCGAAAGTTGAACTTGAGAAACTCGACGCGACTATCAGGTACTCGAAACGTGGTGGCGAACGCGTAATCAAAATGATCTGAGTTGATCAGAAGCTTCTGCCCTGTTCGCCATCTTTCTATTCCGATTCAGAAGCACCTGATTTTTGAAATGCGCCCTGAAAGGTCGCATTTCGATCCCGCAACATCCCATCACATCCCTACCATTCATTTTGTCCTGACCTTCGAGGTCAAGCATCAAAGTCGGTTAAGTGAATGGAGCATGGGCAATGAATACGTTGGATCTACTGATGACCGCTGCTGGCGGTAAGGCGATCATCACTGAACGTGAGGCGGGCGAAATTCTCGGGGGCGTGTCCCTTAAGCGGCTACGAAATTTGCGCTCGGAAGGGAACGAACTGATCCCAACCATGCAGATAGGGGGACGGCGTTTTGTCTGTTTGACCGACCTGGCCGAGTTTGTTGATCGCCAGAGGTCCGGGAAAACTCCGCCTCCACCTCAACCCAGAATAAGTGTTAAGACCAAGCGTCGGGGCGTTGGACGCCCCAAAAAAATTGTCAAAACCAAAACGAGAACATCAAATTCTGGTCATGATGACCATCGAGATTAGGTCCGAAACGTCATTTGGGAACAATTCGGGAACAGGTCTGATGGGATCAGATGGGAATTCCGGGAACAATTTGGGAACACTTGGGAACAAAAAAGCCGACTTTCGTCGGCTGCTTTGCTTCTGCTTCGGTCTGCCATCATGTGGATGATTTTGCCAAATAGCCTTAAAAATCAAGGTGCTTGGCGGAGAGGGCGGGATTCGAACCCGCGTTAGGATATTATCCTAAACACGCTTTCCAGGCGTGCGACTTAAACCACTCATCCACCTCTCCGGGAGGCGCGCATTGTAGCAGAGGGGGATCGATAGGCAAAGCGACTCGTTGCCGCAGTGTGCTGATCGGCACTGCCAGCAAGGCGCCCGGGCGAATCCCCTACTCGTCGTCGATGCCGAGTTCGCTATCCAGTTTCCGCATTCGCCAGTTGTAGAACCAGATCATGCCCAGATAGAAGATGAGCGCCCCCTGGGCAGCCATGTAGAAGCCGAGCGGAAATCCGAAGACGGTGAATGGATTCAAGTCGTCGGCGAACCAGGGCAGACCGAAGGTGATCACGACCCAGAGGACGAGCAGGAAATAGGTCAGGCTTCGCGTCCGAAACCAGTAGATATCGCTCGCCACCATTTGGCCTCGTGGCTTGGTGCGGCGCAGGGTATCGACCAGGGCATCGTCTACTTTTTCCGGCGTCTTGGTGAACAGGCTGACCAGGATGATCGTGACGAAACCGGCGGCCACCCCGAATACACCTGCCGATGACGAGTTAATGTGGAACCATGGGGCGATGCGCAGGCCGCTGATACCCAGCCAGGCCAGGTTGTCGAACTCCATGCGGAAAATGTAGTAGATCGCTACCGAAACGCCGACGATCATTCCCGCCAGGGCGCCCGCGCGTGTCGCCCGGCGCCAGAATATACCGAGCACCAGGGCAGGAAAGAAGGCAGAGCCGGCAATCGAGAATGCCCAGGCGACCATCGAAAGGATCGTGCCCGGCTTTTGCGCGGCAACCGTGGCGGCCAGTACGGCAACGAGCAGGAGCAGCGACTTTGAAATCACCAGGCGGAACTGGGTCGACGACTGTGGCCTGAAGACGCGGAAATAGACGTCATGCGATAACGCGCTGGTGATCGTCAGCAACAGGCCATCGGCCGTCGAGAGTGCGGCGGCAAGGCCGCCGGCAGCGACCAGGCCGGAAACGACGTAAGGCATGCCGGCGATCTCCGGGGTGGCGAGCACGACCACGTCCGGGTTGAGCGAAAGTTCGGCCAGTTGCAGGATGCCGTCGCGATTGATGTCCTCGATGCTTACCAGGCCGATCTTGCTCCAGGCGGCAACCCAGCCCGGCAACTTGGCGAGCGGGATATCGACCAGGTGCGTAAAGACCTCGTGCTTGACGAAAACCGCATAGGCGGGCGCCGTGATGTAGAGAAGCAGAATGAAGAGCAGCGACCAGAAGACGGACTCCCGCGCCTGCCGCACACTGGGAGTCGTGTAATAACGCATCAGCACATGCGGCAGCGCCGCGGTGCCGATGGTCAGGCAGAAGACCAAGGCCAGGAAATTGATCCGCAACGACCAACTGGAATCGGCGTCGCCGGGGAAGGCTTCCGCGTGATGGGCCGGCGGGGTTGCCCTTTCGGTGGCGGCGTACATCGCCGTTTCCCAGCGCAGCCTGGCTTGTTCCGGATCGTGCGGAAGGTCGCGGCGCTGCCTTTCCAGCGCCACGATGTCTTTCATCTGGGCATCGCTGGCCTTGAGTTCGTTGATCATTGCCGTCAACCGCTCGCGTTCATGGGACAGCGATTGCGGCAACTGCATTATCTTTTGCGCGTACTCATCGGCCCGCTCGCGGTACAGCCGCCGGGCCGCGAGTTCTGACGGGCTGTCGAAGAGCTTGTCTTCAAGTTGACGAACCTCCTGCAGCACCTGGCCATAGACCAGCTGCGGAACCGGGTTGCCGGTGACCGAGAGGGAAAGGATGGCAACCGGCGTTACGTAGGCGACGATAAGAATCACGTACTGCGCAACCTGGGTCCATGTCACCGCGCGCATGCCGCCAAGAAACGAACAGACGAGTATCCCTGCAAGGCCGACGAAGACGCCGATCTCGAATTGCAGGCTGACGAAGCGGCTGGTGATGACACCCACCCCGTATATCTGCGCCACGACATAGATGAAGGACGCGAGGATCGCCGCGGCAACTGCAACGAGGCGGATCGCATTGCCACCATAGCGGGCGGCCAGAAAATCGGGAATCGTATATTCGCCGAAACGTCGCAGATAGGGCGCCAGCAGAAGCGCCACCAGAACGAAACCGCCGGTCCAGCCGAGAACGAACGCCAGACCCTGGAAGCCGGAAAGATAAAGTGTACCGGCCAGCCCGATGAACGATGCCGCACTCATCCAGTCGGCACCGGTGGCCATGCCGTTGAAGAATGCCGGGACGCGGCGTCCGGCCACGTAGAATTCGGAAACGTCGGATGTCCGGCTCATGATCCCGATCACGGCGTACATCGTGATCGTGAAAACCAGGAAGGCATAGCCGATCCAGCGCGGCGGCATGCCATGTTCCTCGAGCACGGCAAGGGCCCCGACGAACAGGAGAAAACCGCCGGTGTAGAGCAGGTAGTAGCGCTGAAGCCTGGTCAGGGAACCGAGCATCGGCCGCTGGTCAGTGGTTGCGGCGCAGGAAGGATGCGGACTGCGATTCCTCGATCAGCTTGCCGGCAGTGAGGATGCTTTTTTCGTTGGCGCGCACCAGCAGAATCTGGAACAGACGCGCCAGCACCAGCGTGTTCGCCATCGCATCGCGCCGCCCGCCACCGTCGATGCCGAAGACCCCTAGCCAGTCATCGAGAGGTAGCGGCGACTGCGATTTCTCCGGGAACAGGGATGGTAACAGCCACGCCAGATCGATCCACGGTGGCTGAAAATTGACGCCCAGCCGCTCCTTGAAAGCGCGCTCAAGGAAGCCGCTGACGAAGGGACCATGGTAGGTCACCAGAGGTGCCTTGGCCGCGTAGGTCAAAAATGCCATCAAGCGGCGGTCGACCGCAACCGGGTCGGCCTCGTCGGCCGAAAACTCGAGCGCAAAGGCGTCATCGGGCGTGATCGAACCCTCCTTCAGGCCGACTGCCGAAATTCCTTGCAGTTCATCATCGTTCGCCCGCGGGCCGGAGGTCGCGACATCGATGATCACATAGCGGGTATGGAAGTGCGGCCCGTCGAGCGCCGGCGCCGGGCCGGCTCGCCACGCCGCGAGTCCCAGCCGGATATCTTCGGGTTGGCTGGATGGCGACCGGGCACCGCCCTTGAAACTGAATTTCTTGAGTCCGAAGGCCATCAGCTCACCTGATAGTCTAGTTTGAGCCGCGTCTGGATCTTGCGCGCCTGACGGAAAGACTCCTTGAGGATGCGGCGATCGAGTTCATTAAGGTCGTCGGGGCTGATCAGGTTGTCCCCCTGGCGACCGGGTTCGCCCTCGAGGTACTGATGGCGGAGGCGCAGCAACTGAATGAAATCGAGGCCTTCGAGAACAGCGTTGATCTCCTCGTCACGGATCGACAGGCGCTTGCCGGACAGGCGCAGGCGCTGCGCCGAATTGGTATTGTGCACGCCGGTCGCCAGCGCATAGATGCGGGCGACGTCGACGAAGATGCGCGAACCGTACTTCTTGAGGTCGATCTTGCCGGGATGATCCGGTTCCAGATCGGTCAGGAAATCTCGAATCTTGCCGAGCGGGGGTTCCACGTCGAGTGCGATGCGCGACATCGCCTGCAGGAACATCGGCGTAGCGGCGGCCTGTGCCAGCAGGTGACGGCGCATCGCATCAGCCAGTTCCGCCTTGCCGAACAGGGACCGGAAGTCGAAGAAGATGGACGCGTTGAGCAGCGCTTCGGGGTGCGGAACGCGTATCCATGAGGTGAATTGTTCGCGCCACTCGTCCAGGGTCAGGCACCACTGCGGATTGCTGGCCATGATGTTACCCTTGCACAACGGGAAGCCGCAGCGGTCGAGATCCTTGTTGACGTCGAGCGCAAATGCCAGGAATCGCTGGCGCAGTGAGTCGACCGCAGCGGATTCCGGACTGACGAAAACAATACCGTTGTCCTGATCGGTACTGAACGTCTGTTCGTCGCGCCCTTCCGAGCCGAAGGCCAGCCAGGCCCATTCGACCCCGTCAAAATTATGGTGATCCAGATTGAGCTGGATGACGCGGCGGGTCAGCGCATCATTAAGCACCGAGATGAACTGCGTGAGCTGCTGGGCGCCGACACCCTGGGCCAGCATGTTGAATGACAACTGGCGGACATCCGCTGACGACTGCTGCAAGGTTTCGACGTCTGGCGCCGACTCGATGGTGTGGCGAATCTGACGCAGCCCGACGCGTTGCAGCGCGAAGAGATCACGTTCGGAAATGACCCCGGTCAGGCGACCCTCGGCATCGGTGACCAGCACATGGCGGATCTCGTTGGTGGCCATGGCCAGCATGGCATCGTAGGCGGTGGCGTTCTCCTCGAGCATGAAGGGGCTCGCCGACATGGCGTCGCCAATCGGTGCAGTGTGCGGCAGATCGGCCAGCACGACGCGATCGAGCAAGTCGCTGCGGGTGAACACGCCAACCGGCCGGCGATCCTCGCCGGCGATCACCAGCGAGCCGACGCCTGCCTTCGACATGGTCTCGAGCGCCGCGCGCAGCGGCGTCCCGGGTGCGACGGTCACCGGCGACCGTGACCCGACGAGTGCCAGCGGTGAATTGAGCGTCTGCTGCTCGCTGGCGCGCTGGGCGAATTGCAGTTGCAGTTGCTGGCGTGACTGCTGGAGCAGGGTCGCGATGTATTGCGTGCAGAACAGGTTGAACTCGCGGCTGCTCGCCATCAGTGCCATGAAGTCTTCGGCCGGCAGCTGGTAGCAGAACGTGTCCTCGACCGCGGTGTAGGTGTTGGTCGACGGCCGCCCCGCCGTCACGGCGCCGATCGGAAAGCTCTCACCCGGGCCCAGGCTGAGGATCGAGTATTCGGTGACCGTCACCTCGCCCGCCTGGCGAGCCTGCACCTTGCCGCTCTCGATCAGGTAAAAGAAGCGGACCTTGCCGCTCTCCGGGCCGACGATCTCGTTCCCGGCAGCATAAAAGGTCAGTTGCGCCTTGTCGGCAAAAGCCTGCAGCGCCTCCGGCTTCATCTTGTCGAAAGGTGCGTGCAGCTTGAGGAAAATCTGGGTGCTGCCGGCGACGCGACGGCTGCCCTGCTGCCGCAATTCCATTTCTGCCTGGCCAATGGCTTTTTCTTCGATGCTCACGACAACCTCATTTTTTCAAAGTCCATAGTTTAACTTGAGACGCTGCTGCAGTCGTCTCGCCTGCTTCAGTGACTCCTTCAGGATCACATGGTCCAGTTCATTCAGTCCTGCGAGCGGCACCCGGTGACCTGCCGCCACATCGCCCCCTGCAGCGGCGACCTGATGGGCCAGGCGCAGGCGCAGCACATGCGCAAAGCCGGCATCGATGGCGGAAATTTCATGATCCTGGAGTCCGGCGGCGCGACCGGCAACGCTGAGCCGCTCGCTTGTATTGACCGCCGGCACGCCACTTGCCAGGGCAAATATCCTTGCCGCATCGACGAAGATCCGGCTGCCGAACTTCTTGAGATCGAGTTCGCTCCCCGCCGCCCCAGCCTCGGCGGCCAGCTCGCCGCGATAGTTGAGCGGCGCCGGGGCCTGCAGTGCATTGGCTGCCATCAGATGGAGAAAGGCCGGATTGTCCCGGGTCAGCGACAGCATCAGCTGACGCAAGGCATCGCCAAGATCGCTCTCGCCATAGAGCGGCCGCAGGTCGAAGAATATGCTGGCATTGAGCAATGCAGCGGGCTCCGGACGGCGCACCCACTCGATGAACTTCTGCTTCCATTCGTCGAGCGAGAGGCACCAGGCCGGGTTCCCGGCCATGATTCCGCCGCTGCACAGGGCGAAGCCGCATTCATCGAGGTGCCGGTTGACCTCCTGGGCGAAGGGCAGGAACAGTTGGCGCAGCGCATCCGCCTCATGGCGGTCGGTCGCGCTGAAGATCAGCCCGTTGTCCTGGTCGCTGATGAAGGTCTGCTCATGCCGCCCTTCCGAACCGAGTGCCAGCCAGCACCAGGGCACTGCCGGCAGGCGATGCCGGCACGCGGTAAGTTCGATGACGCGGCCCGACAGGCGGTCGTTGAAGGCCGAAACGAGACGGGTCAGCAGCCGTCCGCCAAGGTCACGGGTGGCGAGATCGCGCAGAAACCCGTCGATGCGGGCGGCAAGCGGCGCTGCATCCTCGATTGCCGCCAGTGCATTCAGCTCCCGTTCCAGCGCCAGTTGCTTGCGGCAGGGCAGAACCCCTTCCAGAGACCAGGGCACGTCAGTACTTGACCCGCGCGAAATAGGTCTTTTCGGAGGCCTCGAGTGCCTGCCGCACGGTCACGATGCCGATGTCTTCGAGCAGTGGCACCAGCTTCAGGAAAACCTCGGCGGTCGCCAGCGAGTCCTCGAGGGCATTGTGGCGGCTCTCGATGTGGATCCCGAGCCGCTCGAGGATCACGTCTAGCTTGTGCGACTCCTGGTTTGGATGGACGACCGCCGAGAGCAGGAGCGTATCCAGTACCGGTTGCGTGAACCGGATCCCGGTGCGCTCCTCCTTGAGTTGCAGGAAGCGCATGTCGAAAGCGGCGTTGTGCGCGATGAGGACCGTGTCCTCGCAAAACTCGTGGAAGGCGGGCAGGACGGCATCGATGTTCGGCTGACCGCGCACCATGTCCTCGGTGATGCCGTGGATCGGTATCGATTCTGGCTTGAGCGGGCACTCCGGGTCGACCAGCTGGTTGAAAATCTCCTGGCGCAACAGCCGGTTATTGACGATGCGCGCGGCGCCGATCTGGATGATTTCGTCGCCCTTGGACGGCTCCAGTCCGGTGGTTTCGGTATCGAATACGGTATAGGTCAGGTCACTCAGCTTGCGGTCGAGATCGATCGACTTGTCGGCGAAATTGAACAGGTCGAAGTCGTAGTATTCCGGCCGGTTGCTGCCGCGCGCACGCTCATCGTCGTGCCCGACGTCGGGTGTGGCCACCGGCAGCACAAAGCGGAAGAAGGCACGGTGCGCCGCCTTTTCACGCTGATACCAGACCTCCCCGCCATGCCGGTCGATGACGTCGCGCAGGCTGAGCGGCGAGGTTTCCCCGGCGACCTGCATCGATTCCATTTCCCACGTGTAGAAGGTTTCGGACGACATCGCCGGTCCGGCCCAGATCAGGTCGAGGTAGGCCAGCTTGCCCTCGGCGGCCAGCCGGAAGCGCAGCTCGCGCGGCTCGTAGTGATCCTGCAACTTGGACGCAAGGAAAACCAGTGCGAAAACCAGCGAAAAACTGTCGGCCTTGACCCAAAGCGCGTCGTCGAGTTCTTCGGTCTTGATCGGCAGTTTGAGCTTGTCCTCGATGCGCCGCTGCGCGGCGGCGATGACGTCGATCCCGAGAATGTCCTCGAGCGGCCAGCGCGTCTTCATCGAATCCGAGAACTCCACCATCGTCTGGTCGAGTCGCTGGCTCATGCCCGACACTTCGTCCCCGACGACCTTCAGGAAGCGTTCGCGCAACTCGCCTTCCATGTCAGGATAATCGATCAGGTTGGTCACTGCCGCCCTGATATTGCCGAGCGCGGCCCGGCTGCCTTCGGTCAGCGAATGCAGGACCTGGTCGCGGCGGGCTTCCTGCTCGATGCTGCGCGTTATGTTCTCGACGGTCAGCACGTAGCCGGACATCGCCTCGCCGCCCTCGCCCGCAGCCAGTACAGGAACCATCTGAACGCGCAGCAGCTGGCCACCGCGCAGGGTCGTGATGAAGTTCGACAGCGCCGTCTTGCCACTCGCCAGGCGCTGGCGGATGACTTCCTGGGCATGCTGGACCTGGTTCTTTTCGAGGATGGAGAATATCGAGCGCCCAAGGCCGATCAGGGCGCCACCCGAGACCGAGGTCGGCCCCTGCGCCAGGGCCTTGAACTGCAGGCGGGCGCGGTTGTTGTAGAGCAGGATGCGGCCATCGAGATTGCACACGACCACTGCCTGGGCCAGTTCCGACATCAGCGCCGCGAGGCGGTTTTTCTCTTCCTCGACGGACGCCTTGGCCTCCGCGATCTGGGCGTCCACATCGTCCATCAGCGCATCGCGCTGCTGCGCGAGATCGTTGGCCGCCCGGGCCAGTTGCTGAACCTCGGGCGGGCCTTCGGCGGCGACCCGGAAATTGCGGTTGGCGCCGAGCATCATGCGCAGGGTTTCGGCCATGCGCAACAGGCCCTCGACATACTGCTTGAACAGCTTGTTCAAGACACCGACACCGATGGCGAAACCAAAGACGGTCATCATCGTGCCGATCGGCATTCTGGAAATCAGCAATTCTGTCAGCATCTCGCGCTCGGCACCCTTCATGTCGAGCCAGACCAGCAGCGAGGTCACGATGAACGGCCCGGTCATCAGCAGACCGAGGACGATGACAGCAAGGAGGAAGCGGTGTTTTGCCTTCATTTCAGATCATCCGGTTTGGATTTATGGTTATCACGACGGTCGACCGCGCACTACCCGAGTCATCTCAGGCGTGCGCGAGGTACCGGGGCTCAGCCGGCCAGCATTTCCTTGACCTTGACTACCAGGTCCTTGGTCGAGAACGGCTTGGTGACATAGGCATCAGCACCTAGCGCCAGCCCCTTCGCCACTTCGGTGTCGCGCCCCTTGGCGGTCAGCATGACAATCTTCAGTGCTGCCCGGGAAGGGTCGGCACGCAGGGCCTCGCAGACTTCGAAGCCTGATTTTCTCGGCATCATGACGTCGAGCAGCAGGAGATCGGGGTTGAAGCTCGCGACCTTGGCCAATGCCTCGTCACCATCATTGGCGACCGCCACCTCGAAACCTTCCTTTTTCATCAGGAATTCGAGCGACAGGACAATATTGGGCTCGTCATCGACGATCAGTATCTTGTATGCCATCTTTTGTCTCCCCTATTCTTCGAGCGCCGGCAAGGGCACCGTGAAAATGAATTTTGCACCGGCCCCGGGCCGGCTTTCAACCCAGAGATTACCACCAAAGTATTCGACAATCTGCCGGCTGATCGGCAGCCCCAGTCCGGTTCCCTGAGGTTTGTCGGTCATCGTGTTTCCGCCCTGGCGGAACTTCTCGAAAATGACGCTGGACTCCTCGGCGGTCAGGCCGGGGCCGTTGTCTTCGACCTCGACGCGCACCTCGTTGCCAAGGGGCATGACCCGCACCATGACGAGGCCGGTATCGGCCGGGACGAATTTCACCGCATTGGACAACAGGTTGATCATGACCTGCGTCAGGCGGTCACGGTCGGCCAGGACCACCGGCCCGACAGCCGGAACCTCGCTCTCCAGCGTGACCCCACGGTCGCGGAAGAGTTGCCCGAGGGAGGCCATCGTCTCGCGCACCACCTCGCCGATATCCACATCCCCGGTGGTCCATTCCGCACGGCCCGATTCGAGCTTGGCCATGTCGAGAATCTGGTTGATCAGCCGGGTCAGCCGCTCGGCCTCATTGACGATGATCCCCAGGAAGCGTGTGCGATCGGCGAGTTCGATTTCCGGATCCTCGTGCAACATCTCGGAAAAGGCGCGGATCGAAGTCAACGGAGTGCGCAGTTCATGGGTCACCGTCGAAATGAAATCATCCTTCATGCGGTCCAGTTCGCGCAGCCTTTCATTGGCCTCGCGCAATTCGGCCGTCGCCGCTTCCAGTTCCTGGGACTTGGTCTCGAGCTGGCGGCTGTAGGCCCTGACCTGGGTCGCCTCGTCAAGAATGTCGAGCACCTCGTCAAGACCGAGATTCTCTTCACGGGCCACGGAGGCGACCATGACGCGGGCGCTGGCCGAACCGATCGCCCCCGACAGTTGCGCTTCGGCGAAGCGGACGAACTCGGCATCGGCGGGCAGCGTCCGCCAGTCGGCCGTACCACGCGCGGCGGCAAAGGTGGCCAGTTGCTGGCGCGTACGGACCGGGCCAAGAAAACGCTCGAGCAAGCCGACCAGATCCTCGGCCGACGCGCTGCCACGCCACAACTGCGCATCATTCTCGCGCGCCCCGTGCCGGAAGACATCGACGAAACGCTCGGCCTGCCCGGCCTCGAGCGCATCCGGACGGGTATTTAGCGACACCGCAACATAGAGCCCGATATTGACAAGCAGGCTCCACCACAGGCTGTGCGAGATCTCGTCGAGACCGCCCAGACCGAACAGTGCCTGTGCCTTGAATGCGCCAATCCCCCACAGCCCTTGCTCGACGAAGCCCCTGTCGATCCACCCGGACTTGGCGAACGAAGGCAGCAACAGGGTGTACAGCCAGACGGCGAAGCCGCCAAGCAGACCGGCGACGGCGCCGGCATGGGTCCCCTGCTTCCAGTACATGCCGCCGAACATCGCCGGTGCGAACTGCGCGACGGCAGCAAATGAAATCAGCCCGATGCCGACCAGCGCATAGGCCTCGCCGGCGGCCCGGAAATAAATGTAGCCGAGCAAAAGGATGACGACGATGGCGGCGCGCCGGATGCCGAGAAGTATCCCCGAAAGGTCGCGGCGCTCGCTGATCCCGAACCATTGCGCGCGCAGCAACCAAGGCATGACGAGGTCGTTGCAGACCATAGTCGACAGCGCGATGGTCTCGACGATGACCATGCCGGTCGCCGCCGACAGACCACCGATGAAGACCAGCAGGGCCAGCGCCTCGGCACCACGTGACAACGGCAGGGTCAGGACGAAGGTATCTGGGTTGAAGCTCTGGCCCTGGAAATGCAACAGTCCGCCAAGTGCCAGGGGCAGGACGAAGATGTTGATCAGCAAGAGATACAGCGGGAACAACCAGACGGCCCGCCGGAGGTGCGACTCATCGACGTTCTCGACCACGATGATCTGGAACTGGCGTGGCAGGAAAACGATGGCAAGGCCGGAAAGCAGGATCAGCGCAGTCCACGTCCCGGCACGGCTCGAATCCGGTTGCAGCAGGCGCGCCAGTTCGGGCGCTGCGGCCGCCCGCTCGAAGAGCTCGGAAAAGCCGCCGAACATGCCGTAGGTGACGAACAGGCCGACTGCCAGGAAGGCCAGCAGCTTGACCACCGACTCGAAGGCAATCGCCGCCACCATGCCTTCGTGGCGCTCGGTCGCATCAAGATGGCGTGTGCCGAAAAGAATCGTAAACACCGCCAGCAGTGCTGCGATGACGAAGGTGGAGTCGAGCAGCGGGGGGTTGAAGCTATTGCCCGAATGATCGAGCAGCACCTCGAGACTGGCCGCCACCGCCTTCAGTTGCAAGGCTATATAGGGAACTACGCCGACCACCGCGATCACCGTCACCAGGCCGGCCAGCAACTGGCTCTTGCCGTAGCGCGAGGCGATGAAGTCGGCAATCGAGGTGATCCGCTGCGCTTTGCTGATCCGGATCATCTTGACGATGACCCCGACGAACAGCAGCATCAACGTCGGCCCGATGTAGATGGTCAGGAACGAGAGACCGCCGGAAGTCGCGCGCCCGACGCTGCCGTAGAAGGTCCATGAGGTACAGTAGACGGCCAGCGACAGGGCATAGACGTTGGCGGAGATGATCGAGCGCCCGGCATCGGCACGCGCATCGCCAAAGCGCGCGACGGCGAAGAGCAACCCGAGATAGACTGCCGAAACGAAAAGAATGAAGCCGGCCGACAGCACCTATTTGTTCCTGCGCTCGGCGACGCCGGCGGCCAGCGCAATGAGCAGAATCCAGACCCCGAACAGATAGAGAAAACTTGCCGAAATGCCGTTCCAGTCGCCACCGGGCAAGCTGATGACGGGATAAGTCAGCAGGGGGATGCCGAGCAGGCCGAGGGCCGCCAGCCTTTGCCGGACCGGATTTGCACGCTTCATGCGCTGCCCCGCAAAAAGAAAACGGCCGACACGCCAAGCGTGCCAGCCGTGCCCTTTCGCAAGCACCCTTGGGGTGTTGATGGCATGCAGTCAGATCCGACTACATGGAGCGGGGCCACCTTTTGGGCGACCATTGTCTCCTCCTCGCCTTAGTTCGTTGGAGGCGGCCTGCACGCAGGCCGCCTCCCCGTGGCGACCGGGAATCAGCCCTTGAGCTGTTCCAGAATCGCCGGATTTTCCAGCGTAGACGTATCTTGCGTCAGTTCCTCGCCCTTGGCCAGACCACGCAGCAGGCGACGCATGATCTTGCCGGAACGGGTCTTCGGCAGGTTGTCGCCGAAACGGATGTCCTTCGGCTTGGCGATCGGTCCGATCTCCTTGCCCACCCAGTCCTGAAGTTCCTTGATGATGCGCTTGGCGTCGTCTCCGGTCGGGCGCTGGCCCTTGAGCACGACGAAGGCGACGATGGCTTCGCCGGTCAGGTCGTCGGGGCGGCCGACCACGGCAGCTTCGGCGACGATCGGGTTGGCAACCAGGGCCGACTCGATTTCCATCGTTCCCATGCGGTGACCGGAAACGTTCAACACGTCGTCGATACGGCCGGTAATGGTGAAGTAGCCGGTGTCCTTGTCGCGGATCGCGCCGTCGCCAGCCAGGTAGTACTTGCCCTGGAAATCGGCCGGGTAGTAGGACTTGACGAAGCGCTCGTCATCGTTCCAGATCGTCCGGATCATCGACGGCCACGGCTTCTTGCAGACCAGGATGCCGCCCTGGCCCCACGGCAGGTCGGCACCGGTCTCATCGACCACGGCGAACTGGATACCGGGGAACGGCAGCGTGCAGGAACCCGGAACCAGCGGGGTTGCACCCGGCAGCGGGGTGATCATGTGACCACCGGTTTCGGTTTGCCAGAAGGTATCGACGATCGGGCAGCGGCCGCCACCAACGTTTTCATAGTACCAAGTCCAGGCCGCCGGGTTGATCGGCTCGCCGACCGAACCGAGGATGCGCAGCGAAGACAGGTCGTAGCTCTTCGGATGGATGGCAGCGTTGTTGTCGGCCGCCTTGATCAGCGAACGGATGGCAGTCGGTGCGGTGTAGAAGATGGAAACCTTGTGGTCCTGGATCATCTTCCAGAAACGGCCGGCATCCGGGTAGGTCGGGACGCCTTCGAAGACCACTTCGGTTGCGCCGCAAGCCAGCGGGCCGTAGGTGATGTAGGTGTGACCGGTAACCCAGCCAATGTCGGCCGTGCACCAGAAGACATCGTTCGGCTTGATGTCGAAGGTCCACTTCATGGTCATGATGGCGTGCAGCAAGTAGCCGCCGGTCGAGTGCTGGACACCCTTCGGCTTGCCAGTGGAACCCGAGGTGTAGAGCAGGAACAGCGGGTGTTCGGCTTCGACCCATTCCGGTTCGCAGACGTCGGACTGACCGGCAACAGCGTCGTGCAACCAGGTATCGCGACCGGCGACCATATTGACTTCGGCGCCGGTGCGCTTGAAGACGATGACATTCTTGACGGACTCGCAGCCGCCCATGGCGAAGGCTTCGTCAGCGATCGGCTTGAGCGGGATGGCCTTGCCACCGCGGAACTGGCCGTCGGAGGTGATCAGGGCAACGGCGCCGGCATCGTTGATGCGATCGCGCAGGGACTGCGCGGAGAAGCCGCCGAAAACGATGGAGTGGATAGCGCCGAGGCGGGCACAGGCCTGCATCGCGCAAATACCCTCGACGGTCATCGGCATGTAGATGACGACGCGGTCACCCTTCTTGACACCCATGCCGCGCAGGGCATTGGCGAATTTGGCAACCTTGGAGAGGAGTTCCTTGTAGGTAACCTTGGTGACTTCGCCGTTGTCGGCTTCGAAAATCAGGGCAACCTTGTCGCCGAGACCTGCTTCAACCTGGCGGTCCAGGCAGTTGTAGGAAACGTTCAGCTTGCCGTCGGCAAACCATTTGAAGAAGGGGGCATTGGACTCGTCCAGCACCTGGGTGAACGGCTCTTTCCAGGTGATCATTTCGCGGGCGCGCTTGGCCCAGAAACCCGGGTAGTCGGCATCCGCTTCCGCACACAGCGCGCGGTAGGCTTCCATCCCGGAAACCGCCGCGTTCTTGACCATTTCGTCAGACGGATAAATCAGCTGCACGGACTCATTCGACATATTCTTCTCCTCTGCGGTACTTCGCAATTGTGTTGAAAAAACCGATTGGATCCCGGAGTCAAATACCGGGACTGTGTAAAGCCGCGCAGGCCGGGAAATCACCAATCCCCCTCGCCAGCGGTAGCGCGACATTAGACGGCCATAATCTTACAAAGCGCTTACGAAATCACGCTGCGCCGCAACATATGCACGATTCTGGGGTTGCGGTCGACATGCTAAAATCGCATTTTTTCGAAAACCACATAAACAACGATGAGCAACACCGTCAAACACCTCGAGACATTCATCTTCGCCAGCCGCTGGATCCAGGCACCGCTCTATCTCGGGCTGATCGTCGCCCAGATCATCTATTGCTGGCTGTTCATGATCGAACTGAGCCACCTGGTCCACGGCGCGTTTACCGGCAACAACTTCACGGAAGTCGAAGTCATGCTGGTGGTGCTCGGCCTGATAGATGTGGTGATGATCGCCAACCTGCTGATAATGGTCATCGTCGGCGGCTACGAGACCTTCGTCTCCCGCCTTGACCTCGAAGAGCATCCGGACCAGCCCGAATGGCTCTCGCACGTCAATGCCGGGGTGCTCAAGATCAAGCTGTCGACCGCAATCATCGGCATTTCTTCGATCCACCTGCTGAAGACCTTCATCAATGCCGAGAACCTGTCCGAGCACACGATCAAGTGGCAGGTCATCATTCATGTGGTGTTCCTGATTTCCGCCCTGGCCATGGCGATTGTAGACAAGACCATGACCCAGACCCTCGCCCTGCAACACCAAAAGCCCCACTAATATCGGAGTTCTTGCATGACCGCCATCAAACAGGAAGACCTGATCCAGTCCGTCGCCGATGCTTTCCAGTACATCAGCTACTACCACCCACTGGACTACATCAAGGCGCTGGGCGAAGCCTATGAGCGCGAGGAAAGCCCCGCCGCCAAGGATGCCATCGCCCAGATCCTGACCAACTCGCGGATGTCCGCCGAAGGCCATCGCCCGATCTGCCAGGACACCGGTATCGGCATGGTCTTCATCAAGGTCGGCATGCAGGTCACCTGGCCGGATGCGACCATGAGCATCCAGCAGATGATCGACGAAGGCGTCCGTCGCGCCTACGGCAACCCGGACAATCCGCTGCGTGCCTCGGTGCTGGCCGACCCGGCAGGTACCCGCAAGAACACCAAAGACAACACGCCGGCTGTCGTTCATTTTGAAATCGTTCCCGGCCATCACGTTGAAGTCATCTGTGCGGCCAAGGGCGGCGGCTCGGAAGCCAAGTCCAAGTTCGCAATGCTCAACCCATCCGATGACCTAGTCGACTGGGTGCTGCATAAAATTCCGGAAATGGGCGCCGGCTGGTGCCCGCCCGGCATCATCGGCATCGGCATCGGCGGCACGCCGGAAAAGGCCATGCTGCTGGCCAAGGAATCGATCATGGCGCCGGTGGACATCCATGAACTGAAAGCCAAGGCGGCTACAGGCGCCAAGCTGACCCGCCCGGAAGAGCTGCGCCTCGAACTGATGGAAAAGATCAACGCGCTCGGCGTCGGCGCCCAGGGCCTCGGCGGCCTGACCACCGTGCTCGACGTCAAGGTGCTCGACTACCCGTGCCACGCCGCCAACCTGCCGGTGGCGCTGGTGCCGAACTGCGCTGCCACCCGTCACTGTCACTTCCACCTCGACGGCTCCGGCCCGGCCAAGCTCGAAGTGCCGAAGCTCGAAGACTGGCCGGCCGTCACCTGGACGCCGGACCTCAAGTCGGCCACCCGCGTCGATCTCAACACGCTGACCAAGGAAGAAGTCGCCTCCTGGAAGATCGGCCAGAAGCTGCTCTTGAACGGCAAGATGCTGACCGGCCGCGATGCCGCCCACAAGCGCATTGCCGACATGCTGGCCAAGGGCGAAAAGCTGCCGGTCGACTTCACCAACCGCGTCATTTACTACGTCGGCCCGGTCGATCCTGTGCGCGACGAAGTTGTCGGTCCCGCCGGCCCCACCACCGGCACCCGCATGGACAAATTCACCCGCATGATGCTGGAGAAGACCGGACTGATCTCGATGATCGGCAAGTCCGAGCGCGGCCCGGTCGCCATCGAGGCGATCAAGGACAACAAGTCGGCCTACCTGATGGCCGTCGGCGGTGCCGCCTACCTGGTCGCCAAGGCGATCAAGTCAGCCAAGGTCGTCGGCTTCGCCGATCTGGGCATGGAAGCCATCTACGAGTTCGATGTCGAGAACATGCCGGTGACGGTTGCGGTCGACTCCTCCGGGGTCAGCGTTCACAACACCGGCCCGCGGGAATGGCAGATCAAGATCGGCAAGATTCCGGTGAGTGCCTGATTCGACGCCAGCTTGAACAAAAAGCGACCCGGCCTTGGCCGGGTCTTTTTCATCCCGGGCTGGAACTTTTGTTGTCGTCCGTACTTTTAGCAACGCTGCAACTTCGCGCGCTTCGAAAGGCGCGCCAACAGCCCCTGGGTTGCCGGCCGCTCAGATCAATCAATAAGACCGGCTCGACGGCCCATCACCCGGGCAATGCGCGTCAATACAACCTAACAGCCGTGTCGAAATGCCAGGTCCGGCGGATCTCGATCACGTCGAAATCCCGGGCCAGTGCAGGCTGGAAAGGCAGATTTGGGGTCTGGCTGTGAATGATGCGTCGTATCGCATCATCGATGGCGGCCACACCGCTGGAGCGGACAAATGTTACCGACTCGATCGAGCCGTCGCTTCGAATGGCGACGGTCACCACAGGATCGTTATGAGGTTGCTTCGCCGCCTCGCGCACCATGTCGAACGTCATGTTGAGCTGGACTCGCCGGCTCCAGGCTTCTGCGTAGCGAATGAGTTCGGCGTTGGGGTCGGTGCGCCCAAAGAGCCTGGCCCGACGCAAGGTGCTCGCCGACGGTGACGGCTTCGTTGCCGCCTGATTCGCTTCACGGCGTGCGGCTTCCTCGTCCAGTTGTCGGCCCATCGCCCGACGCGCAGCGTCCCGTCTGGCGTCCTGCTCCCGCGCAGCCTCAAACTGAGCTCCTTCGCGCCGCCCCGCTTCCTGTTGAGTCGCCGCTTGACGTGCCCCCTCCCGGCGCTCGCCCTCCACTCGTGCGGACTCGGCGCGTGCTGCTTCCTGCCGCGCTGCTTCCTGCCGTGCTGCTTCCTGCCGGGCTGCTTCCTGACGGGCTGCTTCCTGCCGCGCTGCTTCCTGCCGCGCTGCTTCCTGCCGCGCTGCTTCCTGCCGCGCCGCTTCCTGCCGCGCCGCTTCCTGCCGTGCCGATTCCTGCCG
>ERZ724516.205-NODE-205-length-37262-cov-7.103475_pt1 | contig 37262 bp, 35 predicted proteins | sample MGYA00376049_ERZ724516 | MGnify/ENA primary metagenome ERZ724516 (study PRJEB28724, sample SAMN07190886) | activated sludge metagenome | isolation source: activated sludge of sewage treatment plant in Hong Hong | place: USA: Christiansburg, Virginia | collected... | reverse complement strand
AGGATCAACAAGCCCTGTTCGACGATGCCGTGACTTTTCTGGCCTTTGAAATGGGCCACGAAGCCCACACCGCAAGCGTCGTGCTCGTTGGAAGGGTCGTACAAACCCTGCTGCTCAGGTACTGCCGATTCCATCACACTCGTTCCTTCAAAAAACTCGGCCAATGAAAACAAGGACCAAAGGTAGAAAAAGCCGGCATCCCGTTACGCTAGCCGGCTTGTACGAAAATTCGGGGCGACCGCAGAATATACCGCCAAAGCCCTGTCAATTCAAGATGCTGCGATGCACCAATGCGGTTCCCGGGCGGCCCCGCGCTCCCCTTTCAGGTGCATCTGGCCTCGATTGCCGCTGTGATCATCGCTTCATCCGCTTCTTCAGAAACCACCGCTGCACCGATCCGCTGCAGCAGCACAAGACGCAACCTGCCTTCCTGAACCTTCTTGTCGTGCCGCATCAATTCCAGGTAGCGCGCCGCACCAAGCCGCGCCCCATGCACGGGCAACCCGGCGCGCACAAAGAGCCGCTCGATCTGCAACACTGAATCGGCCGCAAGCCATCCCAAGCGACGCGACAATTCCGCAGCAATTAACGTGCCGGCGGCGACTGCTTCCCCGTGCAGCCAGACGCCGTAACCAAGGCCGGTTTCAATGGCATGACCGAAGGTATGGCCGAGATTGAGCAAGGCCCGCTCCCCGGTTTCGCGTTCGTCAGCGGCGACAACCTCTGCCTTGTTGGCGCAAGAACGATGCACTGCATAGGCCAGCGCCCCCTTGTCACGCGCCAGAACCGCGTCGATATTCGCCTCCAGCCAGGAAAAGAAGTCCGGGTCCCGGATCAGCCCGTATTTGATGACTTCGGCCAACCCCGCCCTCAACTCCCGGTCGGGCAAGGTGTCGAGCGTCGAAATATCGGCCAGGACCAGCCTCGGCTGATAGAAAGCGCCGATCATGTTCTTGCCGAGCGGGTGATTGATCGCCGTCTTGCCGCCGACCGACGAGTCGACCTGCGACAGCAGGGTGGTCGGGATCTGGATGAAGGGCATGCCGCGCTGGTAGCAGGCGGCGGCGAACCCGCCCATATCGCCGACCACCCCGCCGCCGAGTGCGACGAGCGTGGTGCTGCGTTCACAATGCGCACCCAGTAGCGCATCGAAGATCAGGTTCAGCGTCTTCCAGTCCTTGTATTGCTCACCATCGGGCAGGATGACCGACATGACCGAAATTCCGCCGTGCTCAAGGGTCGACCGCAAGCGGTCGAGGTAAAGCGGCGCAACGGTCGTATTGCTTACCACCAGAACCTTTTTTTGCTTGAGATGGGGCAGCAGCAGATCGGCACGATCGATGACACCGCAGCCGATATGGATAGGATAGGAGCGGTCGCCGAGGGCGACCGTCAGTGTCTGGGTCATTCCTGACATAGGCGGCTGAACTCTCTCAATAAGTGATGAACGATGCCTGAGGCGACCAGATGCGAGCCGTCGACCACGCAATGCGCGATCTCACGGTAGAGCGGATCGCGTACTGAGTGTAGTTCCTCCAGTTTGGCCAGCGGGTCGTCTACCCGCAGCAAGGGTCGATTGCGATCATGGCGCGTCCGCTCGAACAGGAGGGCCGGTGGCACATTGAGATAGACCACCCAGCCCGTGTCATGCAGTAGCCTGCGGTTGTCCGGATTGAGAACAACACCGCCGCCGGTCGCCAGGACCTGATCGCTCCCGGCAGTGAGTTCCACGATCGCCAGAGACTCGCGGCGCCGGAACCCCTCCTCGCCTTCTATTTCGAAGATGGTCGGAATCGGTACGCCGGTGCGCGCCACGATCTCCTGGTCGGAATCATAAAACCGGCGGCCGAGGCGCCGCGCCAGTTGCCGGCCTATGGTCGTCTTTCCGGCGCCCATCAGTCCAACGAGATAGATGTTGCTGTGCTTGTTCACACCGCGATTTTATCCGGTTCTCGGTGCGCCGCACAAAAGACAAGGGCCGGCGATGCCGGCCCTTGGTGCCATCGAACTGATCGATCAGTTGATCTGCAGCTTGTCCGAAATGATACGCGGGGTGATGAAGAACAGCAGTTCGCGTCTCTGGCCGGTATCGTTCTGGTACTTGAAAAGGTAGCCGAAGAAGGGAATATCGCCGAGGAGCGGAACCTTCTCGGTCACGTTTTCCTTCTTGGTGATATAGACGCCCCCGATCACCACCGTTCCTCCGTTTTCGACGACCACATTGGTCTCGACCGTGGCCGTCTTGATCGGCGGGTTGCCGAGAACAGCGCGCGTCCAGTCCGGCTCTTCCTTCTTGACGACCAACTGCATGCGGATCGTGCCTTCCGGCGTGATCTGCGGAGTTGCCTCGAGCGACAGCGCGGCGGTCTTGAACGACACGTTCTGGGTCGCGACACCACCGCCCGTTGCCGTCGTCACGTAGGGAATTTCCGTACCGTCCTGGATCTTCGCCTTGACGTTGTTCGCGGTGATGACCCGCGGACTGGACACGATCTTGCCCAGGCCATCGGTTTCAAGCGCGGCGAGTTCAAGATTGAGAATACGCGTCAGCGAGGCGTTGAACAACGAGAAGGCCAGCGTTCCACCCACATTGGTGAAGGACGGCAGATTGACCCCAACTGCGTTGTTGGTGACCTGGCCCGCCGGGGAGTACGTACCGCCACCGCCATAGATGCCGCTGCCGCCAAGACCGGTGCGGTTTGCGCTGAGGAAGTTGAGCCGGACGCCGAGGTCGCGGTTGAACGTATCCTGCGCCTCGACCACGCGGGCTTCGATCATGACCTGACGGGCACCGGTGTCGATTGCGCGGATAAACTTGCGAATCTCTTCCAGCTTGCTCGGGATGTCATTGACGAACAGGATGTTCGACTGCGGGTCGGCGACCGCATTGCCACGCTTGCTCAGCAGGCGCTGCGACGGTGCGCCGCCGGCGACAGCCACCCCGGACAGCAGGCGCGCGACATCGACCGCTTTCTGGTAATTCAGGGCGAACTGCTCGGCCAAAATCGGCTCGAGGTCGCTGATTTGCTGCCGGGACTCGAACTCAAGCTTTTCCCGGGTCGCGATTTCGTCACGCGGGGCAATCATGATGATGTTGCCCTTCTTTCGCATGTCCAGACCCTTCTGCTGGAAGATGATGTCGATCACCTGGTCGGCCGGGACGTCCTTGAGGACAAGGGTCGTCGTGCCGGTAACCGTCTCGCTGATCACCGCATTCAGGCCAAGTTCCTCGGCCATCAGGCGCAACAGGGCGCGGACATCGCCGTTCTGGTAGTTGATGCTGACCCGCGGACCCTGATAACCGGTCTTGGTGCCCTGCACCAGCTTGTTCGGGTCCTCGATGATGCGCTTGACCTCGACCACGAACTGATTGTCGCTCTGGTAGGCGTTATGTTCCCAAAGCCCACTTGGCGTAATCGTCATCCGGACGTTCTCGCCGAGCGGCCTGGTCTCGACCGAAGTGACGGGCGTTCCGAAATCGGTCACATCGAGCTTGCGCCGCAGGTTCTCGGGAACGCTCGTCTTGATGAAATCAACAACCAGGTTCTTACCCTGCTGGCGGATGTCGATACCTGTCCCGGCGTCGTTCAGATCGACGACGATGCGCGCCTCGCCATCCTTGCCACGGCGGAAAGCCACGTCTTGCAACGCATGGCGCTTGCCGATCGAGGTTTCTTCGGTGAACCGCGTCACACGCTCAGCCAGCGATCCAACGGCAGGAATCGGCGCCAGGACGATATAGAGTGACTTGCCTTCGATGCGGGTCGTGTAGTTCAGGCTTCGCACAAGATTGAGGACGACGCGCGTACGCCCGCCCACCTGGACCACATTGGCGCTTTGCAGATCGCCTTCCTTGAAGGTCAGGCTGTTCTTGCCAAGGCCGTTCGCGGTCGACGGGAAATCGAAGGCGATTTTTGCAGGATTGGCCACGCTGAAACCGGCGGGCGGCGCAGCAAGCGCTTCCTTGAGGTCGATCTTGACCGCGACGTTGTCACCCTGAGGCGCAGCAACGATCGCCTCGATGGTATTCGTCGTGGCGGTCTGCGCCGAGATGGGCCCGGCCATGGCAAGGCAGGTCGCTGCAACGGCAGCCATTGCGTAGTTGATGAATTTCATTTCCTGCTTCCCTCCTTGCCCTGCAGATACAAAGAACTGGTACGTTCGCTCCAGTCACCCGCAGAATCCTGAATCAATTCGCGCATCACCACTTCCTTGTCCGTGATTTGCGTCACCATACCGAAATCAAGCCCGACATAATCGCCTACCTTGACCTGCTTGACCTTGTCTTCCACCTGAATGACCGCAATCGGACGCCGATTGACGTTCAGGTAGCCGATCATCTTCAGCGACTCGACCGGATATTTCTCCAGCAGACTGTTGCGCAAATCGCGAGCCTCGAAGTCCGGCTGGAAGGCTCCGCCCTTGCCCTGCCCCTGGCGGTTCTTCGATTCCGGCTCGATCTTGCTCGCCTTGAACGGATCAAGGATGCCCTCAACTTCATAAGGAACAGGCTGATAGGGCTTGACCTCGGGCAACTTGGGAATGCTTCCGCGCAAATCCTTGGTATTTTCTGCCATCCAGCGCTTGAGATCGTCGTGGTCGTCACCCGAACAGGCCCCCAAAGCCCCGCAGAGTGCGACGAGGATTAGTCGTTTCACTTGTTAGCTCCTTGCGTTGGCTTCTTTTGCTTCGCAACTTCTTCTTCGTCCAGGTAGCGGAAGGTCTTGGTCGTCGCGTCGAGTGACAGCACGCCAGTAGCGCCCGGAACAATAGAGATGTTATTGAGCGTGACGATACGCGGCAACTTCGCGATGTCGGCGGCGAATGCGCCGAAGTCGTGGTAGCCGCCATTGATCTTCACAGCGATCGGCAATTCCGCGTAGAACTCCTTGACCTGCTCTGCACCTGGCCGGAAGAGATCGAACTGCAGTCCGCGCCCGAGGCCGGCCTGATTCACTTCGATCAGCAACGCCTCGATTTCCGACTTGTTCGGAAGCTGCTTCAGGAGCGCGCCGAACGAGCGGTCGATTTCAGCTAGTTGCTCGATGTAGAGGTCAAGATTGACGGCCAGTTTCTTCTTGTTGAGGAACTCCTGTTTCAGGGCTTCCTCTTCACGTTGCTTGGTCTCCAGCTCGACCAGCTGGTCGCTCCACACGAACCACCAGCCGGCGGCGACCAAGGCCACGAATATGGCAGCCAGAAAGGTCATCTTGGGAATCTTCGGCCATGCGCCCGGATCGTTCGGATTCAGCCCTTGGAATTCGTCAGCAATTGCCCTGAAGTCGATCGCCGGGACCGAAATAGCTTTTTTCGCGCTCATTTGTTCACCTTCCCGTCATCCGGTTGGGCGCGCGTCAGCATGAAGTTCATCGCGAACTCGTTGCTCCGCCGGCCATTGAGAACGACGGCCTTGACCTCGATGAGCTGCGGATTTTCCAGCCAGGGAGAGGCCTCGATATTGCGCATCAATGCCGACACGCGGGCATTGGACTGGGCATAGCCGGTAATATTCACCTTCGAGCCCTCTTGCTTGAGCGACTTGAGGTAAACGCCTTCAGGAACCTGCTTGACCAGTTCGGTCAGGAGATAGACGGTTTCACCGCGGTCGCGCTGCAGGTCCTCGATGATCTGCTTGCGCGCCAGCAAAGCCTGCGTCTGCTCCTTGAGGCGCTTGATCTGCTCGATCTGCTTGTCCAGCGCGGCGATTTCGCGCTTCAGGAAGTCATTCGCATCGGCCTGGCTGCTGATGTAGCCATTGATGATCGTATAACCGAGAAAGACCACGAGGGCAGCGAACGCAACAGCGGCGCCCGCCATCGCGTAGAACTGCTGTCGCTTTGCCTTGCGCGCCTCTTCCCGGTGCGGCAGGAGGTTAATTCTTATCATGACGGATCAAACCTCCGCAAGGCGAGGCCGCAAGCCACCATCAGCGAAGACGCATCGGCAAGCAGGCTCTTGGCCCGAACGCGGTCTGACAGCACCATGTTGGCGAACGGATTGGCAATCAGCGTGCTGACTTGGGTACGCGTCGCCACGACTTCGTCGATACCCGGAATCACCGCGCAACCACCGGCCAGAACGATGTTATCGACTTGGTTGAACTGGGTCGAAGTAAAGAAGAACTGCAGGGCGCGCGAAATTTCAAGCGCCAGGTTTTCCATGAACGGCGCGAGCAACTCGCCTTCGTAACCCTCGGGCAGGGTGCCTGCCCGCTTGGCGGCCTCGGCTTCTTCATAGGTCATTCCGTAGTGCCGCGCGATATCCTGGGTCAGCTGGCCACCGCCAAAAGCCTGTTCGCGGGAATAGACCTGCTGCCCGTTGCGCAGCACGGTAAGGCTCATCACGCTGGAACCCGCATCGACCAAGGCAATCGTCTGGTTCTTCCCGCCACCGGGCAATTGCCTCTCGATCAACTCGAAGGCAGAGAGTGCCGCCTGGGTCTCGACATCGACGACAACCGCAGTCAGGCCGGCAGCGTCGGCAACCGCCACGCGGTCTTCAACCCGCTCCTTCTTGGACGCGGCGATGAAGACTTCAAGTTCATCGGGCACCGAGGGGGCCGGCCCGATCACCTGAAAGTCCAGATTGACTTCGTCGATGGCAAAAGGAATGTACTGGTTGGCCTCCGACTCGACCTGGATTTCAAGCTGATCTTCGCGCAAGCCGGCCGGAACGATAATCTTCTTCGTGATCACCGCCGATCCGGGCAACGCCATCGCGACGTTGCGCGTGGAGGTACCCAGCCTTTTCCAAGCCCGCTTGACGGCGTCGACAACGCCATCCATGTTGGCAATATTGCCGTCCGACACCGCATCCTTGGGCAACACCTCTATGGTGTAGCGCTCGACGCGGTAACCCTCTTTCCCATTGGCGGTCAGTTCGACCAGCTTGACGGCCGAGGAACTGATGTCCAGCCCCAACAAGGGACGCGCCTTGGGATTTAACAACGCTGAGATATCGAAGCGCACCAGACCCCCAAAAAGTCCTTAAGAAATGCGAAGTTAGGCAAATAACCAATAATTCACTTCAGATGCTAGCAACAACCACCCGGCATGTAAAGCGTTTTAGCGGGCGGTTTCAACGACAGCGTATAATCCGCGCAACGCCATTTCAACCGACCCAGCGACCTTGCCCACCATACCCCTTGCTGCCCGGATCATCTTCTATCCGGTAATTCTCATGCTTGGCCTCATGGCCATCGGCGTCGCGCTGGCGTTGATCGTCCTCGCGCTGGCCTACCCAAATCTACCATCTCTTGAGGTTCTTACGGATTATCGCCCCAAAATCCCGCTCCGCGTCTATACGGCGGACGGATATCTGATCGGCGAGTACGGTGAAGAACGAAGAGCAGTCGTAAGCATACAGGAAGTTCCACCTGTCATGAAGCAGGCAATTCTCGCCGCCGAGGATGATCGCTTCTATCAGCACGGCGGCATCGACTATCTGGGCATACTGCGTGCTGCAGGCGCCAACCTCGCGGGCGGCGGGAAGCGCCAGGGAGCATCGACGATCACCCAGCAGGTCGCTCGCAATTTTTTCCTGTCGGCCGAAAAGACGTACACGAGAAAACTCTACGAAGCCTTGCTCTCGTTCAAGATCGAGAACAACCTGAGCAAGGACCAGATTCTCGAACTCTATATCAACCAGATCTTCCTCGGTCAGCGCGCCTACGGCTTTGCCGCAGCCGCCCAGATCTATTACGGCAAGCCATTGAAGGACATAACGCTGGCCGAAGCAGCCATGCTGGCAGGCTTGCCTAAAGCGCCGTCGGCCTACAATCCGATCGCCAATCCGAAGCGCGCCAAAATTCGCCAGCAGTATGTTCTGCGCCGGATGCGCGACCTGGGCAACATCAACGAAACACAGTACGAGGCCGCACTCAAGGAGACGCTCGTGGTCAAGCGCGAACTAGCCGAGTACGCGGTCCACGCCGAATATGCTGCCGAAATGGCGCGGCAGATCGCGACCGAACGCTTTCCCGAGGATGTCTATTCGCGCGGGCTGAAGGTCTATACGACGCTGATCAAGGCCGAGCAGGAAGCGGCCTACGTCAGCCTGCGGCGGGGCGTCATGGATTACGACCGGCGCCATGGCTACCGCGGGGCCGAGTCCTATCTGGACATGACGGAAATCAAGACGGACCACGACGAAGCGATCGACGAAGCCCTGCAGGATGTTTCAGATGCCGGCGACCTGGTCCCGGCGCTGGTCCTTGCTGCCGACGCCAAGCAGATCCGCGTCTACCGCAAGGGCGGCGATATCGTGGCGCTCTCAGGGGATGCCATGAAGTTCGCGGCGAAAATGCTCGACGACAAGGCGCCGCCCAACAAACGCATTAAGCGCGGGGCCATCGTCCGACTGCAAAAAGATGACAAGGGCGGCTGGCAGATCAGCCAGCTGCCCGAGGTCGAATCGGCATTTGTCGCGATCAGTCCCAATGACGGCGCGATCCGTGCCCTGGTCGGCGGCTTCGACTTCAACCGCAACAAATTCAACCACGTGACGCAGGCCTGGCGCCAGCCCGGTTCAAGCTTCAAACCATTCATCTACTCCGCCGCGCTCGAGAAAGGCTTCAATCCGGGCACCGTCATCAACGACGAGCCAATTGTCATTCCGGCCAGCCAGACCGGCTCGCAGGCCTGGGAACCGCACAACTACGACGGCAAGTACGAAGGCCCGATGAAGATGCGCACGGCACTGGCCAAGTCGAAGAACATGGTGTCGATCCGCATCCTGCAATCGATCGGCACGCGTTACGCGCAGGATTATTCGAGCCGCTTCGGGTTCGACGCCGAGAAGCACCCGCCCTACCTGACGATGGCGCTGGGTGCCGGCTCGGTGACGCCGTGGCAGATGGTGACCGCCTACTCGGTTTTTGCCAATGGCGGTTTCCGGGTCAGCCCCTACGTCGTCAGCTCGATCCGTGACGAGAAGAACCAGGTGCTCGCCCAGGCGGCACCGTTGCCGGCCGGCGAAGGATCGACCCGCGTCATCGACCCGCGCAATGCCTTCATGATGGACAACATGCTGCGCGACGTGACCATCTACGGCACCGCGGCCAAGGCTTCCGTGGCCCTCAAGCGCCAGGACCTGGCGGGCAAGACAGGCACCACCAATGAATATGTCGACGCCTGGTTCTGCGGCTACCAGATGACCGTCGCCGCCTGCGCCTGGGTCGGCTTCGACCAGCCGAAGAAACTCGGCGACAAGGAAACCGGCGGGGCTGCCGCGTTGCCGATGTGGATCGGCTACATGGGCCGCGCGCTCAAGGACGTGCCGATACAGACGCCTGAAGCACCGGAAGGCCTGGTCGCCTTCGGCAGCGGACGTGACCGTGCGTTCGTCTACGCCGAGAACGTGTCTGCCGATCCGCCGCACGAAGAAGAGGCCGCCGACACCCTGCCGCCAGTGCCCGACCTGAGCAAGCCGCCCAGCGACTGATCAGCCGAGGATGACCGTTTCACCGGCCTGCCCGGAAGCCAGGGCGGAAAGCTTTCCCATCAACTCGGCACCATCGCGGGTATCGAGCCAGTGCGCACCATCCCAACGGAAATGGAAGCCGCCGGCACGCGCCGCAACCCAGATTTCGCGTGCCACGCCGTGGCGATTCACGATGATCTTGCTGCCGTCGGCGAATTCAATCTCGAGTACGCCGCCGGCAGCCAGTTCAAAGTCGATGTCGGCAGCGCTGGCCTCAAGCGCTGCCTCGATCCGGGCCAGAATATCGTCGGCCAGCGCGTTGAATTCCTTATCATTCATCCTGTGATAGCATCCCACTCTTTACTGACTGGCTCGTCATTAATGCCCAGAATCGCTGCCGTGCTGCTGATGTTCTGCCTTGTCGGCTGCGGGCTGAAAGCACCGTATCTCTCGTTGCCGCCCGTGCCCCCACCCGAACCGCTGTTCGGCGTCGCAAAACCCGCCCCGGTCGAGCCAGCCAAGCCCGCAAGCAACGAGTCCGATGGTAGCACGGACCGGAAACCCGACACCCAATGAGCCCTTTCTCGATCAAGAACGGCGTCCTGCACGCCGAATCCGTGGCCCTGCCCCAGGTTGCCGAGCAGTTCGGAACGCCCGCCTATGTCTATTCGCGGGCGGCGCTCGAAGCGTCCCTGCAGGAATTCCTCGACGTCCTCGACGGCCATCCGGCCGGCCGGGGAGCACTCGTCTGCTATGCGGCGAAAGCCAATTCGAACCTCGCCATCCTCAACCTGTTCGCGCGCATGGGCGCCGGCTTCGACATCGTGTCCGGCGGCGAACTGCAACGCGTGCTGGCGGCGGGCGCCGATCCGAAGAAGGTGGTCTTTTCGGGCGTCGGCAAGACGGCGGCCGAGATGAAGCTGGCGCTCGATGCCGGCATTTTCTGCTTCAACATCGAGTCCGCACCGGAGCTTGACCGGCTCGATGCGGTTGCCGGCCAGTGCGGCTGCCAGGCGCGGGTCAGCCTGCGCGTCAATCCCAACGTGGACCCCAAGACCCATCCGTACATTTCGACCGGCCTCAAGGAGGCCAAGTTCGGTGTTGCCTACGAAGGTGCGCTCGGGCTCTACCGGCGTGCCGCGGCGCTGCCCAATATCGAGGTCGCCGGCATCGATTGCCACATCGGCTCCCAGCTGCTCGATCCGGCCCCGTTCGTCGAAGCTCTCGAGCGCATTCTGGCGCTCATCGACCAGTTGACCGCGGAAGGCATCCGCATCCACCACATCGACCTCGGCGGCGGCCTCGGCATCAAGTACAAGGACGACCAGGTGCAGCCGACAGTGGCATCCTACCTGACGCCGCTCCTCGACAAGCTTGCGGGACGCGGCTTACAGGTTGTCCTCGAACCCGGTCGCCGGCTGGTCGGCAATGCCGGGTTGCTGCTGACCCGCGTCGAATTCCTGAAGCCGGGGGAAGGCAAGAATTTCGCCATCATCGACGCCGCCATGAACGACTTGATGCGCCCGGCGCTCTACGAGGCCTGGCACGACATCCTCCCGGTGACGCCACGCGCCGGCCCTGCCCCCGCATACGACGTGGTCGGCCCGGTCTGCGAGTCCGGCGACTTTCTCGGCCTTGCCCGCCCGCTCGCCATCGAACCGGGCGACCTGCTGGCCGTCATGTCGGCGGGCGCCTACGGCATGGCGATGAGCTCCAACTACAACACCCGGCCGCGCGCGGTCGAAGTGATGGTCGACGGCAACCGGGTGCACCAGATCCGGCGCCGCGAAACGGTCGCCGAGCTCTACGCCGGCGAACAGCGGCTGCCGGAATGAGGCACGCCCTCCCGGCTCTCGTGGCCGCCCTAATGCTGGCCGCCTGTGGCGACAAGCCGGCCGAGAAGAAGGGCGCGCCACCGGCCTTGATCACCACCACCCAGGTTGGCACAACGGCGCTGGAAATCAGCGAGCGCACACTGGGCACGCTGAATGCAGTCAAGGATCCGACGATCAGTGCCGAAGTCGCCGGCAAGGTGGTCAAGATCGCCGTGCGCAGCGGCGAGCCGGTGGTCAGGGGCCAGTTGCTCGCGCGCATCGACCCGACCGATGCCCGGCACCAGGCCAGCGCCGACGCTGGCGAGATCGCCCGGCTCAACGCCCTGCTCGCGCAGCAGGAACGCCTGCTTGCGCGCCAGGGCGAACTGGTGCAGAAGAACTTCATATCGAAGAATGCACTCGATGATGTGACCGCCCAGCGCGATGCTCTGCAGAGCCAGCTGGCCAGCGCCGAGGCGCGGGCCGGACTGTCGCGCCGCAACGTCGGCAAGACCGAGGTGGTGGCGCCGTTCGACGGCGTCATCGAGGTGCAGGTCGCGTCGACCGGCGATTACGTCAAGCTCGGCGACCCGCTGTTCCGCTTCGTGGCCAATGACCGTCTGCGCGCCGACCTGCCATTCCCGGAATCCGCCGCGCCGCGCATCCGGGTCGGCATGCCGGTCCGTCTTCTCAGTCCGCTGGCGCCGGAAACGCCGATCGACGCCGTGGTCGAGGATATCCGCCCGACGGTCGGCGAGGTCAACCGGGCGATCAACGTCATCGCCCGCCTCGAAAACCCCGGCGCTCTGAAAGGCGGCGGTTCGGTCGATGCCGCGGTGATCACCGGCCGCAAGGAGAGCGCCGTGGTCGTTCCCGAGCAATCGGTCGTCCTGCGTCCGGCCGGCAAGGTGGTTTACCTGATCGTTGATGGCAAGGCGCAGCAACAGGTCGTCGAAGTCGGCAGCAAGCAACGCGGGATGATCGAGATCACCGCCGGGCTCAAGGGCGGCGAGACCGTGGCGCTCGACGGTGCCGGCTTCCTCAGCAACGGTGCTGCGGTCAACGTCAAGGAAACGGCCAAAACGACGGCCAGCCCGGTGGGCGAGCAAAAACCGCAATGACCCTGCCCGAGCTTTCCATCAAACGCCACGTGCTGGCGTGGATGCTCAGCGCGGTGCTCGTACTGTTCGGCGTCATCAGTTACGACCGGATCGGCATGGATCGCTATCCCTACATCGAGTTTCCGGTCGTCTCGATCAGCACGACGCTCAAGGGTGCCAACCCCGAGATCGTCGACACCTCGGTGACCAATGTCCTAGAAAGCTCGGTCAATTCGACCCCCGGCATCGAGCACATCCAGTCGACGTCGTCGCCGGGGGTCTCGATCATCGCAATCACCTTCGGGCTGGAAAAGAAGATCGACGTCGCCTTCAACGAAGTCCAGGCCAAGGTCAATCAGGTACTGCGCCGACTGCCCAAGGATGTCGACCCGCCGGTCGTCGCCAAGGTGGAAACCAATGCCCAACCGATCATGTGGCTGGCCGTCCAGGGCGACCGCACGCAGCAACAGTTGAACCAGTACGCGATCAACGTGCTGAAGAAGCGCCTCGAAACCATCGACGGCGTCGGCGAAGTTCGCCTCGGCGGGCGCCGCGACCGGACCATCCGCGTCGAGCTGCTGCCGGCCAGGATGGCGGCCATGGGGGTCACTGCCCAGGACATCAACGACTCCTTCGCCAAGGAACACGTGCAGCTGGCGGGCGGTTTCGTGGTCGGCGAGAAGACCGAAAATCTGGTCAAGCTCGACCTCGAATTCCACTCGATCGATGCCCTGAAAAAAATGGTGATCAGCTGGAAGGCTGGCGCGCCTATCCGCCTGGAGGATGTCGCGGAAGTCATCGACGGCCTGAGCGACAACCGCCAGCTCGCGCGTTTCAACGGTGAGACGACCATCGGCCTCGGCATCGTCAAGGTCACGAACACCAACACGGTGGCGATCATCGACAAGATCAAGGCCAAGATCGAGAACGAGCTGCGCCCGCAACTGCCGCCCGGCATGCAACTGCACATCGTCTCCAACGATGCGGTGTTCATCCTGGAAATCGTCAATTCGCTGAAGGAGCACCTGCTCGAAGGCACCCTGCTCGCAGCGCTGGTCGTCTGGCTTTTCCTGCAATCGCTGCGGGCGACGATCATCGTCTCGCTGGCCATCCCGGTGTCGCTGATGGGCGCCATTGCCGTCATCTACTTCTTCGGCTACACGCTCAATTCGCTGACCCTGCTCGCCCTGCTGCTGTTGATCGGCGTCGTCGTCGACGACGCCATCGTCGTCCTCGAAAACATCTTCCGCCACCGCGAGGAACTCGACGCCGACCCGGTGACGGCTGCGGTCAACGGTGCAAACGAGGTCGTTTTCGCAGTCATCGCCGCGACCCTGGCGCTGGTCTCGATCTTCGCGCCGGTCATCTTCATGAGCGGCATCATCGGCCAGTTCTTCCGCTCCTTCGCCGTCGTCGTAACCTTCGGCGTGTTGGTTTCGCTCTTCGTTTCTCTGACGCTGACGCCGATGCTCTGCTCGCGCTTCCTGACCATGCGCGAACACGGCCAGCAGCACAGCCGCTTCCATGCCGCCATCGAAGGCGGCTTCAAGAAGCTCGATGCCTTCTACCGCCGCCTGCTCACCCGCGCGCTGGCGCATCGTTGGAAAGTGGTGCTCCTGACGCTGTTCACCGTCGCCTCGAGCGCCTTCTTCTTCGATAATGTCGGCAAGACCTTTGCCCCCGAACAGGATGAAGGCCGCTTCCTCGTTTTTCTGCGGACGCCGCTGGGGTCATCGATCGACTACACGGATTCACGCCTCAAGATGGTGGAGAAAGTCCTCAGCAGCCATCCCGAGATCGTCACCGAATTCGCGCTGATCGGCCTCGGCTCCGCCGGCCAGGTCAATCAGGGCACGGTCGTCACCCGCATGGCGCCGCGCGGCTCACGCAAGATCACGCAGCAGGAGATCCTGCCCATCCTGCGCAAGGAACTGGCGCAGATTCCCGGCGCCCGCGTCTTTGCCGCACCCTACCCGATGGTCCAAGGGCAGCGTGGCGAACCCCTGCAGTTCGTCCTTGCCGGCGAGAAGCTGGTCGAGGTCGGCCGCCTGGGGCGCGAACTGCAGGCCAGGCTGGCTGCCGAACCCGGTCTCGGCGGACGCATCGATACGGACCTCCAGCTCGACCTGCCGCAGCTCGTCTTCCAGCCGGATCGCCTGCGCATTGCAGCCGCCGGCTTGAGCACGGCGGATGTCGCGCTGGCCATCAACATGCTGACTGGCGGCGTCGATATCGCCAAGTACAACGACGAGCCCGGCGACGGCCAGCGCTACGACATACGCGTCAAGGGCCGTGAAGGCGAATTCCTGCAGCCGGCAGATCTCTCGAAGATCTATCTGCGCAACCGCGAGGGCAAGCTGATACGTCTCGACTCGGTCGCCAGTTTCAGCGAAACGCTCGGCCCCGCCGTGATCGGCCGCTTCGACCTGCAATACTCGGCGACCTTCTACGCGACGCCAACCATCCCGCTCGGCGAAGCCGTGGAGAAAGTTCAGGCGCTTGCCGTCGACCTGCCGCCGGGCTACCAGGTCAAGCTCATCGGCCAGGCCGAGGAATTCGGCAAGACCACCGCCTACATGGCCTTTGCCTTCGTGCTCGCCATGGTGCTGCTCTACATGGTGCTGGCCAGCCAGTTCGACTCCTTCCTGCAGCCTTTCATCGTCATGCTCGCCCAACCCCTGGCCATCATCGGCGGCGTCGCTGCGCTGTGGGCCACCGGCCAGACGCTCAACATGTATTCGATGATCGGGCTCGTGCTGCTGATTGGGCTGGTCGCCAAGAACTCGATCCTGCTCGTCGACCTGACCAACCAGCGGCGAGCCGACGGCCTGACGGTCGACGCGGCCCTGCTCAATGCCTGTCCGATCCGCATGCGCCCGGTGCTGATGACCTCGGCGACCGTCGTCCTCGCCTTGTTGCCGGCGGCGCTCGGGCTCGGCGCCGGTGCCGAAACCAACCAGCCGCTGTCGATCGCGGTCATCGGCGGCATGATTTCGTCGACCCTGCTGACCCTGGTGGTGGTGCCTGCCGTCTATTCGCTGGCCGAGAATTTCCTGGGTCGCCGGCAGCCGCCCCGGCCGGGCACCTAGACCGGCCCGCCGAACCGGCGCGTCGCGCCGTCGCCTGATCCAAGATACAATATTAGCAATATCTGCAACTGGCTCGCCGGATAAGACCGGCGCCGCCAAGCGTTGCGGTCGACTGCCTTCCTGGGGCGAAATCGATGGATTTCACAAGCCTGTCCGAAATGCTTGGCGAGAAGACGCTGATTGCCCTGACCGGCCTGATCATCGGCGTGTTCTTCGGCATTTTTGCCCAGCGTTCGCGCTTCTGCCTGCGTTCGGCTGTGGTCGAGTTCTGGAACCGCCAGGGCACGGCAAGACTGGCAATCTGGCTGTTCGCCTTTTCCGCGGCAATCATCGCCACCCAGTTCTTCATCGCCCGCGGCTGGCTCGATGTCGGGCAGGCCCGGCAACTTTCGGCGCGCGGCAGCCTCTCCGGGGCATTGGTCGGCGGCCTGCTGTTCGGCACCGGGATGATCCTGGCCCGCGGCTGTTCGTCGCGAATGCTGGTGCTCGCGGCCAATGGCAACCTGCGCGCGCTGCTCACCGGGCTCGTCTTCGCGGTCACCGCCCAAGCGTCGCTGAGCGGGCTGCTTTCGCCATTGCGCGCCTGGGTCTCAGGCTTGTGGACCATCGAAGGCGGCGCGACCCGCGACCTGCTTGCCACCTTCCACATGGGCAACCTGGGCGGGCTGGTATTCGGCCTGGTCTGGCTGGCCGCAGCCATCCATTTCGCCCAGCGCGCCAGACTGACGCGGCGCGAATGGCTGGGCGGCATCGGTGTCGGGGTCATGGTTGCGCTCGCCTGGTTGCTCACTTACCAGATCGGCGCCCAGTCCTTCGACGTCATCCCGGTCCAGAGCCTGAGCTTCACCGGCCCGTCGGCCGACATGCTGATGCTCGTGCTGTCGCCGCCGGGCCAGCCCTGGGACTTCAACATCGGCCTGGTGCCCGGCGTCGTGCTCGGGTCCTTCCTCGCCGCCCTGTGGGGCAGGGAACTCAAGCTGGAGGGGTTCAAGGATGGCCACAGCATGCGCCGCTACATTGCGGGCGCACTCTGCATGGGCTTCGGCGGCATGCTGGCCGGGGGCTGCGCCGTCGGCGCCGGTGTTTCCGGCGCATCCGTTTTTGCGGTTACGGCCTGGGTAGCACTGATCGGCATGTGGCTCGGCGCCGGGCTTGCCAACTACCTTGCCGATCGTCCCGAAAAGGCTGCCCCGGGCACCGCCCTGACAGCCTGAAAGACCGTAGCGGACGTGCCGCCCGAAGCGGCTGCCAGCACTACGCCATTCCCGGGTTCTTCCCGACGCCCTTCAGGGTAGGCAGGTTCAGTTCGACCGGCTTGACCGTCTTGATGTCGCGCAGATAGGTCGCCACGACATCCCAGATCGGCTCGCCCGAATTCTTCGCCTCTTCCGATACCGGCGCCCAGCCGGCCACCTTGTAGTTCTTCTTCGGGTCGATCACCTGCCCGCGCAGCATCATGTTCTGGATCCGCTCGCCCATCTTGGCCGTCGGGTCGCAGGTGTATTGCAGGCCGCCGACCCGCACCATGTCGCCGCCCTGCTGGTAATAGGGGTCGGGATTGAACAGGTTGTCGCAAACGTCCTCGAGGATGGTCTTGATCATCTCGCCGCTCAGGTTGCTCACCGTCGTCCACGGATAGGTGATGGCGGTCTGGTCGAGCACATGCTCCATCAGGATCGGCTGCCCGGGCAACAGCGAGGTGCCCCAGCGGAAGCCTGGCGAAAAGGCGATTTCGGCGTCCTTGACCTTCATCAGCGCGTCGACGATGACCTGGTCGAAGGTGCCGTTGAAGTTGCCGCGGCGATAGAGCGTACCCTCGGTGATGGCCAGCTTTTCGTTGAGCTTTGACAGGTAAGGCGCGCGCGCCTTGTCGATGAGCGCCTGCATGTCCTTGTCAGCCGGCAGCAGGTTGGCGAATACCGGCATCAATTTGTAGCGGAAGTCGGCGATCTTGCCCTTGCGCACATCGAAATCGAGCACACCGAGGAACTTCCCGTTGGAGCCGGCATTGGTGACCAGCGTCTGGCCGCCGGCATTCTTGACGACGACCGGCGCCGGCACGCCATCGTGGGTGTGGCCGCCCATGATGGCGTCGATGCCGCGCACGCGGCTGGCCATCTTGAGGTCCACGTCCATGCCGTTATGCGACAACACGACCACGACCTGGGCGCCCTTGCTGCGCGCCTCGTCGACGGTTTTCTGCATGTTCTCTTCCTGGATGCCAAAGCTCCAGTTCGGCACCTGCCAGCGCGGGTTGGCGATCGGCGTATAGGGGAAAGCCTGGCCGATGATGGCCACCGGAATGCCATTCATGTTCTTGATCACGTATGGCTTGAACACCGGATCGCCGAAATCCGTGGTCTTAATGTTCTGGGCGACGATATCGACCTTGTCGGCGAAATCCTTTTCCTCGATTTCCTTGACCCGTGCCTCGCCATAGGTCGACTCCCAGTGCAGGGTCATGACATCGACACCGAGCGCCTTGCAGGCGTCGACCATGTCCTGGGCATTGGTCCACAGCGCCGTGCCGGAACCCTGCCAGGTGTCACCGCCGTCGAGCAGCAGCGCGCCTGGGCGCGTCGCCTTCATGCGTTTGACCAGCGTCGCCAGATGGGCAAAGCCACCGACCTTGCCGTAGGTTTGGGCAGCCTTGTCGAAATCCAGATAGGTGAAGGCATGCGCGTCGATGGTGTTCGGCTTGATGCCGAAGTGCTTGAGGAAGGCGTCGCCGACCAAGTGCGGCACCTTGCCGAAACCCACGCCAAAGCCGAGATTGACGTTCGGCTCACGGAAATAGATCGGCAGCAGCTGGGCATGGCAGTCGGTGATGTGCAACAGGCTGACGTTGCCGAATTTCGGCAGGTCATACATCTTGGCGGCGCCCTTTTCGGCGAGCGCCCACTCGCTCTGCAGCGACATGCCGCCGGCGGCAGCCACGGCCAGCACCTGGAGAAACTCACGACGATTCATGCTCATTTTAAATCCTCAAAAAAATCCCGGCGGGTTGCCCGCGCCGGGGAAATTCACGCAAGGTTCATTGCAAGGCTTACTTCTTGTTGACGGGCGACTGCGGGTCGAACAGATAGGCCATCAGGTGCTTCATCTGCTGTTCGGTCAGGATCTCCGCATCGCCGTTGCGCGGCATGTTGCTGCACGCGTTGTAGGCCTTGGCGTTGTAGATCTTGCCCCAGGTGTACTTGACGATCTCGTCAGTACTGCCGCGCACCTTGCCGTATTCAAGCAGGCTCGGGCCTATCGTCCCGTAGGAAATCTCGTGGTGGCTCATCTGGTGGCAGTTGTAGCAGCCGCCGCCATTGTCGAAACGGGTCTTGTCCGTCCAGGTCAGCCCGCGACCGCTGATCGCGATCTTCTCGCCTTCTTTCCAGTCGCCCATATACTTGCCGTCTGCCGGATAGCGGACAGTCTTGAGCTGCGCCGCCTCGATCGCCTGCATCTCCTTCTTGGACGGTTCCTTTTCGTTGGAACAGGCTTTCTGGAAATCGAGCTGGTACATGCGGTACTTGTCCGCAATGCCGTTCGACTGGAACGAACTGTCCATCATCGCCTTGAAGTCGGCATACAAGGAATTTTCTGCCGCCCAGGCTGCGGGCAGGGCGAGCATCAGGCCCAAGGCCATGCTGATTTTTTTCATGTTGCCCTCCTTAGCGCTTCAGACCGGGGGTGAGCACCGTGCCGCCATTGCCGGTTGCCGCCATATAGACGGACAGCGCGATGGTGACGTCGGAACCGTAGATCGGCTCGGCAGTCCGCTGCTGACGATAGCAATCATTCAGACGATGCTGCATGGTCCAGAACTGGCCGTTGGAAACCCGGTAAGCCGGCCAACTACCCCAGCCCGCCGCCGCGCCTTCGTGCTTGCGCAAATCGGGCAGATCCTGCAGGCGAATCCGCTTGCCCGACTCGCCATGGCAGGTCGAGCAGGCGAAGTCCATCGGGCCGGAACGATAATAGAAGGCCATCTTGCCGAGCTCATACATCTTCTTCATCTCGGCCGGCCGCATGTCGACCTTGATCTTGGCGCCATTGGACTCGGTGACGACATAGGCCACCAGCGCCGCCATCTTTTCACGCTCGCCCTTCAGCCACTGGGCATTGATGACCTCCTTGGGCTCGATACCCTGCAAGTCCTGCATGCAGGTCATCAGGCGCGTCTCGAGGTCCTGAACCTTGCCGGTATCCTTGAAGTAGCGGGGCAGCTGGGCAGAGGCGCCCTTGACGACCCCGGCCCCGAGGCCGAGATCGCATTTTTCGAGGCTGGCATTCTTCGGCCCGCGCTTGGTCTTCCAGATCTCCTCGCCCTGCGCTGCATAAAGTTCCGACGGATTGCCATCGGCAATCATTTCGCGGTAGCGCGCGATTTCATCGGTTGACTTGTCCGCCCTGGCCGCTGTCGCGCCGGCCAGACCGACCACGGCCAGCGCACTCGCCAGCAAGGCAAATCTTGTTCCTTGTCTCATGTTTCCTCCGGTGGGTTGTGTTGCCGGGTGAGCGGCTTCAGGCACGCCTGAAGCCGCTCCCTGTTTTATTACAATCTTGTCACCCGGGCTTAAGCGATCTTCGCTTCGTCGGTACGCGTTTCGCCCTTGTTGTCCTTCCACATCACGGTGATCTTGTCACCCGCCGCGCCACCCTTGAACTTGAAGGCGAGGTAGGGGTTCTTGGACACCGCGGTGCCGAATTCGCTGGTCAGAACCACCTTGTCGTTGTGCTTGGCCGTCAGTTCGGTGATGAACCAGGCGGGAACGACGGCACCGGCAGCATCCTTGCGCTGGCCGGTTTCCATTTCGTGGCTGATCAGGACCTTGACTTCGGTAACGCCATCCTTGGTGCTGGCGCGGATTTTCATCGGATTTGTTGCCATAGATATCTCCTTGAATTCTCGAAATGTACTGATCGATCAGCCGCCGCAGCCGCCGAGGGTGACCTTGATTTCCTTGGTCGCCATGAAGAACTTGTCACCGGACTTGACCAGGGCATAGACGTTCGAGGTCTGCCCCATCTTGACACGGGTCTGGACATTGGCCTGCGTACCTTCCGGCAGCATGAAGCTGGCGGCCAGCGCATTCGGATTCTTTTCGATCAGGATGGCGACCATCGTCACGTTGGGCAGCGTCGAACTGACGCCAACCGGGACGACCGCACCGTTTTCAGCGATGTCCGGGCCGGTGACCTGGACGTCCTTGCTGTCGGCAGGCGACGCCACGCCCATGGCCTTAAGCGTATCGGCCATGCTCTTGGCGTCGAAAGCCGCCTTGTTCCAGTCGGCAAGCGCCATGCCCGGCTTGATCAGCCCGGCCGCGGCGAGAACGCTCAGGAGTGCAGCACCGGAGCCCGATTTCAGTACATTACGACGTTGATTGTTCATAACTTCTCCTCTCAGAATTTAACTACTTCGCGCCAGACAGAATCCACTTTACCAGTGTCTTCGCATCATCGTCCTTCAATTGCCCGTTCGGCGGCATCGGGATCGAACCCCAGACACCCTGCCCCCCCTCCTTCACCTTCGTGACCAGCCTGTCCGCGGCATTTGGCTGGTCCTTGTAACGCAACTGCACCTCGTTGTAGCCTGGGCCGACGATCTTGTTACTGACCCCGTGGCAGGCCATGCACCCGTTCTTGGTCGCCAGGTCGAATTCCGCCGAAGGCTCAGGCGCAATCGATGCCACGGCCACCACGACCACCGACTCGCCGGTCTTGACCCCGCGGACCGGGCCGAAGCTGCGGCTCTGGTCAGCCAAGTTGCCGTGGGCATTGCGCGCGTAGTCCGGCAGGGTGGATCCGACCAGCACCTGTGGCTTGCAGTTCTTCATGCAGGCGGTGTTCTTGACGTCAGGCTTGCCGCCATTGCCGATCCCGCCCTTGGCCGCCGGCGCGCCAGGCCACAGGCCGTGGTCGGTGGTCATGCCGTTGCGGTTGGGCAGCAACTTCTGGACCTCGGCGATGTTCTGGTCGGACAGCGTGAAGTCGGCCGGAACCAATTCGGAAAGATTCAGCATGTAGGCGAGAATGGCATAGACGTCGTCCGGCTTCAGCGATTTCGGGGCCGTCCACGGCATGGCGCGCTGGATGTAATCGAACACCGTCGAGATCGTCGCTACCTTGGTGAAGGTCGTTCGTTGCGGCAACTCGCCGGTAGACAGGGCGGCGACACGGCCGCTCTTGCTGTCTTCCTTGCTCGTCCCGCCGACCAGCGGCGTGAACACCTCGTTCGACTCGCCGAACGTGCCATGGCAGGACGCACACTTCTCCTCGAACAGTTCCTGGCCGCGATCGACCGACCCCGAGCCCTTGGGCAGGCCCTTGAAGTCGGGACGCACGTCGATGTCCCAGGCCTTGATTTCGGCCGGCGTTGCCGGGCGGCCGATGCCCTTGAATTTGTCGAAGGCGAAGCTTGCGGTCGACGCGCCGAACAGGGCCAAAACGAGGATGGATTTAGAGAACCTGGACATTGCTGACCTCCCCGCTTTCAACCACTTTCCAGGACTGGATGGCATTGTTGTGATAAATGGACTTGGTTCCGCGCACGGCACGCAACTGGCCATAGCTCGGCTGCACATAGCCGGTTTCGTCGATGGCGCGCGACTGCAGGATGGCCGGCTTGCCATCCCAGACCCAGTCGATGTTGAAACGGGTCAGCGCCTTGTTCTGCACCGGGCCTTCGATGCGGGCGGTGCGCCAGTTCAGACCGCCGTCGACCGAGACATCGACCTGCTTGATCTTGCCGCGCCCCGACCAGGCGAGTCCGGTGATGTTGTAGAAGCCTTTATCGAGCAGGGTCTGCCCGCCGGAAGGGGTGGTAATGACCGACTTGGCCTCCTGGATCGACGAATATTGGCGATGCAGGCCGCTGGGCAGCAGGTCGATGTAGTGCACTGCCTCGTCCTTGGTCGCATAGGGCTTGTCGCCGACCTCGATGCGGCGCAGCCACTTGACCCAGGAGACCCCTTGAACACCGGGCACGACAAGGCGCAGCGGGTAGCCGTTTTCCGGACGCAGCATTTCTCCGTTCTGGCCGTAAGCCACGAAGACTTCGCCGCTCTCGACCATTTCCATCGGGATGGTGCGCGTCATCGAAGAGCCATCGGCACCCTCGGCCAGCACATAGCGGGCCTTCTTGAAATCGACGCCGCAGTCTTCCAGCAGCACCTTGAGCGGCACCCCAGTGAATTCGGAACAGGACAGCATGCCGTGCGTGTATTGCACGGTCGGCACGGCAACGTTGCCCCACTCGAGGCCGGTATTGGCGCCACATTCGAGGAAGTGGATGCGCGACACTTGCGGCAAACGCATCAGGTCGTCCATCTTGTATACTTTCGCCTCCTTCAGCAGCGACCCGTCGGAGCCGTTGACCATCAGGCGGTGGCGGGCCGGGTCAATATCGTGCCAGCCCTGGTGGTGACGCTCGAAATGCAGACCTGAGGGGGTGATGATGCCGAACATGCTCTGCAGCGGCGTAAAGGAGACCGAGGCGCCGCCAACGCGGGCCAGACCTGGGGATTCGCGGCGAATCACCTGGCTTTCGAACTTTGACGGCAAGCCATAGGGTCGCGTCGCGACCGGCTGGCCGAGCGACGTCGTCCACTCCGGCAGGTTGAGAATCTCGGGATCGCCCTCGGCGGCACCTACCGCCAGCGGCGCCGCCAGCGCGGCACCGGCGGCCAGGAAGCTTTTCCTGAGAAAATCACGCCGCCCTGCGGCGACGGCCTTGATCTGCCCTTCCGACAGGAAGTGCTCCGGAGCGGGCCGCAAACGCCCCGGTCTATTCACCTGATCCACCATCTGGAAATCCCCTCTGACTATTAAACCTGAATACCCCAACCACCGCTAACCGGCCTGACGGCCGGCCAGGGTCGTACTGACTTTTTCACAGATACCGACAAAATTCGGATCGACAACCCGATAGAAAACCGAATGCCCCTCCCGCCGCCGGTCGACCACCCCCTCGCGGAACAGGATGTTCAGATGGCGGGAAATATTCGCCTGAGTCAACCCGACCGTTTCCACGACCTCATGCACGGCACGCTCGCGCCCGCACAGACAGGACAGGATGTGCAGACGCGTCGGATCTGCAAGCAGCCCGAAGTAATGCGCAACCTGTTCAAACCCCTCGCTTTTTTCGCCCATGGAAATTTTGATCTGAATTAAGAATAAATGTATAACTGCACGCTTATATAGTCAAGCGCTAATGATGTTGCGATGCAGCATGCAATTTAGCCAAAAGACCTATACCCTTTGCCCTGCGCCGTTATGCACGAGGCCCAAGAACCCGGCCGAATGGCGGACCAATTCAACTCAGAGGAGATGTCCCGATGAAACTGCTACCCACCGTCGCCGCACTGGGCCTGCTTGCGGCAACCAGCCTTGCGCAAGCCGCCGACCCGAACCTGGCGCGCAATCTGGCCGCCACCTGCGCCAACTGTCATGGCACCAACGGCAAGGCTGTCCCGGGCGCCGGCATGGACGAACTGGCCGGCATGGACAAGGCCAAGATTCTTCAGAAGGTTGGCGAATTCAAGACCGGCGTGAAACCCGCATCGATCATGCACCAGATATCGAAGGGCTATACCGACGAGCAGCTCGATATGATCGCCACCTACTTCGCCGCACAAAAATAAGGGGAGCAAAACATGACGCTCATGAAAAGACGTGATTTCCTGAAGGTCGGGGCAGCAGCGGGGGCTATGGCCTCGCTGTATGGTTGCGCCGGCGGTGGCAAGGCCAGCGGCCACGTGGTCGTGGTCGGCGGCGGCTACGGTGGCGCGACGATGGCCAAGTACCTGCGCATGTGGAGCGAAGGCGGCGTTCAGGTGACGCTGATCGAACGTAATCCGACCTTCATCTCGTGCCCGATTTCCAACCTGGTCATCGGCGGCACCAAGACCATGGAAGACATCACGGTCAGCTACGAAGGCCTGAAGAACAAGTGGCAGGTCCGGGTGATCCAGGATGACGTGGTTGCGGTCGACGCCGCAAAACGCTCGATTTCGCTCGCCAAGGGCGGCAACATGAGCTACGACCGCCTGGTACTGTCACCGGGGGTCGACTTCATGTTCGACCAGGTTCCCGGTCTAAACAATGCCGCCGCCCAGGGCAAGATTCTGCACGCCTGGAAGGCCGGCCCGCAGACCGTCGCCCTGCGCAAGCAGCTCGAGGACATGAAGAACGGCGGCGTCTACGCCATCTCCATCCCCAAGGCACCCTACCGCTGCCCGCCCGGGCCTTATGAGCGCGCCTGCCTGGTGGCCGATTACTTCAAGCGGAGCAAGCCGAAGTCCAAGGTCATCATCCTCGACGGCAACGAAGACGTGGTGTCGAAGAAGGGCCTGTTCGTGAAGGCATGGGCCGACCTCTACAAGGACATCATCGATTACCGGCCCAACAGCGAGCTCAAGGATGTCGATGCCGGCACAAACACTGCGGTTCTCGAATTCGACAAGCTGAAGGCCGATGTGCTGAACGTGATTCCGCCGCAGCGCGCCGGCGACATCGCCGCCAAGTCGGGACTCAAGCTGATCAACAATCGCTGGGTGGACATCAACTGGCTGTCGATGGAATCGACCAGTTCGCCGGGCGTCCATGTGATCGGCGACGCGATCTTCCCGGCACCGACGATGCCGAAGTCGGGCCACATGGCCAACCAGCACGCCAAGCTCGGCGCCGCTGCGATCCTCAACATGCTGGCCGGCAACCCGCCAAGCCCGACTCCGCTGGTGATGAATACATGCTACAGCTACGTCGACACCAAGAACGCCATCCACGTCGACTCGGTGCATACCTACGACGAAGCGACCAAGACCATGCAACCGGTCAAGGGCGCGGGCGGCGTCTCGGCGGCGCGCAATGAGATCGAAGGCAAGGCGGCAATGGGCTGGGCGAAGAACATCTGGGCCGACATGCTGGCCTGAGTTCAGCTGCTGCAACAACTGGAAAAGGCCGCGTCAAGCGGCCTTTTTTCGTGCTCGCGGCGGGTCACTCCAGGGTCGCGATGTACTCCGCGACGGCATGGGTTTCCAGCTCGGTGAGCTTCGAAGCCACGGTATGCATCACGGCGTTGTCGTTGGTGCGCTCACGCTTGTTGAACTGCTTCAACTGGTCCTCGATGTAGCGCGGATGCTGGCCGGCCAGGCGCGGCAATTGCGACGTTCCGTAGCCCTTGGCACCGTGGCAGCTGGCGCAACTCGGCAAGCCCGAGAAGGAATTGCCCTTGCTGAAGATATAGCGCCCGACCGCCAGCACCTCGGTGTCCGTCGGCGTATTCGCCGTCGCCTTCTTCTTCTCGAAAAATACGCCGAGCGCCTTCATTTCGGCCGCGCTCAGCTCTTCTGACTGCGGTTTCATGGTGTCGCTCTTGCGCTTGCCGCTCTTGAAATCGCCGAGCTGGCGCGCCAGGTATTCGGCATGCTGGCCGGCGAGGCGCGGGAAGACAGGACTGGCTGACTCGCCTTCCATGCCGTGGCAGAGAAAGCAGCGTCCGGAAACGATTTCCTCTGCGCGCGCCTGATCGGCCTTGGCGTCAGCCAGCACCGGCAGGCTGAACAGGGTGGCGAGCGCCCCCGTCGCCACGAGAATGGAATGCAGGTAACGCAATTGAACTCCCCTTCCAGAAAACACGGATCAGCAAACCGCTTTATAATAATTCGCTTACGCTTCGTTTTCAATCAACCCGCACCCGCCACATCGGCCGACAAGCCAAAAAAGTGGACGTGGCCGGACAACGGGTTGAAGATTCGCTGCCAACCGTTTCAGGAGTTGCTGATGGACCGCCGCCATTTTCTGCGTATTGCCGCTGCCTTTTCGACCCTGACCGCTGCCGAATTTGCGCCCTGGCAGTCCATGAGCGCCTTCGCCAGGGAGGTTCAGGATTTCGTGCGCGGCCCCCGGGTCAAGGATCATCCGCTGCGCCAGGTATCGAAGCATGTCTGGATAATCTTCTCGCCGGATGGCTTCCCGACGCCGGAAAACCAGGGAATGATGTGCAACATCACCTTCGTCAATACCGCCCAGGGCCTGGTCGTGATCGACTCGGGAGCCTCGGCGCAGATCGGTGAAATGGCCATCCGCCAGGCACGGAAGGCATTCGGCAAGCCGGTCGTCGCGATCATCAACACCCACTACCATGGTGACCACTGGCTCGGCAACGATGCTTTCGCCACCGCCTTCAAGGGCGTGCCGATGTACGCCCACCCCGGAACGATCAAGGACATCAAGGGCGTTCAGGGCAACATGTGGCGCACCCTGATGGAGCAATGGACCAACCAGGCGACGCTGGGCACCCGCGTCGTGCCGCCCAGCCGGCCGCTGGAGCACGGCAGCGAACTCAAGTTCGGCGATGTGACCCTGCGCATGCACCATTACGGCAAGGCGCATACGCCGTCCGACATCTGCGTCGAAGTCGTCGAGGACAAACTGACCTGTGTCGGCGATGTGGCGATGGACCGGCGCATCGCCAACATGGACGACGGTTCGTATGTCGGCACCTTCAAGACCTTCGACGAACTCGAGAAGAATGCCAAGAGCACGATCTGGCTGCCCGGCCATGGCGAGCCCGGCCCCGACGTCCTCAAATGGAACCGCGAACTGTTCGAGGGTATCTACCGGACCTGCGAGCAGGCGGTCAAGGATGGCCTGCCAATGGAAGAGGCCAAGACACTGGTCCTGAAAGACCCGCGCGTCGCAAGCCGCGCCAAGGACACCAAGGGATTCGACACCAACATCGGCAAATACGTCAGCCTCGCCTATCTGGAAGCCGAGGCTGCCGGATTCTGAGATACTTTCCATCCCTCAACCTGTCGCCGGGAGACATCATGCGCCTGACCATCATTGCCCTCCTCGCCCTGCTGCCCCTCGCGGCCAGCGCCGAAGAACCCTGGGGCAAGGTCGACCTGAAATCCGCCAAGCCGCTGCACGACAAGGCCTGCGTCAGTTGCCACGTGCGCATGTACGGCGGCGACGGCAGCAAGATGTACACTCGTGACGGCCGCCTGCTGTCCACGAAACTGGATGTGTTGCAGCGCGTCGCCTCGTGCAACGCAATGGTCAGTTCAGGCTGGTTCCCCGAAGAGGAAGCCAGCGTTGCGGCCTGGCTGAACCAGCAGTATTACCATTTCAAGAAGTGACATGAACAAGCGCGTCATTCCAGCGCCTGGCGCCTGGCCGCGCAGAGCGCTGGCGATGATGCTCGTGGCGCTGTCTGTGGGCGCCGCCATGGCGGCCGGCAACGACCTCCCGCCGGCGGTTGATTTGCGCGCCGAAGCCGAACAGTCCCGCCTCGCCGGCCGGCCCTTGATCGTCATCTTCAGCCGCCCTGACTGCAAGTATTGTGAACTGGTCAAACGCGACTACCTGAAGCCGCTGGAGGCCAACCCGCGTTACCGTGGGCTTGTGGTGCGCCAGGTCGATCAGGACAGCGATGCGCCGCTGACCGATTTCCGCGGCGAAAAAACCACGCAGGCCCGTTTCGCCAGCGCCGAAAAGATCAAGCTGGTCCCGGTGGTGGCTTTCTATGGCGCAAACGGCAAGCGACTCGCCGACCCGATCATCGGTGCGCGCCTGCCGGACTTCTACCAAAGCTACCTGGAAGAAGCGATCGAGAAATCCGCGGCCACCCTCGGCGCGCATTGACGAGGGTGAAAATCACCCGTTCAGGCCGGTCGACCCCAACCGGAAGGGTAGCCAGGTTCACTTGAGGACGAGCGCGAGGGCCAGCGGCAGAAAAACAAGGGCGGCCAGATTGCCGATCAGCACGATCGACGCGACGCGTTCGGGCTCCTGCCGGTAGCGTTCGGCAAAGAGGAAGTTGAGGACTGCCGGCGGCAGGGCGCCGAAAACGAACAACATCGCCGCATCCCGGCCCTGCAGGCCAAGCAACTGAATCACGCCTGCGGCGATCAGCATGCCGGCGAGCGGCCGCAGCAGGGCGCTGCCCGTCGCCAGTCGCCATTCGCGGAAGGAGACATCGGTCATCCGCACGCCAAGCGAGAACAGCAGCAGCGGCACCGAGACATCGCCGAGCATCTTGATCGCGATGACCAGCGGTTGCCACACAGGAATCTTGAGCACTGCCACGGTCAACCCGGCAATCGCGGCAAATACCACCGGCACCCGCCACAGCGTGAGCAGGCGGGCGCCCGGGTCGAGCAGGCGGGCGCCGAAGGAAAAGTGCAGGGTATTTTCGACCATGAACAGGATCACCGCCGCCGGCAGGGCGTCCTCACCCCAGGCGAGCACCGCGAGCGGCAGGCCGATGTTGCCGGAATTGTTGAACATCATCGGCGGCACGATGGTCTTCGGCTGGACGCCGGCCCCTTTCGCGAGCACCCAGGCAAGGAGACCGCAAGTAAGCAGTATGATCAGGCCACCGAGCGCCAGCGGCGCGTAGGCGGCGAGATCGAAGGACTTGCCGGCCATGGCGGCGAAGACCAGCGCCGGCACGAAGACATCCATGTTGAGGCGATTGGCCACCGCCATTTCCGGCTTGTGGTGGCGGGCGTAAAAATAGCCCGCCGCGACAATCCCGAAGATCGGAAAGAGGATCGCGACGAGACGCAGCGACAGGCTGTCGGCCGTCACAAAACGTAGCGCGAGAGATCCTCGTCGGCCGCCAGTTCGCCCAGGCGCAGATTGACGCAGGCGGCATCGACGACCAGTTGCCGCTGGCCGGCCTTGCCGGCCTCGAAGGAAATCTCCTCGAGCAGCTTTTCCATGACCGTATGCAGGCGGCGGGCGCCAATGTTTTCCGTCTTTTCATTCACCTGATAGGCGATTTCCGCCAGCCGCCGGACGCCTTCGTCGGCGAACACGAGCTCGACCCCCTCGGTTGCCAGCAGTGCCTGATACTGCCGCGTCAGGCAGGCGTCGGTCTGGGTCAGGATGCATTCGAAATCGGCCACCGACAGCGAGTCCAGTTCGACGCGGATCGGGAACCGACCCTGCAATTCTGGAATCAGGTCGGACGGCTTGGACAGGTGGAAAGCGCCCGAGGCGATGAACAGGATATGGTCAGTCTTGATCATGCCGTACTTGGTCGACACCGTCGTGCCCTCGACCAGCGGCAGCAAGTCGCGCTGGACTCCCTGGCGCGAGACGTCGGCACCCTGCATTTCCGAGCGGCTGGCGATCTTGTCGAGTTCGTCGAGGAAGACGATGCCGTTCTGCTCGACGGCCTTGACAGCTTCGAGCTTGACGTCCTCGTCGTTGACCAGCTTGGCAGCCTCCTCGTCGGTGATCAGCTTGAGCGCTTCGGGAATCTTCAGCTTGCGCGATTTCTTCTTGCCGCCGCCCATGTTCTGGAACATCCCCTGAATCTGCTGGGTCAGCTCCTCCATGCCGGGCGGCGCGAAGATCTCGGCCTGCATCGACGGGGCGGCCACCTCGATCTCGATCTCCTTGTCATTCAGCTCGCCCTCGCGCAGCTTCTTGCGGAATTTCTGGCGGGTAGCACCATCTGCCGCGGTCGACTCGCTGTTTTCGGCAAAAAAACCCGGCCCCCGGGGCGGCGGCAACAGGACGTCGAGCACGCGCTCCTCTGCGGCGTCCTCGGCGCGCGCGCGCATCTGCTTCATGGCGCGCTCGCGGTGCGACTTGATGGCGATTTCCACCAGGTCACGGATGATCGTCTCGACATCGCGCCCGACATAGCCGACTTCGGTGAACTTGGTCGCCTCGATCTTGATGAACGGCGCATTGGCGAGCCGCGCCAGCCGGCGGGCAATTTCGGTCTTGCCGACGCCGGTCGGGCCGATCATCAGGATGTTCTTCGGGGTGATTTCCTGGCGCAGCGGCTCGGCCACCTGCGCCCGTCGCCAGCGGTTGCGCAGGGCGATGGCCACCGACTTCTTGGCGTTCTTCTGGCCGACGATGTGCTTGTCGAGCTCGGAAACAATCTCCTGCGGAGTCATCTCTGATCCCCCACTCATTCAAGCACCTCGATCGTGAAATTGCGGTTGGTGTAGATGCAGATATCGCCGGCGATCTCCAACGATCTGGTGACGATGTCGCGCGGTGCGAGGTCGGTGTTCTCAAGCAGGGCGCGCGCCGCGCTCTGTGCGTAGGAACCACCCGACCCGATGGCGACGATTCCCTGTTCCGGCTCCAGCACATCGCCGTTGCCGGTGATGATCAGCGAAACTTCACGATCAGCCACCGACAGCATGGCCTCAAGACGCCGTAGCGCGCGGTCGGAGCGCCAGTCCTTGGCCAGTTCGACCGCTGAACGCAAGAGGTTGCCCTGATGCTTTTCGAGTTTGGATTCAAAGCGTTCGAACAGTGTGAACGCATCGGCCGTGCCCCCGGCGAATCCGGCCAGAATGCGTCCCTGGTAGAGCCGCCTGACTTTCTTCGCGGTGGCTTTGATGACGATGTTGCCCAGTGTGACCTGGCCGTCGCCACCCATGGCGACCGACGCTCCGCGGCGCACCGACAGGATCGTCGTGCCGTGATATTGCTCCATGGATTTTCCTGAAATTAAGACTTGGGAACGATGATGCGGGCCAGCTTGTTGATGCCGACCACGGCCATCAACTCAGCCACCAGATTGTTCGGGCTGCGGATCGTGACTTCACGCCCGCTGCCCTTGAGGGGAGCCAGGCGATTGACCAGCTGTCCGGCCGAGAAGAAATCCAGCCTGCGAACGCCCGAAAAATCCAGAACGACATTGTCCTGAAGGTTGAGGACCGCGATCAGGTCGTCGAAGCGGCTGTTCTTGATCTCGCCGCTCAGGTAATGCGCATCGTCAGCCGGCGGCGCGTCATGCTTGATCGCCGGCAGTGAGGGTGCCGGCACCGCCTCCCAGGACGGCGGCGAACGCTCGAAAGTGACGGCAAAGTCGATAGCGCACAACTCGAACTCTTCCTGGGTTCCAGAGCGCTGCAGCAACTCGAGGAGCAACAGCCACGAGCGCGCATTCTGCGCCTCGCCGACGACCAGGCGCGCGCGCAGGCGCGGAATCATGCCCTCGATCTGCTCGAGAACGATAACCGCGCCCTGACGCCGCGCATTCATCAGCAAGTCGGCAAGGCGGCCGGAGGCTTCATCGTCGCAACCGAGCAGGCCGCTGCAGTCGACCCGCAGCGGGCGCTTGAGCTTGAGCGCATCGGCCAGCGGCGTGAGCATCGAAAGGTCGTCACCGGTCAACACGCCCTGCAATTCGCAAACGGCGACGCCGGGGGCTGCCGAAGCCGGCTTGGGCTGGGCCTGGCGCCAGGCCGGCGGCGACATTTCGCAGGTCTGGACGAACTCGGCCGCCAGTTTGTCGAAAGCCGCCCGGTCGCCTTTAAGCTGCAGGAAATCGAACAGCATCTGCCACAGGCGCAGCCCTTCCGTTCCCGGATAGGCCCCGAGCAGCGACTCCAGAAGCGGACCGACCACAGCATCCTGGCCGTTGGCATAGAGCACGGCAACTTGTTCGATATCGGCCTGGATCGACTCGGCGCCATGGTCGACATCGATCGCCATCACGCTCGAGTCGGTGAACTCGCGCTCGAACTCGGACATCACGAGCGCCATTTCTTCCCTGGTTTTCGGCTGCGACGGCCTGCTGCCGGCAGCCTTGTCGGCAGCCACCGCCGGGCCAGGGCCGGTGGTGAACTCCAGGTCGGGCAGCGGCTCTGGTGTCTTGACGGCTTCGTCCTTCGCTCCCGGCGGCGCCGGGAGCACGGAATTCGGGGCCGTTGCCTGCTTCGGGCGCATGACTTCGCGCTCCGGCATTTTTTGCACTTTTTTCTTGAACAGCGAAAAGACCATACTTACCTCGATTGCAGAACCGCCGTTTTAGCATGCCGCACGGCGTCATGCAATGATCAAGCCCACCGCGATCAGCAGCAATGCAAGCACCGGCCCGAACGGCTGGTCGAGTCCCAGCGCCAGCAGGAAGGCGGCGCCATAGCCGGCGACGCCGATCACCACCGCCAACAACATCCCCTTGCGCCAGCTGCGGGCACGGCGGAAGGCGATCCAGGCCGGCACGAAGACCAGCGCGAAACCGCCCATGACGCCCATGGTCATCGTCGCCAGGGCCAGGGTCAGGGCAGCCAGCAGGTCGAAACCGAGGACCACGGGCCAGGCGCGCAGGCGGCGCGCCGTGAAATAGTCGGGATAGACGCGCGCCAGCAGCAGATGGCGCGACAGGAGGACGAACGCCACGGCGGCGAACAGCGACCACGGCGCCACCAGTGCCAGTTGCGCCACCCCGGAAAAATAGAGTTGGCCATCGAACAGCGAATGGCCGAGCTGCTCGGCCAGCGGCTGGTTGGCAGCGAGCAGCACGGCAACCGCCCAGCCGCCCAGCAGCAACAAGGCGAATGCCGCGCCACCGGCCAGGCGCCCGGCAAACAGCCGCTTTCCGCCCCCGGCAAGCGCCGCCGCGGCCATGCCACCGAGGGCAGGCATGACGCCGCCGATCAGCGCCAGCAGCGCGCCGGCGGCGGCCACGTGGGCATAGGCCAGCGCCGCCAGCCATTCGTCGCGCAGGCGCAGGAAGCAGCCGAGGACCGGAAGCACCAGCGCCAGACAGAGTCCGGTCAGGAAAGGCAGGACGAACAGGTCAGACCACATGCGCAGGCTCCCCGAGAACGATGACCTGATCGCAGACGCGCTCGACGAACTCGTGATCGTGACTGACCAGGACCAGCCCGATGCCCGACCCGGCGAGCCGGCGCAGCACGCCGGCCAGGTGATCGACGCCGGCGCTGTCGAGGTTGTTGGTGGGCTCGTCGAGCAACACCAGATCGGCCGGCGCCAGCAGGACCGCCCACAGGGTGAGGTAATGCCTTTGCCCGCCCGACAGGCGGTCGAGGCGGTCATCGATACGCCCGGCCAGCCACGGCGGCAGGCCAGCCATGGTGGCACCGGTCAGGGCCAGGAGTTCCCGCCCGCTGAGCGGCACGCCGTTCACCGGCGGCACGTCTTGGGTCTGCAGCGACAGGCGCAGGCCCGGGCGCATCTCCAACGCCCCGGAAAATACCCGCGCCCGGCCGGCGAGCGCCGAGAGCAGCGTCGTCTTGCCGACCCCGTTGGCGCCGGTCAACCCGAGAATTCGCCCCGATTCCACGACGAAATCGAGGGGCGCCGTGGCCGGACTGTCCCAGCCGGCCACCAGTCCCCGGACGCGGACCAGAACGTCGCTCAATGCAAGCCTTTCAACAGGCGGCGCACGGTGTCGTCGAACAGGCCGGACAAGTCGCCGGCCTCGAGCGTCCCACCGACGGTAAATGGCAGCAGTACCGCCGGAATGCCCGCCTTGTCGGCAATCCACAGACTCGGCCCGTCGTTCTGGTAGGCGGTGCGCAACACCATCTTGGCCGGCATGGTCTGCTGGCGCGCGACCAGGCTGGAAAGCTGGCCGCTGGTCGGTTCGATCCCCGGCTTCGGCTCCAGCGTTCCGGTCGTCTTGAAGCCGAGCCAGTTCGCCAGGTAGATGAAGGAGTCATGGTGTGCGAGGACCGTCACACCACGCAGCGGCAGCGCCTCCTTTTCCCAGCGCGCGATGGCGACCTGCCACTTGCCGGCGAAGGCCTTGTAGCCGGCCTGGTAGGCGGCCGCATTGGGCGGATCGATCTCGCCGAGGCGGATGGCCAGTGCTTCGCCGATCCTGAACAGGTTGCGCGGGTCGAGCTGGATATGCGGATTGCCGGCGGCGTGAATATCACCCTGGGAGCGATCGAGCACCACCGGCACGTCGAGCATGGTGACGAAGCGCGCGGCTTCGAAATAGCCCGGGCGGCCGGGCTGGATGTTGGCATTGCCGGAATCGCGCAGAACCAGCGGCAGCCAGCCGACTTCGAGGTCAGCCCCGGTCGCCACGACGAGGTCGGCGCGCCGCGCCTGGGCGAGCAACGAAGGCCGCGCCTGTATGCGATGCGGGTCCTGCAGGGCGGTCGTCGCGGTGAACACGCTGACCTTGTCGCCGCCGATTTCGCGCGCCAGCGCGCCCCACTCCGGCACCGTAGCCAAGACCTGCAAAGCGGCGAAGCCAGGCAGGCTTGCCGCCGCCAGCAACATTGTCATCAGGAATTTGATCATTTTGGTTCTCCTAGAACCGGTGCGCGCCATGCGCGCCAAGGCTCATGATGTACTGGAGGATCCACTGGTTCTCAGTGATTCCCAGCATCGATTTATCCTGGGCGAACTGCAGGCGGAGCCGGGAAAACTCGCTCCAGCTGTAATCGACCATCGCGGTGGCGCGCTTCGGCTTGTAGTCCTCGACCACCAGATTGCCGGCGTTGGGGCCGAGATCCTGAACGCCGCTATCGAGTTGATCGTAACGCAGACCGGCCCTCCAGTTCGGCGTGAACTGGAAGACGCCCTGGGCATACCAGCCGCTCTGGCGGGTATTGTAATTGCCGCTCACCGTGTCGCCCGCCGCCAGGGGATCGCAGGCGGTGCCGAGGCCGGCGCAGTTCAGGTCGCCCTTGTCCCGGCGCCAGAAATACTCGCTCTGGAACTTGAAGTTCTGATACTTCGGGTTGCCGTCAGGCGCCCATTTCCAGACGAAATCGGCGAGCCAGGTGTCGGTGTTGCCAGTGAAAGTGGCCCGCGCCGGAAGGCCGTTGATGTCGTAGAAATCGGCTTCGCGATTGTCCGAGGAGGTCCTCAGGTAGGAAAGCCCGGCCCGCCAGCTATTGGCGACACCCAGGTCATCGCCCAAATGCGCATAGAGAGCCCAGGCGCCCACGCCATTCTTGTTTGTTTCGGTGCCGGGATAGTTCGCACCGCGCCCGGCTTCGGCCCCGAACTCCAGGAACATCGGTGTCGGCGCCAGCCATTTGAGCTGCACGCCATCCTCCCGGAAGCTGGCTTCGGGACCGAACATTGCCAGGTACATCAGCGGTGCATTGGCGAAATCCCATTGGTGCGGGTGCTGTTCGTTCAGATAGCCGATGCTCGAGCGGTAGCGCCCGCCCTTGACGCCGATGCCGAGACCGATCGCCAGCGACTGGAACCAGGCCTCCTCGACGCCCACCTCGTTGTCGTTGACGGCGAAGATCGCCTGGCCGCGCCAGTAGGGGTCAATACCGCCGCCGATCACCAGTTCGGTCTCGTTGATCGAAAAGCCGCGCAGGTTATCGAGCTGATTCGGCCAGAAGCCGCTGATGCCGCGATCGGGAATGTTTTTCGAGTTGATGTACTGGCCCTGCAGGATCAGCGACACCTCTGGGTTGAAGGCGCTGGCGCTGGTCGGTGCTGCCGTGGCAACGGGGGCCGGTGCGGACCGGTCGGCGACGGCCGGACTCGCTGCAGCCGGCGCCAGCGGCTTCGCCCTGGCATCGGCTTCCGCCTGGGCAAGCTTGTTCTCGAGCGCGGCGATGCGCTGCTCGTAAGTCTTTTTCATTTCGTCGATCTGGCTGCGGATGGCGGCGAGGTCGGCATCGGAGGCCGCCTGCGCACCGCACGAAGCGGCAAGCAAGGCGGCCATGACGATAGATGGCTTGTGCAACATGGAATTCTCCTGAAAACGCGATGGACGCGAGCGCAGCTTCGATGGCTGCGGTCGACGGCTAAAAGACGGGCGTTTTCAGGCGGAAGGCGGGCCGCGTTGGGGTGCGGCAGGCGGCGGGAAGGCACTGCGGTCGTTGACCTGCAGTGCAGCGGGGATCAATCGGGGAAGAGATACCGGCGGCAAGGCTGCCAGCGCTGGCAGTGCCGAACCAAGGTCGTGCGCCGCCACGCAAAGTTCGCAGACATGGGTCGGCAAGCCGTCCTTGCCCTCGGTGTGGCCGACCGCGTGCGCGCCGGCCGCCAGCTGGGCGAAGAGAAGAACGACGACGAGGAGGAGATGGCGCAGCGGACTCACGGCGTGATTCTAGTCGACCTGGACGAGCAAGCCCTTGAGATATTCACCTTCGGGAAAGCCCAGGGCCACCGGATGATCCGCAGCGCCCGCCAGGCGACGCACGATGCGCGCTTCACGACCGGCGTCGACCGCCGCCCCGGCAACGATCTTCTGGAAGAGCTCGAGCCCGATGCCGCCGGAACAGGAATAGGTCATCAGCAGGCCACCCGGCTTCAGGAGCCGGCAGCCGAGCACGTTGATGTCCTTGTAGGCCCGCGCGGCACGCTCGGCATGCGCCGCCGACGGGGCAAACTTGGGCGGGTCGAGGACGATCAGGTCGAAAAGCCGGCCTGCCTTGCGGAAATCGCGCAAGGCCTGGAAGACATCCGCCTCGCGCCACTCGGCGCGCTCAGCCGGCAAATGCGGGTTGAGCGCCAGATTGGCTTGCGCCTGGGCCAGCGCCGGACCCGAGGAATCAATGGACAGCACGCTCGCCGAGCCGCCAGCCAAAGCCTGCAGCGAAAAGCCGCCGGTATAGCAGAAGCAGTTGAGGACATCCTTGCCGGCAGCCAGCTGGCCGAGCAGGGCGCGGTTGTCGCGCTGGTCGAGATAGAAACCGGTCTTGTGGCCAGCGACGATGTCGACCGCGAGCGTCACGCCGTTTTCCTCGATCGCCAGCGGCGCCTCCGGCGCCGCGCCGGAGAGCCAGCCGGTCGTCGGCTCCAGCCCTTCCAGACTGCGCACGTCAGAGTCTGAGCGCTCGTAAATACGCGCACAACCGGTCGCCTTGAGCAGCGCATGCACGATGGCGTAACGCCATTTATCGGCGCCGGCCGAGGTCAGCTGGACGACGACGGTGTCGCCATACTGGTCGGCGATGACGCCCGGCAGGCCATCGGATTCGGCATGGATCAGGCGCAAGCCCTGCTGACCGCGCAACTCCGGCAACGCCTGGCGGCGCGCCACGGCGGCAGCGATGCGACGCTTGAAGAAGGCGTCATCGACTGACTCTTCCGGGTCGAAGGTCCAGAAACGGGCGCGGATCTGCGAT
>ERZ724516.201-NODE-201-length-37609-cov-8.595329_pt1 | contig 37609 bp, 46 predicted proteins | sample MGYA00376049_ERZ724516 | MGnify/ENA primary metagenome ERZ724516 (study PRJEB28724, sample SAMN07190886) | activated sludge metagenome | isolation source: activated sludge of sewage treatment plant in Hong Hong | place: USA: Christiansburg, Virginia | collected... | reverse complement strand
GCGTCGGGGGTAGGGTAGGGTAGGGTAGGGGGCGATAGCGCCTTCTAGGCCCCTAGAAATCGTTTCTAGGGGTATCGGCGAAGGCTCGCCGATACCGAGCCGAAAGGGAGAATGGAACTACATAAACTACGCTAACCAGCCCATAGAATCTTTCAATTAGACTTTTTCGCAGGAAGGTATAGACTCGGTGCTAGGTTGGAGGTTCGGCCTGGTGGGGGTTCTCTGGAGCCCAGTGGTCCACCCTCTTTAGTACCGTCGCGCAACACCTCACGTTCCAGGGATGGAGCGTGGGTCACCCATCTAACTCAGGAGATTATCATGAAAGCCATAGTCAACAACACCGAGTACAAGCTGGATAAGTTCCCGTTCCCGAAGCGTGGCGTCCAAACCGATGGCTACCACCTCGTGGAAGAAGATGGAGCCCAACTTCTCTCCAGGGTCACTCGGACACCGTCGGGCGCATATACCTACGTCATGTATGGCGACGTTTCGTACTCGTTCCCCAGACACATCGAGTTTCCCAGCGGCACGGTGGTGAGCTTTTCCGAGGGTACGGTCCCCAAGACCAAGGCAGCTCCCAAGGTCGATACTACTCCAGACGGCATACTTACCAACGTCCTGGAAGAGGCCATCGCCACTCGGGAAGCCTACCCCAATTTCTTGGAATCGCAGCTTACCCAGGAAGAAGACCCCATGGAGAAAGCCGCCCGATTCATCCAAGAGCAGGATACCAAGCGTGGGTTGGGACAAGCCCCAACCATCGCCGAGTACCTCCCCAAGATCGAACCCAAGCAGGACAAGCCCAAGCCGCCCAGAAGGGCACCCACCAAGTAGCCCCCAGCCCCCAGCTGGGGGCTTTTTTATTGTCTACAATTCCCACACTCACCCATCATGGAGCACCTGTACGGCAGCCATTTCTGCTACTGGAGGAGCATAAAATCCTGCCAAAAATCGGGTAAGTAGGTAAGTAGGTAAGTAGTGGTCCAAAATTAGTTTAGATTTCAGTGGACCATGATCCGATACGATATTTTTATATTCACTACTTACCCCTACTTACCTACTTACCTACAGGACTATAATTATGGCGGCGCCAGAACTTCGCAGGTAAGTAGGAATGTCTTCCCATCTACTTACCTGCCTACTTACCTTCACCGTTTCTGACCCAATAATCCTGTAATTCCCACGTACTCTCGAGCCATCCCCAAGGCCGACGCCTTCACCTGTTCGCTGCTCATGGTTGTGTAATGACCCCCATTTGCCTTCGCATCCCCAACGTACTTCCCCCATAAGTCGTATACAATGTACTCCCTGACTTTCCCATCTTCCTTGATGCTTTTCCGCAAACACCTTCCCCCATGTGAGCGAACGAGCATTGTAACTTCTCCCCACACTTTGGTATTCTGCTTACGAAGGTCAGGGTGAGTTGCTCCGCACCCTTCTGCCGAGACCATAAACTCGTACATATGCTCCGCTATGATCTGTGAGTCGGTCTTGCTCGCCTCAGCTGCGTCCAGAGCCGCCTGAGTAATCGGGACGGGTGCGCAGGAGTCCCACCCCTGTCCCTCTCTGGCCCATAAGTCGTCAAACCACCACCGTACTGAAGCAAGTCGCCCAACACTACGACGTATCAGCTTCACTGAGCTTCTCACCCAGTCTCCCCATTCACCCCGAGTATCCGCCACCACTCTGGGAGGGTTGATCACTAATACCCGTCTCTGACCTGCGCTCAGACGGCAGGGAGCCGATGCGTTTGCTGTAAAAAACCACCTACGAAGGTTGGGAAGTGAGATTACATCCTTCCCTTTCTGTTCAATAGACACTGTTTCGGACGACAAAAGGTCGTTCAGCTGACCCTCCTTGGCGTTGAACTTGACGTCGAGCTCATTCACGACCACGAAAGTCTTGCCCTCTTCCAGTGAGTTGAACTGAGAGAACATGCGAGTACTGGTGCTTTCCAGTCCGTGAGGGCCGCAAAGGTCGCGAACAATGTCCCCAAACAGGGACTTTCCTATGCCCTGGACTGAGGTAACCAGCATAACGGCCTGATTACACCGCTCCTGAGGTCGATTAAGCAAGTGCCCCACCCATAGACCTACCCATTTCCAATGCTCCCCAAACAGTCCCTCCATGAACTGCTGCCACATCCTCAACACCTCTACATCCGCCCCACCCTCGAATGTTGGGTATCCCTTCCAAAGATTGACCCAACCGTCAGAGAATCCGTGAGGCCTCAGAGGGTCCAGACAATACCCCACCGCGGTGAGGCGGTCAGGACTTCTGACCCACTGATGGCTAACCTGCTCATGCACCACCTTTCCCTTGTCGTCCACCCCGAGCTTACGCAGGCTGATGTGGGCGTCGTGGAAATCCTTGGGCGACTTGCGACTACCGTTGTCCAGGTTGTAGATATGCGTCTGGTTTGTACCCACTACGTACACGCACGTTTCCAACAGACCGGCAAGCATAGAGCACCAAGCCTGGGGAGCGCTGGCGGTAGCCAACAGCTCTGGCCATGTACCCCCAGCGCGCAGGTAGTCGTCCAGGCCCCACTTCAGCTTCTGATCCTTGACCACGTCGCTCAGGTAGAGCACCTTGACCTTCGCCCCGCACGAGATCAAGCGGCTGCTCAGCTTACCTAGGGCGTGAGCCACTCCGGGCTTGAACTCCCTGCTCCCCAATCCGTCATGGTCGAAGCAGAGGTATACGTCACGCTTTGACCACTCTATGCGGCCGTCAAACAGCGTCGCCTGCATACCAACGCCGCCGATGCCGATAGTGGGAATGCCGGTCTTACAGCCCCAGTATGACTTGATCTCTCCCTCGGTGATGACCAGAGGCTTTGATACATCCACCCGAAGGTCGTTCCAATCAAACAAGGCAGGTAGGTATGGGGGACTCCCACCACTACCTTTGGGGCTGAGGTACTTTGCTTGCCCGCTACGTACCGTAGTCATGGGTCTTGCCCTGACGAAGGATTCGCCAGGGTAGGGGATGATACAAACGTCGAACGATGGGAAGAAGCCAAGGAAGGCTGAGGCGTCGGTAGCAGAGACCAACTTGAGCCTCATCAGAGCTACATCTTCAGCGGTCAGGCCTTGTGAGGCTGTCCAAGTCTGGAAGAAGTTGATCGGAGTGGGAATTTGCGATACTGTAGACATAACACCTCCTGACTAAAGGAAAGTACAACAGAATCAGGGGCTTAGGGGCTGAGAACCTTCTATTCTACGCTCGAAAGATATGTACAAGTAGGGATTTTTATGCGTAAAAAAGCCCCACCCGGAGGTGAGGCTTAAACTTTCCCCTGCTCAGGAGAAACCAGGGGCAGTTTAGAGGATCAGGTGGCGGCCTCGTCCGCCGCCTGATCCTCGACCGCCTCAGCGGCGGCGGCGGCCTCGTCCTCGACCTTCTCAACCTTCTCAACCTTCTCAACCTTGACCTTCTTGGGAGCAACCTTGGACGTCCAAGGAGCGGTGGAGTACTCTGCCCCCTCTACCGCCGCGCCGGTGAAGGACAGGTCAACGCCGTCGATGTTCAGGTAGGTGTACTTGCTCGCCCGGTCCACGATTGCGACCGTGTCCACGTCGTTCACCTTGACATTCACCTCGGTGCCGTTTTTGATGCGCTTGTACTCGCTCAGGATGCGTTCCTTTTCCAACCCACCGCCGAAAATGACGGTCCTGCCTGCGTAACTTTTCAAGATAACCTCCAAGTAGTTGATGTAGTCTATGGGAACGACTAGACTATCATAGTGTGGGCGAGTCAAAAGGTCAAGAGGTTTAGTGTGTATAACCTGCTCGCGCGCGTCCGTATACTATAGCCAAAAACCCTCCCTTCTACACCATTACCCACTAGCGGTCTTTCAAAAACCGGAGTAGACTAGAAGCTCGAAGTACAAAACCCCTCAACTCAGGAGATCAAGATGACCAAGACCGAACTCGTTGCTGCTCTGCGTCAATCCCCAATCTGGAAGGAAGATCGCTATGGTCACTTCCAGCTGACCTTCAAGGGTACCCATTACCGGCTGAAAATTCAACCATTGTCGGTGAGGTACGAGAATAAGCTAGGCACGGAGTGGTTCAACAAGGCCAGCGACTACTACAAGAACGTGGAGATCAAAGACGGCAAGTTGGTTATCAGCGGCTACAGGATTCCGGTGGAAGTCCGGCCCCAGTAGGGACCGATCACTACTTGTTCCCAAGAGCAGGTAGCTAAGGCAATCCTGCCTACGCTGAACCCATTAACTCAGGAGAGAAACATGACCCAGACCGTAGTCATTACCGAAGAAAACATCCTCGACGTCTATCTGGAGTTCGGTATGCCAGAGGAACTCTACAACTTCCTGACGGAGAGGGCCACTCCGGAAGCTAAGCAGATCATCCACAACCTTACCGTGGAGGGGCTGGAGCACCTCCAGGATAGCGGCCTGTCCGTCGAGAATGCATTCCAGGTCATCTTCGCCGCCATCTTCGACCTGAGGACGAAGCCGTAGGGACCGATCACTACTTGTTCCCAAGAGCAGGTAGTTAAGGCAATCCTGCCTACACTGAACCTCTTAACTCAGGAGATCAAGATGGAAACCCCTCAAGAAATCGTATCCAACGGACAATACAGGTGTGCCAAGGTAGAGGTGACGAGAGCCGGACCCTATGCCCACATAGAGGTGTCGGTGACGACTCCCCTGACCTTCTGTCTGAACAACGCAGTCGTGTCGTTGCGGGCCCAGATCGGCACAGATGAGCGTCACAGCGAGAGCGAGGATGCCCCGTTCATGATCCCGTATGCGATCAGAGCCACCCTCAAGGCGTATGACGGAGTTGAACTTCCGGCGGCTGAGGAGGGCGTCAAGCAGTTGAGAACGTTCAAACGTTTCATGGACAAGTACGTGTCGATCGCATATCAGCGCGCCCCGTTCTCCATACAAGCTAAGATGCTGATGCAGGCGTGCAAGTGCAATAAGCTGCTCTACAGGTCCGACTACGGCTGGACTACGTCATACGACGCGCTGGCTGAGCTGTCCGCTGCGAACAGCGGAACCCATATCAAGAGGGTGCTCGACGATATGGTGGAAAAGATCACCCAGTACGCCAAAACCAGGAGATAGCAATGAACTACGACCTTCCAAAGCTCTACGCGGACAGAGCCATGAAAGAAGCAGACGAACAGCTTAGAGCCCAACACGAGGCCGGACTGTTCTGCGACGGGGATCCAAACCACCCCATGTATAACGACAACTACAACTATGCCACCGGCAAGTACCAACTGTTCGGTATGGACCAAGACGAGCTGATGAATAAGCAGTATCGCAAGTAGCATCTTATGACGTCTTGACCCCAGGACGTCATAGGCTGTACCTCGCAACCACTACGAAAGGAAGTCAGGAGTGAAGCTGATCCAAGAGGCTCAAAGCATTGCGAAGTCGGCGGGCACCGCCACTCCGCATCAACTGGGAAGGATAGCCGCCAACCTTCTCATAGTCAAGAATGGCTTTCAGGGCACGGACGAGCAGTGGGAGGACTTCCTCAACCACGTCAAGTACCCTGACGACTACCCAGACTTGCGGGAGCACTTCACCGTACCGATTGCTCACAAGGCAGGATATGCCGAGCTTATGGCCGCGGTGGAGGAAGTGTACCAGCAATCCTGAAGTAGCAGCAGACTCTGCTACGCACTAACTGAGGAACTTAGCATGGAAACTAGCATCGAAACTCCTGTGGACTACGTCAAGTTGATGGCGGAAGCCGCCGCCAAGGCCGTGAAAGACGAGCGGGCACCGTCGTCGTTTATCAGCTTCAAGAGCGGCATTCTCACGATCGACGATCAGCCCATCCCCGGCAACAAGATCAAGTGCGTCGTCCTCGCCAGCCTGTACGAGAATGACTACTTCCCCAGGAAGTTTGACCCCACCACTCTGGTGTCTCCTGATTGCTGGGCGTTGGGTCACAACGAGGACGACATGAAGCCCACCGACGAGGTGACGAGCAAGCAGAACTTCGAGTGCGCCAGCTGTCCCCACAACAAGTGGCCGGAAGCCAAGGGTCAGCCCAAGGCGTGCAAGAACATTCGCCGCATTGCCCTTGTCGACGCCAAAATCCTCACGTCGGAAGACACGCTGTCCCACAAGGTGTGGTACGCTCGCCTGCCGGTGACGTCGGTCAAGAACTGGAGCCAGTACGTGGTCCAGATCGGCAACGTGGTGAATCGCCCGTCTTGGGGCGTCATCACTGAGCTCAGCGTCGTTCCAGACCTCAAGAGCCAGTTCAAGGTGAACTTCCTGTTCCAAGGGCTGGTGTCGGACAACCGTCTGGAGGTGCTCAGCAAGATGGCGGAAGCCGAGGACAATACTGGCTTGTGGTTTCCCTACCCCAAGAACGACTTGGAGAAGGCAGCTGAGCCAGCTCCCGCCAAGACCGGCAAGAAGTTTTAACCAACCAGGGACAGGTGGTTAACCCATAACGGTCTGGGGGCGCTTTGCCAATGACCTCATTCACTAGGAAAGGAACCGAGGCTGCGTGCAGGAAAGCTACAGCCAATCACCTGTCCCACCTCTCAGGAGAACGTCGTGTACGTAATTGACTTTGAAACCAAGGCAATAGAGCCATACCCCAACTACCCTCCAGAGCCTGTGGGAGTGTCGATCAAGTATGCTGATTTGCCATCGTTGTACTTTGCTTGGGGACACCCGTCGGAAAATAACTGCTCCAAGGAAGATGTTCAGCTCATTCTCGCCGAGATTTGGAGCACTAGCGAGCAGCTGCTGTTTCAGAACGCCAAGTTTGATTTGGAGGTAGCAAGGAAGTGGTTTGGACTCCCCATACCTTGCCCGGCCAGGATTGAGGACACCATGTTCTTGATCTTCCTATACGACCCTCTGGCCCCCACATTCTCGTTGAAGCCATCGGCTGAGCGCATCCTGGGACTTCCTCCATCAGAGCAGGAGGCTGTACGAGACTGGCTTGTTGCCCACGGCAAAGTACCGTCCAACTCCAAGTCGTGGGGGGCGCACATATCTGAGGCTCCAGGCAAGCTGGTAGGCAACTATGCCGCCGGCGACACAGACCGAACCCTGGCGCTATATCGCCGCATTCATCCCAAGATCGTAGAGCTGGGTATGGAAGAGGCGTACCTCAGAGAAGTTCAGCTGATGCAGCCGCTAATGACCAACGAGAGGGTCGGCATACGGTGCGACGTTCAACAGCTCAGAGCAGACATAGCCAAGTACCAAGCCGAGTTTGACCGGGCCACCCTCGAAGCGAAGATCATCCTGCACCAGAACAACGATGAGTTCAACATTGACTCTGGCGTACAGCTCGCTACCGCCATCCAGTATGGCGGGTTTTGCGTGCCGCTGGACGAGTGGCCGCTGACCCCCACTAAGAAGTACAGCACCAGCAAGGAAACGCTCAAGCAGGTAATACGCCACGACCGACTACAGGAGCTGCTTCACTACCGGGCCACGTTGAAAACCTGCCTCGGCACGTTCATGATCCCGTGGTTGGAAAAGGCGGACAAGGCCGGAGGAATGCTTCACCCGTCTTGGAACCAGGTGAAGGGGGAGAAGTATGGGGCAAAGACAGGCCGGCTGAGCAGTTCTGACCCCAACTTCCAGAACATACCCACCGAGTTTGAGATGGAACCCCCAAGCGGGTATCTGCCCTATCCTCGCATCCGCCGGTATGTGCTCCCAGACGAGGGGGAGGTGTTCGTCAGCGCCGACTTCCACTCTCAAGAGATCAGAATGCTGGGTCACTTCGCAGAGGGGGCCATAAAGGAAATTTATGACTCAGACCCGGCAGCCGATGTACACGCCGTAGCGGCGAGCATCATATCTGACCAAACTGGTATGAACATAACGCGCAAGCATACCAAGGTCACTGCCTTCTCCATCCTGTACGGGGCCGGAGCCGCCACCATGGCTCAACGACTTGCTTGCCCCACTCACGAGGCTGTAGCTATCAAGAGAGCCTATCTGAGTACCCTTACAGGGGTCAAGGACTTCATGTACAGCGTTGAGGATAGGGCAAGAAGCAAGCAACCGGTCAGAACCTGGGGAGGAAGACTGATCCACGCCCCTGAATCGGTAGTCCAGATCGACGGCAGAGTGTGGAACAAGGACTATGTACTCATCAACTATCTGATCCAGGGCAGCTCTGCCGACCAGACGAAGCAATCCATCATCAACTACGATAGGACCAGAAAGCACGGTAGGTTGCTCGCCACCGTACACGATGAAATCTGCATCAGCGTTGCCCCCCAGCACTTGGAGTCCGAAGTGGCCATCCTCAAAGCCGCTATGGAAGCTGGGGAGTTTGACATACCCATGAGGGCCACCATCAAGATAGGTCCAAACTGGGCCGACATGAAGGATTACAAGTGAAGCCTACAAGAACCAGCTACAGCGCTTTGACCACGTTCGAGAACTGTCCGGCAGAGTATGCCTTCAGCTACCTGTCTGGGGAGCGTATTGACAACTCCAGCCCGGCGTCGCGTCGCGGCACACGACTCCACTTGGCCTGCGAGAACTTCCTCAATGGGAAGCTGCCGTTCGCCCAGCTTCCGGTAGAGCTGTACCCCATCAGAGACTTCCTCAGCATATACAAGCAGTTGGAGGCGAAGGCTGAGGAAGTGTGGCTGGTCGACCGCGACTGGAACATTCAGTACCCTCACGAGGAAGATGAGAACACCCTCATCAAGGCGGTGGTAGACATACACTACGTTCTCGATGGGTCGCTGTATGTGATTGATCTGAAGTCGGGCAAGGAGTATCCCGAGCACAAGGACCAGCTCCAGCTCTACGCCGTGATGGGGCTGCTCAAGTACCCCAACGTCTCCCAAGTGGTGACTTCAGCCCTGTACTTGTGCGGGGTGGGAGAGGTAACCACCTACACGAGAGACCAGCTGGACGGGTTGAAAGTGTTCTGGAACGCTCGGGCGCTGCTACAGCTCAACGCCAAGTCCTATTCGGCCACTCCATCGGCGTCGGCGTGTAGGTGGTGCGCTTACGCCAAGTCCAAGTCGGGACCGTGCGAACATGGCTAATCCTCTGGAGAAGATGGTAGAGGCTCAAGTGTGCGACTACGCAGAGGACAAGAACTGCGAAGTCTTGAAGCTGAACCTCAAAGGCAGAAGAGGCTGGCCTGATCGCCTCTTCATTTTTCACGGGAAAGTGTTGTTCATTGAGTTCAAGAGGCTCGGCGAGCAGCCCACTTCCCTTCAGAAGTTTGTACACGGCGTCCTGCGAGGTCACGGTATGCGGGTTGAGGTCGTGGACGATCACTACAAGGGAAGGAGGCTCATAGATGACTTCACCAATGGAAGTTAGTACCTGGCAAGTATTGGCCCGGGAGCTGATCCGCATCAACGACCTTGACCCCACCTACACGATGATCCACCGGGGTAAGCTATTGTGGGGGGACGGTTGGGCGAATCAGTTCTGCCTCCACATGCTGATGTTCTACGACGTGGGGGAGGCAGCCAAGGCCGCGGTGGTGGAGCCCAATCAGTTCTGGGACTACGCGATCGACAACTTCTCAGTATGCAAGCGAGGGGTGGAGCGTCGTCACTTCAAGGCCGCCAACGGTCTCAACTCCATATCTGACCTGTCGCGGGAAATCCCTGACCCCAGGTTTGCGTTCAAACGATTCCAAGGTCGGACGCTGGCGGAGGTGACTCAGCGATTCTCGGACATCAGAGGGTTTGGACCGTACTTCATTTGGAAGGCCTGCGACTACCTTGACCGGTGCATGGGCCTTCCTGTGGACTACTCAGGAGCGGACAAGTTTCTGCCCAGCGAGCCGGCCAAGGCCGCCAAAGCCTTCTGGCCGGACAAGTCATTGGCCGAGGCGCTACAGATAGTGGTGGACGAGATCAAGCAGTATCTTGCCCCTCCCACCTACGACCGGCCCTGCGGACCCTCGGAGGCAGAGACCGTGCTGTGCTTGATGAAGGGGTACTTCATAACAAAGGTCCACGTCATTGGCGACGGCATACTTCACAACCACCTATCTCTGGGAGCTGACCCGTACAACCTGCGACCGCTTCTGCCCCCAGAGGTGGATCTGTACGATTGGGTTCGAGCATGAAGCTGAACCTCAAACCATACCAAGACGAGGGGGTGAAGTTTCTCCTCAGCCGGCAATGGGCAGGACTGTTCCTAGACATGGGACTGGGTAAGACAGTCATATCGCTGACGGCCATATCTGCCCTGATGGCGGAGGGTCACGTCAAGAAGGCGCTGATAGTGGCCCCAATCCGGGTTCTGGAGAACGTGTGGCCGTCAGAGATAGCCAAGTGGGACACTACTCGCCACCTGAGGTTTGCCAACCTCAACGGGGTAAAGGTGACCCCCACCAACCCTCTACCTGAGGCGGACATATACGGCATCAACCCTGAAAGTCTGAAGGCGCTGATCCGTAACTCATCATTCGTCAAGGTGCCGATGCAGCTGCTGGTGATCGACGAGTCCAGCATGTTCAAGAACGCCAGCTCACTGCGGTTCCGAGCCTTGTCCAACGTGTTGTATCGGTACAAGTACCGGTGGATTCTTACCGGCACCCCGGCCCCCAACGGTCTGCTGGACGTGTGGTCGCAGATATATCTGCTGGATAGGGGAGCGGCCCTTGGCCCCAACCCCTCCCACTTCCACAAGGCGTTTTGCGTGAAAAGCTTCGACGGCTACGGGTGGGAGGTTCATGAAAGCAACAAAGAGGTCATCTACAAGGCCATAGCGCCGCTCATTCTGAGAATGTCCAAGGACGATTGTCTGGTAATGCCCGAGCTGATCAAGAACCCCATAGAGGTGACTCTGGCCAAGGACGACTACGCCATGTACAAGACCATGGAGAGGGAGTTTCTGGTCATGCTCCAGAGCGGAGAGCAGGTCATGTCTCCCAACGCCGCGGTGGCCGGTATGCGGTGTCGTCAGATAGCCAATGGAGGGCTGTACCTTCCAGACGGACGCCCGGAGCATATTCACAACGCCAAGGTGAATGCTCTGAAAGAGATTGTGGAAGAGCTTCAGGGGGAACCGTTGCTGGTATTCTATGAGTTTGTACACGATCTGGAGCGCATTCGCAAGGTGTTGGGTCCTGTTCCCAGCCTCAGCGACGGAGGAGGGGTGAAGGACATAGTGGACAAGTTCAACGCCGGGAAGATTCCAGTACTGGTCGCGCACGGAGCGTCGGCTGGGTACGGTCTCAACCTACAGGGGGCCTGCAGCACTGTATGCTGGATGGGGGTTCCTTGGGACCTTGGGATGCATGACCAGGCCAACGCTCGCGTGTGGAGACAAGGTCAGGAAGCTAAGACCGTGACGGTCCACTACCTCATGGCCAAGAACACTCTGGATTATCACGTGTTCAAGGTTCTGGCTCGGAAGGACAAAGACCAGCAAGACCTTCTAGGTGCTCTACAAAGAATAGCTATCCCTGATGTAGAATCTCAGAGTATACTATAGTCTCGATCAACAACGGGAGTGAGTGATGATTGTCAAGATACACGGAACTAGCGGCAGCGGTAAGACCACAGCGGTGAGGGAGTTCATGGACCTGGCCGAGTGCGTCATACCCATTCATGTGGAGCCGTACAAGAAGCCCGAAGCGTACAAGATCAGCTTCGGATTCAACTACATGCCCACCTACGTCTTGGGCAGCTACGGCAATAAGTGCGGAGGGGTAGACACTATAGCATCCACCAACGAGTTGATCAGGCTGATCGGAGAGTACCACAAGCAGGGACACCTCCTGTTCGAGGGACTGCTCATATCCACCTACCACGGAGCGGTGGGCAAGTACTTGGACACCCTTCCCCAGGACAAGGTCTGGGCGTTCATGGATACCCCCATCGACGAGTGCGTGGCCCGGGTCAGGCAGCGCCGGTTGGACGCCGGCAACACCAAGCCGTTCAATGAGGCCAACACGCGCAACCGCGTCAAGCCTATCCAGGCCCTGAAGGACAAGCTCACCGCAAGGGGAGACACCGTCGTGGACATTGACGGTGGGCAAGACCTTATGTCGATCATCTACCCAGGAGTAGCCGTATGAATCAAGACATGTTGGAGAAGTTTCTGTGGTTCGTCAATGAGCGAGAGTTGGTCAGGCTCAAGAAGGAAAGCGGGCAGCCCAAGCCCTGGACGGACGACAAGGTGCTGCAGACCTACAGATTCTGCAACATCAACCGCAACGACGACACCGTCAGCCTGTGGATCTATGAGCGCTGGATTCGGCCTCACGAACGCCATCCAAATCTGCCCCGGGCCATATTGCTGTCCCGCATGATCAACTGGCCCGCTACCTTGGCTGAGATCGGGTTCCCCATGGAGTGGGACCAGGAGAAGTACGCCAAGGCCATCGGCGAGCGCATCAAGCGTGGGGACAAGACTTGGACCGGAGCATACATGATCACCGCTGAGATGGACGGCTCCCCCAAGCACGAGTCCGTATGTCGCACAGTAGATGCTCTGGACTTCCCCCTGGAGAAGACCTGCTTGGGCGTTTGGAAGCAACTCCAGACTCTCCCCCGCATCGGCACGTTCATGGCCGCACAAGTAGTGGCGGACTTGAAGCGTACCAAGTATCTGGGCCCCAGCATTGACTACTGGTACTTTTGCGCCCCAGGTCCGGGGTCGATGGAAGGGTTGAACAAACTGCTGGGTAAGTGCGCCGGCACGTATTGGAACCAGCAAGACTTCCAACGGGAGGTGAACCGGCTTCAGGACGAGCTGCTGGCCAGTCTGGGCCTTGACGCTCAGAACGTTCAGAACTGCCTTTGCGAGTTTCACAAGTGGACTCGAGGGCACTCCAGAACCAAGTATAACGGAGGGGCGTAGTATGTATACAATTCTAGCCAAGAACGTGAACGACGCCTTCTACCAGGGCATGAGTCTGCTTCAAAAGGCGGGGGTGAATGGCGACTCCAGAAACGGCCCAGTCATCCAGGTTCCTACCCCGGTGGTCACTACCTACATGCGTCCCAAGGAGCGCGTGCTGTTCTGTCCTGAGCGAGACGCCAACCCGTTCTTCCACTTCATGGAGGGGTTGTGGATGCTTGGCGGACGCCGGGACAGCACATTCGTGGCTCAGTTCAACGGTCGCATGAATGAGTATGCGAACGCTGAGGGGGACTTCGACGGAGCATACGGCTACCGGTGGAGAACTCACTTCGGCTATGACCAGCTTCAGACGCTAATCTCCATGCTGAAGAATGACCCCAACACCCGTAGAGCGGTCTTGGCCATGTGGGATGGGGACGTTGACTTGGGCAGAGACAGTCTGGACATTCCGTGCAACACCCACGCCTACTTCCGCAGGGACCGCTACAGCCTTCACATGACTGTTTGCTGCCGGTCCAACGATGCTGTGTGGGGAGCATACGGGGCCAACGCCGTCCACATGTCTATGCTACAGGAGGTTCTGGCAGCCATGATTGGCTGCGACGTGGGGGAGTACAACCAGTTCAGCAACAATATGCACCTGTATCCGGAGGTCAAGAATCACCGCGAGCTGCTCACTCTGACCAACCCCGGCAACCCATACCCTGGGCTGATTACCCACGTCCTGGTCAACAGCCCGGATACGTGGTTTTCCGAGTTGGACACGTTTCTGATGGCCCCAGAAATCCCGTTCCAGTGCAAGAACGGCCTGTTTTACTATGTAGCGTTCCCCATGTATCGGGTTTGGCAATGCTACAAGAAGGGTATGGGGCGAGAGGCGCTTGCTTGGGTTGACGCAATAGAAGACGAGGCCTGGAAGTTGGCCTGTACTCAGTGGATACAACGGAGGTTGAAATGACGACGTTTGAGAAGGTACAACAGATGCGGTCTGGAGCCAAGGTCAAGCGATTCCACACCTTGGACTTGATCGTTCCCGAGACGGTGGGCCACCACTCCTGCAACGTGGCTCTGTTGCTCACGGTACTCACCGACGAGATGTCTGTAGAGCTGTTGCGGGCAGCGCTGTACCACGACCTGGCGGAGCAGTACACCGGCGACGTTCCGGCCACGGCCAAGTGGCAAAGCCCGCGTCTGGCCAAGGCGTTGAAGCGTCTGGAGCAGTTTCACTTCCCATACGAAGCCAGCCTCACCCCCTGCGAGACCAAGCTGCTGAAGCAGGCGGACATGCTGGACCTCTGCTTCAAGTCGTTGGAAGAGGTTCATATGGGAAACTTTCCCATGGAGGCGGTGCTGGAGCGCGGACTCACTTGGTTGCGGGAGAACGAGCCCACCCCTATCGTGCTTGAAATTATCAAGGAGATTGAACGTGATTACTACGGAAGCAAATAACACCCAGGTGGGGGGAACCCACTATCGCTCCCCTATTCAACACTGGGACTTCGTTGTGGCCAACGACCTTGACTACTTCCAGGGTCAGATCACCAAGTACGTCACCCGGTGGAGGAAGAAGAACGGCATTGGCGACCTGTACAAGGCCCGCCACTTCCTCCAGAAGTACATCGAGGTAGCTGAGCAGCGCGAATCGGACGCCGACTATGCGGCGAGTCTAGCGGATTCGGCCCCCTAGCGCGTAGACGGCCCTTAGAGGGGCCGTTTCCCTTCGGGGTAGGGGTAAGGGTAGGGGCGCTTCCGATCGCGCCCCTACGAGGCTATAAACGATTCCCAAACAGAATAAACCGCTTTCCTTAGTAGTAACAAACAGGATATACTAGAGTCTCGTTCAACCGTGGAGGGTTCAAAATGAAGGTGACCAGGACTTCCCCATTCTCAGGGGAGAAGCATACGTTGGAGGTTGACATCAGCCCCGAAGTTTGGGGGAAGGACAGACCAGGGAAGTTTGTACCGCTCGACGCCCTTGACCACCTGTCCGAAGGTGAGCGCCGGTTCCTGATCGACGGCATCACCCCCGAGGAATGGGAGGAGATGTTCGAGGATGAAGCCCACTACCTGTACGACCGGGAAGCGACCAGAGCATTCTGGATTTGCTACTCGGTCATACTGGTGGCGGTGGGCGCCTTTTGCTACCTTTACTTGTGGAGCTAGATCATGGACATCAATACTCTCGAAGCGCTCGGCATCAGCGCTGAAACGCTCGGCGACCGGATAGTCGATCAAGCGGTTGAAGTTCTGCTGAATTGCAGCGGATTCGACCCCGACAGCGAGCAAGAGATTCGCTACGCGTCGAGATTCAAGAAAGAAATCGAGGCTCGCATTCAGAAGGCTGTCGATGAAAAGATCGCCGCGCTGGCTGCGGTGCATTTGATTCCGCGAGTCGGCGAAATGATTGAGTCGGCAGATATGCGCCGCACAAACACATATGGTGAGCCGAAGTCGCCGCCAATGACGTTCAAGGAATACATCGCCTCACGCGCAGAGTCATACATGAGCGAGGAAGTGAACTTCAACGGAGAGGCCAAACACGAAGCGAGGGACTCGTACACCTGGAAGTCATGTGGCCCTCGCCTTACCGTCTTGATGAAGAACTACATCAAGGACTCTATGGAGAAGGCGGCGAAGTCAGCGGTCAATGACATCAACAAGGTGATCGCCAATAACATCGAGAAGGCGGCAAAAGACGCCATCGCAGCGGCGGCTTCCGCAATCAAGGTTTCTGTTTCGGTATAACGTCATGAGCGACAGACTACCTGGACCGGGCGACGAATCGACGTGGGGAAGGCGTACCGGTCACCCCCATGACCCCAGGACGGAGACTGAGGAAGATTTCTGGGACGTCTGCATCGACGACGACGTGTTCGACAACGACGTGGACCTGCACGAAGACGAGGAAGGAGATGATCCCCTGGAAGCCTAAAATTTGGAGAGTCAAAGGGGTATGGTTCTGCAGCTATTACCGGAACCACGCCGCAGCTGCCGCTATCGGGCGTACGCCCTATAAAGCCTATCTGGCCTGGAAGTGGAGAACTCCAACAATACCACTAGGAGCAGCACTATGACTTTTGAAGAGTGGTTTGTAACCAACCGTATGGAGTTTGTGATAGGAAATAGGGCCGAATGCAAAGCTGTCTGGGAAGCAGCCCAGAAGGCATGCATCGACTATTGCCTCGGAAGGATGGAAACGGTGCTTCCGAGGCAATAGTCGATGCATGCCTTCTGGTTACATTAACACCTAGCACGGCGCGTCCGCCGTGCATCACTGGAGAACAAGATGAAACGGCAACTGCTTCAGCTTCGCCGCGGGGATTGCGATTGCTGCCCCGGTCACGACAAGTTTCCTTGCGAAACCTACCGCAACCGTCGGAGCAAAAAGGCTCGGGCGCAAGGCAAAAAAGCAGAACACCAGCTCGTTCGCACGCTTCTCAAGCGCATCCTTTTCAATGAAGGGGATTAGAAATGTGCCAAGCATACGAAGGTGAGAGGAGTTATCTTCTCGCACAAGACAAGTGGGTTCGATCAAAAGGGTACTCTGCTCATAAGGAGGGGGTGCCTCGGGACGCCAACCCCGAACCCGATCACTCACTTAAAGAGTACAGTCGTAAGCATCAGTGGTGGTTGGGGTGGGACACCGCTGAACTTGGACATGATCAGTGGTGATCGCCAATGTACTACACACCACCAGAAAAGAGAACAGCCAGAAAACCACACCGCTGCACGTACTGCGCTGAACAAATTGATGTCGGTGCACAATACGAGCGGTGGATGAGTGTCTCTGATGGTAAGGCATCGACTAACAAGATGCACCCGGAATGCCTTACGTACCTGCAGGAAGATTCGGAAGGCGGATACTTTGAATACTGCCCTTATGAGGGGGAAAGACCACCAACGACACTAAAGAAAGGACGACACGATGGACCAAGATGAAAAGCTGTGGCAAGAATTCAACGATTGGCATAGGACCAGGTATGGCTGGAGGGTCCATGAAGACCTCAGGAACCACCCGCGTGAGAATTTCTACGCCTGGGAAGCGTGGAAAGCAGGCTTCGCTAACGGAACAAAAAACCCAAGTCAGGCTGTGTACGTAGTGCCCCCAACGAAGGAAGACCTTGCCAGTCAGAAGGTAATGGACGACAGACGCGCTGTGATCGACAAGGCCAGGGCCGCAGGACTTACCGAGGGCGACATACGCATGTTGGAGGGGAAATGACAAAGGCAAGGAGTCACTTGGAAATGGTGGACGCGGTGAATGACGCGACCACCGAGAGAGAGATGGACAAGGCAGAGCTCATGTTGTACGGCTGGCGAGAGTGCGCTGACCATCTTGGAGTTGGATGGAGCGGTATTGAGGCCGATACCCATACTATGGCAAAGCACGGCGAGGACAGGCCTATGTGCTGCGGGGTGCTGTTGGACTGGGAGCCAAAGGAATGAACGACTACCTGAAGTTTCGGGGCAAGTGCAAAGAGCTCAGCGAAGCCGCTTGCTCTAAAGACCCCAGTCTGACCCTGGTTCGAGGCCACTACTACTGCTTCATCTGGAATGTTACAGAACCCCATTGGTGGACGGTGCGCCCCGACGGTTCGGTGTTTGATCCGTCTGCTGCCCAGTTCCCCTCCAAGGGGATTGGGGAGTACATACCCTTCGACGGCACCATCACCTGCGAAGAGTGCGGCAAGAAGGTGCCCGAGAAGGATGCGGTCACAGACGGCAACCACGCTGTGTGCAGCTCAAAGTGCTTCGGGCGAATGGTTGGGGTGCCGTTGTCGGACGACAAAGGATGGGAGCCGTCATGAGCGTCTGGAAGCCCAAGATATGGAGGAGCGGCGGCGTGTGGGTATGTAGCTATTACCGCAACTCCAGGGCCGGGGAGTACAGAGGATCAACCCCAGCCGGGGCATACACTGCCTGGAAGTGGAGGGAAGAACTGCGGCGAAAGCCACTCCCCCTGCTTGGCGCCCCTATGTAATCAGTAAAGGAGAAGTGAAATGACCTACAGACTCTATCCCATACCCATCAAGACCCGGCTGAAGATGATGACAGCCAGAACCCTCAGACTCTGGCTGTTGCCGTTGGAGGCACTACTTCAGATGGTCTTTGGTCCAGACAAATAGGGACCACATGCTAGCAAGTGCTGCGGCTGAGGCAGCGAATATAGCCCCCAGGAGCTTGCTGGCCTTCCATAGGGTCACCAGCTCCCGGAGGGCCGGTCCAATTTCCTTGGACTCGGTAATGTGTTCTTTGATAGTGTCCCGCAGGTCGAGCAGGATGTCGTCCTGTCGGTTGAGCTGTTCCTGCAAGGCCATGTATTGGGTGGTCTCAGCCCCCCGTCGTTCAGTTCCGTCCCACGGCATTGTTGTTCCTTATGAGTTGTATGCCTTGATGATAGCGAAGTTCAGCTGAACATACTCGCTCAGCGTTCCCCCGGAGATATTGCGCAGAGCTATGGAGCACTGACCAGTGTTGGTATACTCCACCTGAGTCAGGTACGACCCAAACGACGCCCCATCCCTGATCGTGAGGGCGATAACGTCGGTGGCCTCTATGTAGGTGTTGTACATAGTGAACGATACGCTGGTGGAGTCATTGAGAGCCTCCCCATCCATGAAGATCGTTCCGCACTTCGCATCCAAGGTGACGCTGGTTGACTTACTGGTGGACTGATATACCACCCCACCAGCGCCCTCCGTGGCGAGATACCCAAGCACAGGGTAGCCCCACTCAACGTTGTAGTCTGTCCCGTCAATCTTCCTGAGGACAGCCCCGACAGAGCCTCCAGCCGGAATGCCGATGACGGTGATGACTGCGGACACCACCTTCTTCCAGAACAGGTACATCCAGTCGTCAAACTTGCCGTCGGTCTTGGGCGGTGGGGGAGAGACTACAACGGCCATTACTGTCTCCCAGCGGAGAACCCTGCCGCTCCTGGAGCAGCATAGGTTCCCCCCACGTTCAGCAGGTCAGCCAACGGTCTGGCGAAGTCAGGTCTGGAGGTCAGAGCCTTGACGATCTGACGCTGAATGCCAGGAGCGTACGCAGCAGACGCGGCGAGAAGGGACAAAGGTATGGCCGGAGAAGCCAGACCGCTGGCCACAGCCCCGGCGGACAGGGCCAGCCGACCCGCGGTGCCGCTGTCGTTGTAGTGGGAGGACATAATGGTCTTGGCCGGCCCCGACAGGTTCTGAAGGAATGCTCCCCCCTCGCTGAAGGCTCGCTTGTCCTTGGAGAAGTCCCCAGTCTTCACCGCACTATGAAACTGGCTGGGGGTGAATACGCCTTCTGGGGAGGCTACAGACGACGCCGCCCGGTCAGCTGTCTTCAGAACCCGGTATGCCGTGTTGATCTTGGCGAACTCGTTGGCGTACTGAGGATTGGTTCTCTCCAACAAGTCCCTCAACTCCCCATGGACTGCCTTCAACACCTCCCCAGCGTCGCGCTCATACTTGGAGGATGAGCGACCGAAGCTGGAGGCATGATCCCGTATCGCCGCCATGGCGTCCTGAAGGTTCGTACCGACCAACCTTCCAGCCTGGTCAATGCGGTGACCCATCTCACGGTCAATGATGTGGTTAATGGCAGCCTGCTCTTGCTGCGGCATCTGTCCGATGTGATTCCGGAGCAGCTGCATGTTGGAGTAGAACTGCGTGTCGTTCAGGTCCGCGTGCAAGTGGGGAACAAGATTGTCGTAGGCTCTCTGAGCCGTATCCCTCAGCTGAGCAATGCCTTCGTGCCCCGGCTTCAGCACTCGGGACGGCATCTGAGCCATGGGGCCTACAAGCTCCAGACCGCCGTTGATCACCGCCAGATTCAGGTCAGACTCTCCCCTCTTCTGGGCCGCGGTGATGGCGTCTCCCAGCCCAAAGAAGCTCCTGGCCTTGTCCTCGGTGCGGGCAGCAATACCGCCCAGAGCCTGTCCTGGGGTCAGACGTATCCCAGCGTCGATCAGCTTCTTGACGGTGTCGTTCACAGAGGCGTTGGGGCTGATCACCCTACCAGCCGCCGCCACTACTGGGGGAAGCACGCCACCTACGGCAGCGCCGGTGGCGGCTTGCTTGGCCTTGGTAGTCCAGTAGTCCTGCTGATCCTCAGCTGACGTGACCGGAGCCGCTGCCCCGGCGACGGCGCCGGTAGTGGCCCCCGTCAGAACCTTTGACCCCATGGAGGGGAGTTGGGCGACTCGACTACCCACCCCCAGGGCGAGATTGGCCGGGCTGAGAACTTCCCCGGCCAGCTGGGCAGCGTCGAACCCCGATCGGCCAGCGCCGGCACGAGCTGCTTGGTACTCAGCCTCTTTGGCGGCGATCGCAGGGTCAACCTTGTCCCCCATACCGAGAGCATGAGCCCCAAGCTGGACCACCCCTACCACGGGGTTGGCCATACCCTGCATTACCCCGCCAACGGCAGACCCTCTCAGGTTGCCGCTAGCGCCGAAAGTGTCCCTGATCCAGTTCCCTGCCTTCTCGACAAGTCCTGGTTCCTCAACCTGGTACCGCCCCGGCTGGGGAACCTCATCTTCAATAACGTATCTGGCCATGACTTTATCTCCGAATCAGCAGGTCTTTGAGGGGAACAGGATAGTAGTCCCCAGGGTACTTGGCGGTGAGCTGAGCGTCGGTAAGGTTGGCTCTGGCCCTGGCCGCTTCAGCTTGAGCCTCTCCGGCCAACCGGCGATAGGTCTCATAGGCAGCCCTTTTGTAAGCAACATCAGGAGCGTGCCCCGCGCTTTCCAATTCTTTGGCCAAAGCCATGGCGAGGTCTCTGGTCTGAGGGTCGGAGAGTACGGAGGCTGAATTTCCCCCGGTAGGCCACCCCTCAGCGTACTGGACACCGTGTTGTTGCTCGTGGGTGAGAACACCCTTCAACTTAGCTAAATCGGACGCGGACGCGTCTATGTTGCCGTTTCTCGGGTAGTACGCACCATAAGTATCAACACCATTGCCTATGCGGGCCACTATTTTGGACTCCCCCAACTCAGGGTAGCCCCGGTACAAGTTGGGGTGTTGGAGCAAATCCTCGGCAGGGGTGCCGTTGCCGGGGGTATAGCTGTAGTCTGGACGGCCAGCCATGGGGGTCCTCATAGCACCTCGGTTGACTGCAGACCTTGCGTCCGAGATTTCCTGTACTGCGTCCACTCCAGGATGCTCTGTGAACGTCCGAGTCCTGGCCCAAATCTCACGAGGGTCAACCCCCTGGGCCTTGAGCCGTAGCGCCTCGTCGGCAGCTTCCTTCATCCAGGACGGGTGCTTGGCCCCAATGAACGTGCCGGCGATGGCGGCCTTGCCGGCCAGACCTTTGGCGAGGGAAGCCAGCTTCATTCCAGCCCCAGGGGGAAGCCACTCCTCTGGAGTAACCTGGCCCAGGCCAGGTTCGGGAAGGCCTGAGCGAATGTCCCACTCCGGCGCTCGGGGCGGGGCGGGAAGATTCCTCCATTTAGGGGGAGGCTGAGCATTTACAACGTCATTATATGACAGGGCTTTGTTATTCAACCGGAAAAGGTCAAGAAGGGAGGGCATTATTGCTGTACCCACCTTCCCCCGGACGCCTTGAAGCGCTGTCCGGTATGGGAATCGCGGATTATCTTGCCCTCAAACCCTGTAGGGTCCGGCAGGGTATCAAAACTCGATTTTCCTACCGAATCCGATGGAGTAGGGGCCGTCGCCTTCGATTCTATCGGCGGAGGACTTGGAGGATTCACCGTAGAATCGTCCATCATCTTACCGTATACGCTCCGGTAGTGGTTGGTCAATCTCTGCTTGCTGGCTTCGGTGGCCTTCACCAGATTAGCGATTTCTTGCTTGACCTGGGCTACCGACTGAGCCTTGTCGAGGTTGGCCAACTGGTTCTGCAGAATCTTGTGCTCGAACTCAGTCACCGCCCCCAGACCGCTGGACCCGTTCTTCCCTGCCGCCTTCAGGTCGTTGAGGGCAGAGAATCCGGCCACGTCTTTGAGCCGCTGGAGAAGCGCCTTGGCGTTGGCAGACTCCCCTCCAGGCACGTTGGGGAGAACCCCCTTCAGACCGTAGTTGCCCTCCAGTCCTGGGCTGTTCAGTACCTGGTTTGCTACCCCCAACAGGTTGTCCATAGCCGAGGTGGCGCTCTGCACCCCCAGAGTATCTGCGTGGAAGGCGTTGACCACCTTCTCGTCGGCTGGCCCGCCAGGAATCCTCTCCAGATTGCCTTCTGCAGTCCACTGATACCCAGAGGGCGGCTTAGGTCTGCTCTTCTTGGCCCCAGCCGCAACACTCAGCAGTCCCTGTACGGCGGGAGAAACCATGCCCGACAAGTCGCTGCCTCCGAAGGAATCTACCGCCTTCATTGCCCCAGCCATCATTTTCAGACTGGCTTCGTCCAGACTAGCATCCCCCTCACGCAGATTCTGCTGACCCTTGGCGATAACCAAATCCTCCTTGGCCAGTCGGCGCTCTTTGTCCGTATCCCTGCCCAGGTCAACCCGCTTGCCGTTGACCATAGCGGCCATGGGATCGCTCTTCAGATAGTACCCCTTGCCCTGTCCGAACATCTCGATGGGGCGAGTATAGTCTAGGTCTGGGGATGGGGCCGACCCGCCGCCGGAGAGGAGATACTCAGCCCCGGTGCGGGTATTGCGGATCATGCCGGTCCCGCTGGGGACAGGAATGCTCGGGTTGTCTATGGGGTTCTGGGAAGGTTCCTTCCTGAAGGCGGACGGGGCAGGAGCAGGAACAACCGGAATGGCGGGCTGAGCATGAGGGGGGTACAGTCCGCGAGCTTCCAGCCCTTTACCTTCAGCCCCCCCCTCTCCGGCAGGAGGGTAGGGATTGCGCTGGTCTTCCACGTTCTGAGATACAGGCCCCCACTCCCCTGTGGCCCCGTAAGGTTGACGGGGGTCCCACTCGCCCGTTGCCCCGTACTGGCGCCGCTTAGGCATGAGGTCGCCCAGCTGCATGTTGAGTAGATCGGACAGGTTCATGTTTGCTCCTTACCAGGTAGATGCCGAATTTTGAGGGCCAGACTTCAGCAAACCTCCCTGCGATGCCGCAGTAAGGGCCAGCTTCTTGCGCTCATTATACATCTCGTCGGAACTGGTCAGAGCCTTCAGCGCCGTTCCGGCCTGATTCTGGTAGTCCTGCTGCCTCAGCCCCAATTCCTGGTTGGACGCGCCCATACGCCCCACGTTGTACTGGTTGCGCTGGCCTACCGCGCTGGACAGCCGGTTGAACTCGTTCCCATACTCCTGGGAAGCCGCCCCCTGTCCGTAATCAGCCAGGGCCGCGAGGGTGTTGCCCGAGTTGAGCATGCCTCTCGACGCCGCAGACCGTTCCAGGGCCTGCTGCCCCTGGTTGAACCTGAACTTGTACGCATTGGTATTTGCGATGGAGTCTGGGTTATTCATCAGCTGTACGAGCCGCTGTTCATACGGGTTATCGTACTGCTGAGAACTGGCCCCGTAGTTGCTCAGGACGCTCTGGGGAGAGCCACCCAAGTACTGTTGAATCTGAGCCAAGTAGTTTGGGCTGGAGGTAGGGAGGGCTGATGCTCGTTCAACGTACTGTTGAGACTTGAACTTGTTAGAAACTTCGCCCGGGGTCATCACTGAAATATGCACCACCCCCCCGGTGGATACCGCCTTTCTGTAGGTGCCATCAGTTTGCAGTTCGTAGCCGTTTTGTTTGGCCCAGCCGGCGGCCCCAGGAGTATCCGCCAAAGGGTCTCCCATCAATGATCGTTGCCAATCATCTTTCTGTTTTTGCTGCCACGCGTAATATCCTGCTTCTCCGGCCATATGCTTCTCCTAGTCCAGTTCAAGCGCGGCCAGTTGAACCGGCAGCGATACAATGTGAATCAACTCAAACGCCCTGCGCCGATACTTGCCGCAGCGCCGCAGTCTCGCCTGGGGGTCCGACAGGTTTATTCTACGCCCTTTATTGTATGAAGTATAGTCGTCGTCCGACCACCGCAACATGGCTCCCCCTCCCTGCTTCAGACCGACCACCCTGACCTGTCCCAGAGTCTTCCAATCTTCGTTGCCCCCGTCCACCTTGGGGGTGCGTATGGTCAGCTTGATGGGGGCGCCGGCGTCGTCATAGGCAGAGTCGCTGATCTCGCACAGCGCCCCAGTAGTCTCGTGGAGCACCAAATCCCTCCCAGCGGCATTCACGTACCGGGTGTACTTGAAGTACGTCTCATCATACCCTGTGGCGGTGATGGTGCCGGTGGCCGGGGTGGTAGTGGCGGAGGGAACTTCATACGTGAACGAGTTGGCGTCCACGTAGTTGATCTGGAATAGCCCGTTGTACGCGGATGGGGTCGCGCCCGCTATCGTCACCGGGGAGCAGTCCGTGTAACCGTGGGAGGTACAGGTGACGGTAGCCAACCCCCCGGTCTGAGCAATGGTGCATGATTTGGGGGCTTGGGCCGTCAGGCTCGTCCATTGAGCCCAGGAATTGCTGGTGGCGTCGTAGGCCAGGGTGATGCCAACGGTCTTCAGCCCCAGGACGTAGAACGAGTGGCCGGCGATCTTGACTCCATAGGAGTACACGGAGGACATGCCATCGGCGGCGAGGATTCGGTCAATGTCGGGGTTGCTGACCTTCTCCTGCTGTAGCTCTTTCATGCGATACACGCCAGGACCGCGCTGACGGGCCTTGGCTACCCAATAGACTGTCTCGTCCAAGGACGCCACGGAGTCGCCTGAGGCGCACCCGATCAGGGTGAACGCACTGAGAACGGGGGAGAGGGGGGAGCCTGGAGAGTTGCCTGCGTTGTAGAAGAACTCAGTACTCCATTCCTTGAGGGCAACCACGTAGTTCTGAGACTTGGTGATGGCGACGCCCGCCCCAGGCTCGATGGCCGCCGTGATGAAGTCCAGGGCATTCCAAGACAGGGGGTCGTTCAACCCGCTGTTATAGATCACCCCGTTGGAGTCCATGACGAAGAAGTAGCCGTCCAGGTACACCACTCCGGGCACCGTAGTCCTGCCGCCCTTTACGGTGATGGTGCCCGTGGCAGGGGTGGCCGGGGTGCCGGTGACCGTGTAGGTAAAGTGGGTGGAGTCCGTCACGGTAATGGTGAACGTGCCGTTGTATTCGGTCTGCGCCGCCCCTGCTACCGTTACACTTGACCCAGATTGCCAGTTGACGGCAGCGGACAAGGTGACCGTGGCGGTGGAACCCGCTCGGGTAATGCTTGTTGGAGTGACGCTGCTCCATCCAGGGTAGTCTGCGTCAGTGACTTTTGTTAGCACGTTGGCCTCGAACGAGAATGCGTCATACCTTGATTTGAAGAAGATGCCGTATATGCTCTGTTGGGCAACATACGACATCATGTCGATCGGTTGGCCTGCGACGGTGACGGTGAGGGTGGTCATGACTATACAACCCTGACCAAGAACAAGTCTGGAGAGTAGGCATTAGTGGCCGCAGCACAACTGGGGTCCGCCGGAGGGGTGTCTATGGCGTTGACCCCTTTTGTTTTGGGCGTGAGTCTTGCGTATCCGCAGGTTATATTTGGATATCCATCATAGTGGAATCCTGTATTCACCGTATCCCCGGTAGAGTACATGACCACGCTGTTTACGTTGACGTAAGAAGCATCTATCTGATAGACATTTGGATAGTATTGAACCCACTTAGAATAGCTGACATATCCAGAGAAGTCCAACCGAGTAGACAGATTCAATCCGGGACAGCTTGTTGGAAGGGATGCTATTGCCTGAAGTATGGCAGCTTCTCTGGACGCCGCCAAAGCCAGGGTCGGTTCTATGTCCAGGGTTGCGCTGCCAAAGGTTACATCCCCCCTATATGCCCAATAGTCAGGAGAGTTGTACGATCTGAGGATCAACCCATAGGCGCTGTAGACTTGGTATCGCTTGGTTCCGGCAGGAGAAGCGCTCCAGTAGTAGTCGCCAGGTCCAGGGGGTGTCGGAGGGTCGTCGACCATTGCGTAGTATCCATCTACCAAGTCACCTATGAGTATTCCTCCAGGAAGCGGGGTGCCTGTGTAGGCGCTCAACTCAAACTTGTCGCCGTACACAAGGTACAGAAACCCGCCCAGGCCCAACAGCCCCTGTCCCTGGGAGTAGTCATACCCAGTATCGACCAGCCCCGGTCGGTTCAGCACTACTAGCCCCGATGACTTCTCCTCGCTCAACCCGTTAATCATCCTCGCATCCTTCGATGCGCTGGACAGTCGTGCCGCGAAGTCGGTGGGGAGGGGAACCCTCATGTCAGTACCCAAGCCTCTTTGGACGTCTTCAGGAACAACGCTTTGTCATTGGACGCCTGTCCCTTGGTCACGCTAGTGAAGTCCAACGATCCGTACAGAGGGGACAGGGCTGTGGTGGAGTCGGTGCCGAATGGGGAAACTGTGTTGACCTTCAGAGAATCGCCAATCACCGTAACCGCCTTGGAGTTGAACTCCGCCAGTAGTTGTGAAGTGCCCGAAGTCACGGAGCCGACGCTGGTGCTGCCCGGACGCTTGATTACCCCGGCCTGTTCCCCCGCAGCCTCCAGAATACCGTTGATGGCTCTGGAATCCTTCGTGTTGTTCCCGGCCCGAGTCTCCAGCGGGGAGGCAAGAGATACTCTGGACATCAGTAGCCTCCCAGGAACCCAGCTATGCCTATGGACTGGCCGCCGGTAAGGGCCGTGTCGAAGTTGGATACAGGCTGCTGACGGTTGGCCGCCTGTATGTCGCCCAGTTCTTCCCTGGCGGTTTCCTTGACCTCAGACGGTACTGGCAGCTTGAACTCCGAAGCCAGCTCGCAGGCCAGTTGATACCGGAGCCATTTGGCGTACCCAGGAGGATAGGCAATGCTCGACGCCAACGTGGGCAGGGGAGAGAATTGCATGTTCACGCTGAGAGTGATCGTCATAGCCGCCGAAGGAATGGGCCAAATGTTGATCACTCCCAGGGGGTACTCTCCCACGTAGTATAGCGAGTTGGGGATGGGGGCCTGGAAGCTCTTGAGCGTGATGGCGTTCCACTGTTGTTGGGTCAGCAGCCTCAGTGGGAAGTCTAGCGTGTTGTAGGTGACGAACGCATACTCAATCCCGACCGGACGGGCGGCGGTGAAGTTGGCCGCTGTAGGGCCGATGGTGTAAGACTGCTGCCCCCCGATCAGACTGAACGCGCTGTTGGAATTGGCGAATACTACCAGACCCTTGTTATTACAGGAGTCCAGAAGGTCGTTGAGGACCACCAGGGCGTCGTTCTGCTCGTCAGTGGTGGGGGATTCTCCCGACGCCACCGCCCCCAGCAACCTCATGGAGTTGGTGATCAGCTGAAGTGCGGTTATAGCCATATTACAGCTCCTTGATGGACCACCAAACTATGAACGCCAACAGGGCCGAGAACCCCAGGAAGTACGTGTAGGTCATACCCGCAGGGGGTCCAAGGCCGCAGCAGCGACAAAGATCGCATTCCACTGAGTCGGGGTGGGGACCGGAGTCAGATTGGCGCGCAGGTTGCTAGAGAACGGGTTGTCCCGGTCAATGACGTTGGTATGCTTCCAGAACCGTTGCCGCTTGGCCGTGAGCAGGGCAACGGAGGCGTCGATCTGTGCTTCGGTGATCCCTGCGTCAGCGCACGCCTGTACCAGTTGCCATTTGGTAACCGTGGGGCGGGGGTCTGCAATGATGTCGGAGTCCGTGCGAGCTTCCCAGTTATTGCCGTCTTTGGCAAATACCCAGGCCACTTGACCGCCAGTTGCCTCAGCAGCCGCCTTGGTAGAAAATCTTTGAATAGCCATGACAATCACCTCCTAGGTGAGCAGAACCTTCAATGATGGCACGTGCAAAAACGCCCCAGCTGCCGACAATGACCCCTTGATCGTCAGCGTGGCGTCCGCCCCAAGGGTCAGGTTTTGCAGGTACTCCGTGGCTGAGCTGAGATTGTCAAACCCAGAATGTCCATATGACTTGTCTCCCGCCACGACCACGCAGGACGCGTTGAACCGGACAAATGGGGTAGTGGTCGTACCGTGAGTATGGACATTGAGGGCGTTTAGGTAGGTTCTGACCTGTTTTGTAGCGGAGGTAGTATCCCCTCCAGAGTACCCAATGAAGGAAATGTGGGTATCAGGAACTATGAGGTACCCAGGCAACACGATTGATGCCAAGTCCGTCAACGTCGTATATGCAGTGCCAGAGTTGATGCTTTGGCTGCCGAAGTCAGCTCCTGGGGCCGAGAACGTCAAGGTATTAGCGTCGGCGATGGCTACAATGGAGTCGTACCACCCAGCTGCCAAGGACGTTGACCCAGGGTAGAAGAACCTCACCCCCTGGTAGGTTGCTCCAGTAGTGATACCGTGGGCCGTCGCCGATATGGTAACAAGCCCATTAGACCTTGAGGCCGTGGAGCCGTTTACCAGGGAGGCCAGGAGACATCTCTTGAAGCCTGGGAACCCCAAGTATCTCGGGATTCCCCCATCAACTGGGGTGCTGCTGTCGTCGAATATCAAAGGGTCAGCGACAGAAGCCAACCCCGCTTGCCACAACGATTTGGCCCTGTCGTAGTCCAGAGGGTACGAACTGCCGGCCACCAACGGAATGCCGTAGTCGTCGCACCGCCCGTTCTGGAGAATTGTTACAGTTACGTTTGACATGAAACTCTCCTAGGTTGAGACAGGGGTTTCCCCCTGCCCCGTTACGGTTACGTGTACAGCTGGCAGACGCAGCCCTGAGCCGTGGTGAACGTCGTCGGGACCGTCACCGTTGCAGGGACCGTGCCGAACGTTCCGGCGATCGCCCCTGTGAGGACGTTGACGCCGTTGGCCGAAACGAACTTGTTACTGGTGGCCGTGGTGCCGTTGCTCTGAACCCCGCAGAAGTACCGACCTGGGGCCAGCGTGACCGGAACCAGGAAATCGCGGCTCTGGAACGTGGAGGCGCTCGCTGATAGCGTGCCGGCAACCGCCGAGTTGGCCAACAACTTGCCGTCGCCGCCGTACAAGGCAACGAGCATGTTGTCCGTGCCGACCACCGTACCGTTGAGAACCGCCAGCCCCTTCCAGGTGTTCCAGTGAGGGATGAAGATTTCCGACAGGTTCATGGTGCCGGCAACGTGAACCGACGAAGCGCCTGCGGTGGTGAGCGCCCCAACCCCCAACGGAATGTTGGGGAGGATGGACGGACCCTGGACCTGCGCGGGAACGCCCTGGCCGCCCTGCGTGATGAGCGCAATGTTGCCGTTCTGGTTGATGAACTGGTCGGGACCGCCCACGAGGCTGGGGACGGAAGTGACCAAGGAAGCGGTTGCCAGGCCCTGAGCGATGAGGCTTTGCTCGGTGGCGTCCGGGAAAGTGACGATCGCGCTTGCGGCAAAACCGCCGTATGCACGAAGGAGTGTAACAGCCATGGTAGTGTCCTTTCTTGGCTTGGCGGTCGTTAGACGGTGTAGTACTTGACGGACAGTTCGGGATACGTTGCCGCCCAACCGAACAGGACGTCCAGACGCATGATACTGTTGTCGTTCACGCCGTCGTAGAACTCCGTCACCTTGATGGTGTAGCCCTTGTAGGTTTCCTGGGCAACGTCGATGACGCCCTTGCCGCCCGGAGGTGCCCACATCGGAACCATGGCCAGCGTGAACGCATCCTTGTGGAAGGCCACGTTCGTCTGGTAGCCGGTGGAGGCAGCGCCGACAATGACGTACGGGGCAGCGGTGGTCGGGCTGGCCGTGACGTTCTGGAACGCGCCGGAAGTGACGATGGCCGGGCTGATGGGGAGTGAGGTGGACCCTACCAGGACGTCAGCGGTGATCACGAACTGGGCGAGAACGCCGGTGCTGGTGCGCGATTGCGGGTTGACGGCAAACACACCGGGAAGCGTGATGACCGTACCCTTGGAAAGCGTACCGCCTGCGGTGGCCACAACGGTGATGGCGGAGCCGGTCTGGCCCGCACCGTTGATGTTGGTGGCCGTGGCCGCGCCGTTGGTGTGGGTGTCGACGTTCTGGTCCATGGCGTAAGCCAGACCCAGACTGTCGACCATCAATCCGCTGCCGAACTGCTTGCCGATCGTTGCTTGCGCATTGAACAGGCCGGCGAAGCCCTGGATGGCCGCGCTGTTGAGACCCGGACCCATCACGAAGCCGCGTTGCTTGTCGCGGGCCGCGCCCATTTCATCCAGACGCCGATTGCAGTCGGTGATCGCCGCGAGGGCCAGGGCCTGCGTGGTCGGGAGAGCGCCGGTGGGGTTGAGAGCGTTGAACGTGTTGTAGTGGGCCAGCTGAAGGCCCTGCCGGTCGATTTCGTTCGCAACCGTCGCCATGGCCGCCTGCAACTTGTCCTCCAGCTTGGTCAAGCTCAACGTGCGCTCGATCGAAGTGAAGTTCAAGTCCGTACCGCCCTGGCTGAGGGTCAGCGGGACCGTGGATTCGACGGTGGCTTGCGGCACCGCGACCCGCCCTGCCCGGTAGGTGTAGCGCGGCGGCTTTTTGATGTTGATCGTCTGGCCGGGGGCGTAACCACGGGTCATGTTGCCGGTGAACTCGGCTTCCCAGTCGCGGTTGACCATGGTGCTGAAGGACAGCATGTTCTCCAGGATAGCCAAGGATTCCCTGGCGACGATAGAACAGGTGACAAGCGTGTTGCTCATTGCGTTTCCTTATGAAATGAAAGTTATCGCGCCCAACGTGCGCCTTGTTTGGCCCGCATGGCTCGGTATGCTTCGTGGCTCATCTTCGCCGGGTCACCCGGAATGGTGGCAGATGACCGAGAGGTTTTGGCCGGAGCCGGTGGAGCAGTGCGGGTGGTTCCAGGTGAGGACTTTTCAAGCGCAGCCTCGATGCGACCAATTTCACGTGCAGCAGCCAGCGGGCTGAGTCGATTCAGCTTCTCCGCAAGTGCCGGGTTCTTCGCAAGGTGATACGCGACTTCCGGCCCGCGGTCGGAAGTCAGGATGGCATCGGTGACGTAGGGGGCAACAACCGTGTCGGCCCCTCCCATCACCTCGTCATAGTCAGGGATTTCTTTTCGCACCGCCTCCTGCTTGCCCGCCCAGCCCCTGGCCAACTCCATGGCCTCGGCTTGTTGGCGCTCTTGAGCAGTAGCGGCGCGTTGGTGATGCACTACTTCGGCGATCTTCTGGCTGGTCTTCCAGTCAGTCAGCGCCTCGACATAGGTTTCGTAGTCAGTAAAGTCCGCAAGGTTTGGTTTAGCTGCCGGTTCACTAGCAACTTGCTCAGGTACTGGCTGAGCCTGCGGGGTTCTTCCCTCCGCAATGCCCCTCCAATAGGCTGCGTCGCGCTCGGCATCATACTTTGCCTTCGTGATCTCGTTGATGCGTTGTTGAGCAGACTTCTTGCCCTTCTGAGGCTCGGGGTCGTGCCCCTCCTCAACCTGCTCGGGCTCAGGGGTCTCAGGTTCCTGTACCTCAGGCTCCTGGGTCTCGGGTTCTTGTACTTCGGGTTCTTGCACTTCTTCAGTCATGGTATTCTCCACGGGGCCTATTGCGCTTGTTGTCCCTGCTGGCCAGCAGAGGAAGCGGGGGGTGAATCGTTTTCCTGCATGTCTTGCGCTACGTCAGCCGACAGGGCCGGAGGGGGTTGCATGGCCTGGAGGGTCATAGCCAGCCAGCCCTTGAGCTCTTCAACGTCCATCTTGGTAGAGTTATTCATCTTGGCGATCTCAATTTCCTTCTGAGCCTTGATGAGCTCCAGCCTGGTACCGTTCTGAGCTTCCTGCAGTTGCTGTTCCAACTCCTGAATATGGTTGGCCGCCTGATCCATGACCTGCTTGACTTCCGGGGGAAGTTGCTGCCCCTGACCGTCTTCGGCGAGTAATTCGGGGGGAATAGCCTTCCTGATCCGATCGGCAATCTTTGATGCCCCAGGCCAGTCCATAGATTTCACCACTTCGTCGCCGGCCACATCCATCAACTTGGGCCAGTTGCCACTGAGCTCCATCATTGCCGCCCTGGATTCATCCCTCAAGGACGAGAAACTCGGGCCAGACTGAACGATGACGTCGTACTTGCCAACAGTAACGTCGTTGATCACCTGTTGGACCGCCTGTATGGTGCCCTGTTCGTCCTGAGTAAGTTGAGCTGGTCCCGGCTGGTTGATCTTGGCGTGGCTGATCTTGTCATCTTTGCCGATGATGCGGACGATCCTGGGCCCTGAATACACCTTGGGGATCATATTGACCAAGCACTTACCAGCGTGACGTACCGTTCTGCTGAGGTTGTCGATATAGTGGAAGTTGGACAGATCGCCCTGCTTCTTGCGCGAGTTGATCGCCAGTCCACTGGTCTCGTTCCCTCTGGCTCCCAGTGAGGCGTCGTAGATGCCCGTGACAGCCTTGATCTCGTCCGAGGCATGCATCGCCATCTGCAAGACGCCCTGGGGCACATCGGCCATAGGCTGGCGCTGCGGAGGCGGAGCCAGTACGCCGTTGACGGTCTTGGGCTTGTACTCCAGGTAGGAGAACGTCCTGACGTTGGCCTGACGCCATTCTTCCTCGTGACCCGCGAACTGACCCTCAGCCCCAATGTAGGGGGACTTGGGTCGCATGCTGACTTCTTCCGTAGCCGACGTCATCCAGAAGTCGTACATCATGGCAGAGTCTTTGGAGTCTCTGATGATGCCGGAGTAGGTCACCTTGCCGTCAATATCCAGCTCGGTGCCGATAACCAAGAATACTGGAATGAAGTCGCAGGGGATTTCCGTTTCTTCCAGAACGTCTGTAATTCTGGGCTCATACTTGATGGGGTTGGCCTTCCCAGGAACCTTGTCGTCAAACCCCGCCAGCTTCCTCCACATGACCTTGCGTTTGAACGATGGGCGTTGCTGTACGATCTCCACTCCAGGGGGCAGCTCCACCAGATCGCTCTTGAAACCTGTTTCTCCGTTGGACAGCTTGATGAGAGTGTCGGGAGCTTCTTCAATGCTGTAGTACTCAAGGATGACTACTTCCTTCTCGTCGTCATCGTCAATGGCGCTGATAGTGGCCGCTTCCGACTTGGGGTACTCTTGTCTCAACTCTCTGCGAGTCATGGAGGACTCTACAAAGCAGTACCGCATATCGCTACCGTCCGGACTCTTGATCGACGGGTCAATGTGAACCGAAAACACGTTCCTGATACGGTCGAACTTGATCACCTGGTCGAATGAATCGGGGGCCTCGTAGTCCGTGATGAACCGGAAGTATCCAAACCCCACCGCGGCTGCCGAATGTACCGACGTGTCGTAGCAGATGTCGGCTTGACTGGAGTACTCAATGTGACGGATCATCCCCTCCAGCACCTCGGCGATCTTGGAGTCAGCCGAGTCATCCACAGGATGGACGTGAATGCTGGGACGATTCTGACGCTGATCGTTGGTGATCTGTCGCAGGAACGCCGGGTGCTTGTTGATCGTCAAACAGGGGCGCTTCTCGATGGTGCGTTGACGCTTGGAGTCTTCAGGCCAATGCTCTCCCTTGAGAAACTTCAGATCTCCACGTGCGTCGTTGAAGTTGTCGTTCTCGGCAGTGCGACACACTCCCAGGCGCTTCTCGGCCTGCTTGATGATGTCGTCGTTTTCCTGGTCGGCCATTAGTGTACCTTGTGGAGTACGGGTTGAACGCTGCGAGCCATCAATATCTCAGGCTCTTGTTGGATTGTCTGAAATCCGAACTTGCCATACCAGTCAATGAGGTGCTCGTTCCCCTCTTCAACATGAAGAACTAGCAGCATCTTCTGAATGTCCGCGGTTTCGCAGGCGTGCTGAATGAGCTTGCTTCCCCAACCCTTGTTGCGGTGCTCTTCTGGGACTAACACGTTGGTGATCTCCCACACCAGGGGTCTCATCTTGTGGGGCAACGCCTCGGTATGTCTCATGGAGAGACTGGCCGGGCCGATATGTAGCGAGTAGGCGCTCATTCTGTCGGTACCAATCTCAAAGAGGGCCTGGGCTTGTTCCTTAGAAGGGTTCTCAATCCCTGTTCCAGCGACGTTTCGCCCAAGTCCATAGGAGCGTCTCCTTGCTGGTACCTGATTAGCTTGTTCTTGATACTCTCAGCTATAGGAGCAAACCAACCGGGAACCAGATCGTAGGTGCTGTCTGGGAAGTGCTCTGCTCTCAAAGCGTAGCTTGCCGGAATCCTTCCATTACCGCCCAGCAAGGTGTCTAAGCCTTCGCGCGAGGTGAGGTGCTTACTTATCTCCTCAACAGGACTTGAGAATGGAGATACCAAACTATTTTCCGCAATGCCGCTGCGATCAAAAGCTCCCAGACTCCTATCGCCCAATGATCCATATGGAATCTTCTGAGCCACGCTTCTGTTGGCGTTGAAGAAGGGACCCAAGTACGGAGCGGAGCTAGACGATACTGCATGGTTGTACATGCTCTCTAACGCGGCCATTCTTGACCTGTCCAGAGGGTCCATGTTGGGATAGTGCTCCTTGGCAGCCGCCAGCGCTCTTGGAAGGTCTTCAAATCCAGCCTCTGTAGGCAGTTCTGGAACTCTGCTTCTGGCCCTCTTGGCAGCTATAGCGTACAGCCCCGCTATGCGCTCTTCAGGGGTGGGAAGATTCTGAATATGAGCTATGGGGTACTCCGACGGCATGGAGTATCTGACCGCCTTTTCTCTGGCCAAATCAGCTACGGACTTGTACGAGCTGTCAATGTAGTTCATACTACCGTTAGGGTCGCCGTTCAGAAAGTACGAAGGTACAACGTTCAGTCTTTCATTCCTTCCCAGGTTGGCAATCTCATCCATAGGGGTGCCTCCCCTATTGGCCAGATAGTCCTTCAGCCTGTCCTTCACCCAGCCCACTTCTTGGGGGTTTGTCCTTTGTCCGGACACCGCGGCCACTACCCTGCGTATGCTCTCTGGATTTACTGCAGACCCTACTTTCCTCATAGACCCTAGCAGCGCCAGCGCCTTTAGTCCAGACGTTGGAGGAAGCCAAGACTCAGGAGATACGTGTCCCAGGGTCGGTTCTGGCTCTCCAGACCTGATATCCCACTCAGCTTCTTTTGGAGGCTGAGGCAAGTTTCTGAGACGCTCTGGAGGCTGGGCATTGACTACTTCGTTGTAGTTCAAGTGTCTCAGATTGAAAAGATCGCGCAAAGAGCTCATCCCATCCACCCTCCTACAGCGTGTCCGTACTCGAACGCCAGCTCTAACCTCTTGGGTTGGGGGTCTTGTAGGGCCACGGCAAGCATTCTGAACGCATCAGCGTAGTGGGAACACCAATTGTGGAGGGGACCCAATGATACTCCTGTCTTCTTGTCGATCTTCTCCTGGTACTGCCTCAGCGCCTCCATGCCCTGCTCTGTCTTCTTCTCATCAAACCAGCAGCGAGAGAGTAGAAGGCGCGCAGCGTCAATACCGTCCTTCAGGGACAGCTTAGGAACCGCGGTGAAGTCGATTCCCATCTCCAGGGCCACTTCCTTCCTGGACTTGCCAGTACCCAACTCCCTCACGACCACGTCATGGGGGCCAAAATGATCGCCGTAGTTGTACTTGCGATCTCTCAACACCCTGGCGTAGTGATCCAAACCGTGGCCGGTAGCTTGGTACACGTCAATGATTCTGACTTCCCTGCCTACCTGCTGGTAGAACCAGATCACCATACTGTCTGATATGCCCAAGTCCCAAGCCGTATGTACCATCAAAGCCTTGTCGTAGGGCACTGAAGTGATTCTGCCGGTCTGTTTGGCCTCAGCCATCTCCTTGGCAAAGTACGCTCCGGTGATGGCGGCCTCAAACGAGCACTCCAACTCCTGTTCGTACTCGTTCTCAGGCATCATACGTCTCATTAGAGCCAGCTCTTCATCGGGAATGATGCCTGTCTCGCTGGCCTTGAGTACTTGGCAGAACCAAGTAGGGTCTTGCTGAGCGGACTTGTAGGCAGTCCCCAACAGGTTCCCCCACCCTTTGGGAGTGCCTGACAGATCTAGCCAGCCCTTTCTGTCGGATAGGGCAGGAATGATGATCTGAGTCAGCGTGCTGGGGGCAATGTCTTGCGCCTCGTCAGCTACTACACCGTCAAAGTACAGACCGCGCAGGCGGTCGGCGTTGTCCGCACCGTACAGCCTGATTTGGGCCCCGTTATGGCCGAAGGTCACGGACAGGTCAGACTCGTTGATCTTGCCGCCCTCAGCGAGGATGGCCCCGGCGTAGTGCTTCAGGTAGGTCCAGGCAATGTCCTTGGCCTGTACGAAGAACGGAGCCAGGTAGGCATAGCGCGGATTGGGCTTGTCGCACAATATCGCCTCTTTGATCAGCTTGTTGGTTCTCGCCACCGTCTTGCCGGCTCGCCTATGAGCAATGGTGATGGAGTACCGCGACTGCGCCTGGTGGTAGTTCTTGAACGCCTCTCTGGGGACATAGGGAATCTCGTCCAGGAAGTCCTGTACACAGTCCAGACTGGGAGGACTCTGAAGGTACCAGGTCTTCCACCTCAGTGGGTCAGTACGGGCGTCTTCCAGAGTTTCTGGGTCCAACCCCTCGATCTGGTCCGCACTATGGGTCAGTAGGGCGGTTTTGGTGGATAGGAACGCCGCCAGGTCAAGGTTGCTGGTGCGGTGACATACCAGTACCAGACTCCCCTTGAGGGATGGGAGCACGTCCGTCCGCATCCATGTGTGTAGCTGCTTCAACTTGCTCGGGTTGTTGGCTTCCGCTGACCGACGGTCCACAGGCTCGTCAATGAGTACAAGCGTGGGCTCAAACCCGAACAGTGGGGAGCCTATGCCAATAGCCTTCACCTCACCGTTGGCTGTGCTCCACTGTTGAGCTGAGGAGTCCGCTGGGGGAGGTGCTTCGAACAGCGCCGTATACTTGGGCGAGTTCACCAGGTGCAGCAGCTTCTTGCTCAGGTGCCTCGCCGCCTCTTGGGAGAACGACACTATGAGAATGCGCGGGTTGGGCTGAGTCCCCAACTCCCACGCCGCGGTCATCAGCGTGCCGTAGGTGGTCTTTCCTGAGGATGGGGGAGCACACCATACCTTCAGTTTGGACGGTGGGAGGGTCAAAAACTCCATCTGGTGCGGATACGGCTGATGGGGCAACATATACTCGGCGAAGTCTGGGAGCGAGCGCTTGGCTTGCTCTTTCCTCTCCAGCTCCCTGAGTATGTCGTCAACCTGCAGCATGTTGTAGCACCAGTTGCTTGAGCTGTCCTGCGGTGAGCCCCTCCAGGTCTTTGGGACAACTGGGGAGCGTCATCTCCACTGTAGAGGCGGCGGGGAGAAGTTTGGCGTACAGGGTGAAGAATTGGGTGGGGTTCTTATCAGCCCACAATGCCAGTCTGGGAACACCTCCGATCAGTTGGAAGGCTGACTCAAAGTTTTCCTTCACCGACTGCCGGCTGTACGGGTTGCGACCTTTTCGGATTGCGTACTCAACCAGGCTGTTCGCTTGGGGGGACAGCTCACCCGCGTCTGTGAACTCCAGCAGGTCCGTAACCGACGGGTCCGAAGAGTTCAGCGCGGGAAGCAGTTCAACCATGCGAGTAGCATACTCCTGTACTATCCTAAAGTAAAGGGTCATTTTGTCCATACTAGACTTGTTCCCCTTTTGAGATTGGCCATACTAGACTTGTACACCTTTTGAGATTGGTCAGATTAGACTTGTTCACCTTTTGAGATTGGTCAGATTTAGAGCTCAACTAGGTGGGGTAGTTCATAGCAGGGGTAGGGGCCTTTTGGCGGTTTAGGGCCACCCCCCCTCATTATTGGCCCACCCCCACCGCGGACATGCCCACCCCCCCCAACTGGGCCGCCCCGCCGCGGGCCCCTCCCTCCCTTGCCCCGCCAGCCCTATCCCTACGGTATATCCGCGCTATCCCGTTCGGGTATCAG
>ERZ724516.200-NODE-200-length-37663-cov-7.413689_pt1 | contig 37663 bp, 33 predicted proteins | sample MGYA00376049_ERZ724516 | MGnify/ENA primary metagenome ERZ724516 (study PRJEB28724, sample SAMN07190886) | activated sludge metagenome | isolation source: activated sludge of sewage treatment plant in Hong Hong | place: USA: Christiansburg, Virginia | collected... | reverse complement strand
ACACGCCCGCCGACATTGCCGCCCTGTGCCAGCGCGCCCAGACGCGCTTTGGCCCTGTGGCCGCTGTCTGTGTGTGGCCGCGCTTTGTGGCCCAGGCGCGCAGCCTGTTGCCCGCAAGCATCCGCGTGGCGGCGGTGGCCAATTTTCCGGCCGGTGCACTGGATGTCGCGTTGGCGCTATCAGACGTGAAGGCCATCCAGGACGCCGGTGGCGATGAGGTGGACGTGGTGCTGCCCTACCGAGCGCTGATGCAAGGCCAAGCCCAGGAATGCGCCGATTTTCTGCAGCAGGTTCGTGAGGCCAGCCGCCCGCTGGCGCTGAAGGTCATCATTGAAAGCGGCGTGCTGGCCAACCCTGTGCTGATTGCCCAGGCCACGCGCCTGGCCCTGGCAGCCGGGGCCGATTTCGTCAAGACCAGCACCGGCAAGACCCCTGTCTCGGCCACGCCTGAGGCCGCCACCGTGATGCTGCGCGAAATCGCCGGTAGCGGCTCGCCCAGCGCAGGGTTCAAGGCCTCAGGCGGCATACGCTCGGTGCCAGACGCCAAGGTCTATCTAGACTTGGCCGCCGCCGCGCTGGGGGCCGACGCCTTGACCGCCCAACGCTTTCGCTTTGGCGCCAGCGGTCTGCTCAATGACATCGAAGCCGTGCTGGCGGGTCAGGCCTCGGCGCCCTCCTCCAGCGCTTACTAAAGCGCGGCTGTACACAACATGCTGGCGCAAGAAATCATCCGCACCAAACGCGACGGCCAGCGCCTGAGCGTGGCCCAGATCCAGCACTTTGTGCAGGGCCTGGTGGACGGCAGCTGGAGCGAAGGCCAGGTGGCCGCGCTGGGCATGGCCGTCTTCTGGCGCGGCATGGGCCGCGAGGAATGCGTAGCGCTGACCCACGCCATGATGCATTCGGGCCGCGTCATGGCCTGGCCCGACATGCCCGGCCCGGTGCTGGACAAACACTCCAGCGGCGGCGTGGGCGACAAGATCAGTCTGATGCTGGCCGCCATGGTGGCCGCCTGCGGGGGCTATGTGCCCATGATCTCGGGGCGCGGCCTGGGCCACACCGGCGGCACGCTGGACAAGCTGGCTGCCATTCCCGGCTACAACGCCGTGCCCGACCCCGCTGTGTTTGACCGCGTGGTGCGCAGCGTGGGCTGCGCCATCATTGGCCAGACCGGTGACCTGGCGCCCGCCGACAAACGTTTCTATGCCACCCGCGACGTGACCGCCACCGTGGAAAGCGTGCCGCTGATCACCGCCAGCATCCTGTCCAAGAAGCTCGCCGCTGGTCTGCAGGGCCTGGTGATGGATGTGAAGTGGGGCAATGGCGCCTTTGCCGACTCACGCACCATGGCCGATGAACTGGCCCGCAGCATCGTGGCGGTGGCCAGTGGCGCCGGCCTGAAGACCGCAGCCCTGATCACCGACATGAACCAGGTACTGGGCACGACGGTGGGCAATGCGCTGGAAGTGGCCGAGGCCATTGCCTACCTGACAGGCGACGGCGAGCGAGAACCCCGCCAGCACGCCATCACGCTGGCGCTGGGCGCCGAGATGCTGGTGCTGGGTGGCCTGGCGGCCAACACTGCGCAGGCCACAACCCAACTGCAAGCCGCGCTGGACAGCGGCGCCGCGGCCGAACGCTTTGCCCGCATGGTCGCCGCCCTGGGTGGCCCGGCCGACCTGCTGCAGCGGCCGCAAGCCCACCTGGCCACCACACCCGTGGTCGTGCCGGTACCGGCGCCCCGCGCCGGTGTGCTGAGCGCCATGCGCACACGCGACATCGGCCTGGCCGTGGTCGAGCTGGGCGGCGGGCGGCACAAGGCCGCGGACGCCATTGACCCCCGTGTTGGCCTGAGCCAGGTGCAGCCCATGGGCACAAGGCTGGCGATGGGTGAACCACTCGCCTTGGTACATGCCGCAGATGCCGCCAGCGCCGCGCGTGCGGTGGCGCAGATACAGGCCGCGTGCAGCATCACCGACAGGGATGATGCCTGCCCCTGGCAGGCCGCGCCCTGCGTGCTGGCCACCATCGCGTCTGGTGACGCCACGCCATGATGCGCCGTCTGATAGTCATTGCCAGCCTGCTGGTGCTGCCACTGGCGTTTCTGCTGTTTGCACAGTGGCCGCTACGGGACTGGCTGCAGGCCTACTCGCGCCAGGCCAATGACGTGGCGCAGATCCTGTTTGGGGTCTATGGGGCAGTCGCTATCACCGCGGCCTCTGTGTCAAACACCAATCTAGCCCTCGCCAAACCTGCGCAGACAGCTACCAAAACAATAGCGCCCTGGCGCGCCTGGGCATTGCTGGCCTGTGTCGCGCCCTGGGCGCTATTCCTGCTGTGGACGGCGGTGCCGCAAATGCTGGCCTCCATCGCCGCCCGCGAAATCTTCAGCGAAGGGCTGACACCGGGCTACTTCATGCTGCGCATCGCCCTGGTGCTGCTGGCCCTGCTGGTGCTGGTCCATGCGGTGGCCCAAGTGTGGTCTGGCCTGCGCGCACGCCGCCGCTCGCACGCATGACGGCGCCGTTTGCCACCGCTGGCCTGTGGATGCTGCTGACGCTGGCAGCGCTGATCATTGGCACCGGCTTGCCGGTCTGGGCGCTGCTGATTGGCACGGCCAGTATCTTTGCGGCGGGTGGCTGGATCATTGGCGCTATTGACGCCAGCGTGCTGAGTGCCATCAGCGGCCGCACGCTGGGCCTGCTAGAGCACGACCTGTTGCAAGCCCTGCCACTTTACGTCTTTGTCGGTGTATTGCTGCAGCGGCTCACCGTGGCGGATGCGCTGTTTGCCACGCTGGCAAGGCTCTTCCGCTGGACTGGCGCCGGCACTTCGGTTGCGGCCTTTGGTGTGGGCGCGCTGGTGGCGCCCATGAACGGCTCAGTGGCATCCAGTTCATCGCTGCTGGCGCGCCTGGTGGCGCCACGCCTTGGCAACATGGACAGTGCCGCAGCTACGGCTCTGATCAGCGCGTCTAGCACCATTGGCGTGGTCGTACCGCCGTCGCTGGTGCTGATCCTGCTGGGCGACGCCATGTTGCGCGCCCACACCGAGGCCAGCAACCTGCCCAACTACCTGCTGGGCAGCCAGCGCATCATCAACACCCAGGACGTGTTCCATGCCGCGCTGCTGCCCGCCGCCTGCGTGCTGGCACTGTGGCTGCTGGTGGCGTGGTGGCAGGGGCGCCGCGTGCGGGCCGCCAATCAGCCCAGCACTGTGTCTGGCTCGCAGTGGCTGGTGTCCCTGGTGGCAGCCACGGCCACGCTGTTGCTACTCGGCGGCGTCTTTGTGGGACAGGTGTTTGCCGTGGAGGCGGCGGCCACCGGTGCCTTCGCTCTGGTTTGCACCGCCGTGGTCACCCGGTCGCTGACGCGCGCGCAGTGGCAGGCCGTGCTGATGGACACCATGAACCTGAGCGGTGCCCTGCTGGCCCTGCTGGTGGGTGCCAGCACCTTCAGCCTGGTGTTCCGGCTGTGGGGCACCGACATGTGGATCACCCAGACCCTGCAGGCCTCCACGCTGCCGCCCCTGGCCACGGCGGCTGCCGTGTTGCTGCTGGTGGCGCTGTGCGCCTGGGTGCTGGATGCGTTCGAGATGATTTTTGTCATCATCCCTATCGTCGCCCCGCCGCTGATCAACCGCCTGGGCGATGCCCAACAGACCGCTGTGCTGTTGCTGCTGGTGCTGCAACTGAGCTTTCTGATCCCGCCCATGGGCTATGCCGTGATGATGGCACGCACGCGTTCCGGCCTGGTCCATGCCACGCTGCTGAACACGCTGCGCGCACTGCTGCCGTTTATTGCCGTGCAGTGCGCGGTCACCGTCGGCGTCTTTCTGGCGCCGTGGACCGTACACCTGCTGGATGCGCCTGCAACCAACGTCACAGAAGAGGCCGCGCCATCCGCCCAGGAGCTCGACCAACTGATGCGCGACATGGCCGACCAGGGCAGCGCCGTCGATGCCAAGAAGGCGACCGAATGACAACCAGCACCACCGCACCCGCGCCGCGCCAATACACCCACCCGCTGGTGTTCCTGCTGCTGGTCATTCCGTTTGGCGCCGCCAGCGGCTTTTTGGGCGTGACCATCGTCTACCTGCTGGGCAGGTCCGGTGTGGACCCCGTGACGATTGCCGTGCTCACGGGCCTGAGTTTTCTGCCCCACACCTTCAAGTTCCTGTACGCGCCACTCATTGACCTGACACTAACCCGCAAGCGCTGGTTTGTAATGGCCAGCATCACCAGTGCCCTGGGTCTGGCGCTCTTGGGCATGGTGCCGGCGACCGAGGCCGGCCTGCCCTGGCTGCGCATTCTGGTGGTGGTGGGCAACGTCGCCACCGCCACGTTGAGCATGGCCGTGGAGAGCCTGATGGCCTACAACACCGCGCCGAGTGAACTGGGTCGCACGGCCGGCTGGTTCCAGGCCGGCAACCTGGGCGGCAGCGGGTTGGGCGGTGGGCTGGCGCTGGTGATTGCCGAGAACACCACCCTGCCCTGGCTGCCCGGCGTGGTGCTGGCCGTGATCTGTTTGCTCAGCGGCATCACCATCCGCTACACCACCGAGCCCGAGCCCCACCTGCCGCCCATCGCCGAAGACCAGCACGGCGAACCGCCACCGAGCGTGCTGCAGTCCGTGTGGCGGTCCATCCAGCGCGTGCTGCTGGACCTGTGGCTGGTGGCCCGTTCGCGCGTGGGCTATCTGGGCCTATTGATCTGCTTTCTGCCAATTGGCTCGGGCGCGGCGGGCAACCTGTTCCCCCTATTTGCCACCGAGTGGGGCGCGAGCGCCAACGACGTGGCCGCCACCAGCGGCGCACTCAGCGGCCTGCTGTCGGCCTGGGGTTGCATGGTGGGTGGCCATTTCTGCGACCGCATGGACCGCAGGAAGGCGTATGCCCTGTTCGGCATCCTGATGTCCGCCTGCGCATTGCTGATGGCCTGGGCGCCACACACGCTGACCATGTATTACGTGTTTGTGCTGGGCTATGGCTTCATCGGCGGCCTGTGCTTTGCATCCTTCACCGCCGTCACGCTGGAAGCCATAGGCACTGGCGCGGCCGCCACCAAGTACAGCATCTTTGCGTCGCTGTCGAACACGCCGATTGCCTACATGGGCATTCTCAACAGCTACTTCTATGACAAGGCGGGCAGCAATGCCGGGCTGTATTCAGATGCGGCGATGGGGGTTGCGGGGGTGGGCGTGTTTCTGCTGGTGGCATTGGTGTCCAGAAGCCTGCACCGACAGTATTTGCGGCGTCACACTCACGGCGCAGGCGCCAGTGAAACGGTTGCAAAACCGTAAAGGCGTTCGGGGGCCAGGCGTTTGAGCATGGTTTTATCACTCGCCGACGCCAAAATGGCGAACTCGGCTTGTGCGGTGTCGCGGTGGGCGGTGTGTGCAACCGGGTGTCCGGAGCCGTCCGTGATGCAGGCAACAATGGGCGCGCGTGGGTTCGCGGTTCGCTGCAGCACAATGCCCAACTCACCCGATGCCAGCTTGACGAAATCGCCCGGTGGGTGAACCCCCAGTACCTTGACCACGGCCGCCGATAGTGGGCCGCCCTTGTCATCCCGGTACAACTGGGAAATGGCGTCTTTGGGAGTAATGGCCTGGTGCAGCGTACGGGGTGCAATCTTGGCCATCAGAACGTCGGCGACCCGCAGAACCGCCGCCATGTCGCCAATCTCGGTGCAACCGGTGGGATAACCCGTCCCGTCGCTGTGTTCGTGGTGCTGGGACACTGCATCCAGCCACGCAACATCGGTCACGCCATTGCGTTCCAACAGTTCCCGGGCCTGTACGGGATGGGCCTGCAGGGCTGCACGCTGTTTATCGCGTGGGGGATGGTCTTGCGCCGCCATTTGCCCCTGCAGTTCAAAGATCGTCATGTTCATCGTGAGCGCTGCCTTGACCAGGCTCATGGTGGATGCCTGGGTCCAACCCAGGTGGCGGGAAATCAGGATACAGGTCACGGCCGTCAGCACGGCGTGGGTGTACCCGTAATAGAAATTTTGCGCATTGTCCTGCCGTACCGCCCGGTAGATGGCAATGTCCGGATTGCTGTCGAACAGCTCGACCAGATGTTGTGCAAACGCCTGCACGCGCCCCGGAAAATCCGGCTCACTGGCAGGGTGGGCCAGCAAGGCTTTCAGGGTCTCGGTCGTCCGGTCCCACAGATCGAAAAGACTGGATTCCTTGCCCACGGACTTTGCAGGATCACCACCCGAAATCAACAGCTTTGCGGCAGCAGCTTCTGCAGCCGCTGCCCGCGCCTCCACTTCATCCACGAAGGCGCCACGCTCCAATAGTTCATCAAGCTGCTTCTGGTCAACGATCAGATAACCTTTGGACAGCAACAGGGTCCCGGCGTCGTCGCGAACATTCCATGGCAAGGTCAGACCAAGACGAACCTGTGATCGGGGAATTCTCAACAGTTTCACAGAAACGGCACCTCCAGCGCAGTCGCACAGTTGCATGCACCCGCAAACAGCATCACGTGCTGCCATTTGCAGTTTAGTTTAGTCGCTATCGTTTGTATAGCAATATTCTCTGAGACTGCCGTGAGGGGGCTGGAATAACGGAGTCCAACGTGCTATTGTCATCACCAGATCATCACGATCCGCATCGGACCACATGCCATGGATATTCCGGGTATTGCCATTACTGAAACGGACCAGAAAATTTTCCTGCAGGTCCAGCCCGACGGCGCCCGCCCCGCGGTAGACGCGGCGGGCCTGCGGTCTTTGCTGGCAGCGTCGGGCGCAGCCGACTGCGCAGTGGACGAAACCGCACTTGCCAAGGCAGTAGAAGACTGCAACACCCAAAAAGAACCCTTTTCGCTGCAGTTGGCGCAGCGCCACGATGCAACCATCCACATCCGGATTGCGGAAGACGACATGCTGGCCGAAATCAGCGTTCACAAGGCGCAAGGCGGGAAAGCCGTCACGGTTGGCGACCTGGCGCAGGCACTGGCGGAGGCCGGTGTGGTGTTTGGCATCGATGACGCAGCCCTGCAGCAGGTGGCTGAACGCAATGACTGCACATCGGTTCCCATCGCGCGGGGGGGCCTGCCGGAAACCGGTCGCGATGCCGTGTTCAAAGAACTGGTGGTCCATGCCGCCAACCGCGCGCCCAAAGTGAACGAAAGCGGACTGATTGACTACCGCGAACGTGGCAGCATCGATGTAGTGACGCCGGGTATGCCGCTGATGCGCCGTTACCCCCCGACCCCGGGGATGGATGGGCGTACGTTGCGCGGACGCGTGTTGCCGGCCCGACCCGGTCATGACGCGCCGTTTGCCACATCACTGGCCGGTACCCAAATGTCCAAGGATGACCCCAACCTGCTGGAAGCCAGCGTGACGGGCCAACCGGTTTTGGTCAGCCACGGCGTCATCGTGGAGCAGGTACTTCAGGTTGCAGAGGTCAATATGGCGACCGGCAATATTCACTTTGACGGCTCGGTGCAGGTGAAAGGCGATGTCGTCCAGGGCATGAAGGTCGAGGCCAGCGGAGACATCGTGGTCGCCGGCATGGTGGATGGCGGTTTTTTGCAGGCCGGTGGCGATATTCACGTTGCCGGCGGCGTGATTGCCCATGCGACGCTAATCGCCGGCTGCGCCGTCAGTGCCCGATTCGCACAGGACGTAAACATTCGGGCGGGAACCATTCTTTCACTGGAAAACATGGCGCTGGAATGCGAACTGGAGTCGCTCAACCAGATTGTCATCGGGGCCCAATCCCATGGCCGCGGGCGGCTGGTCGGTGGCTGCACCACGGCCATGATGCAGTTGAGCGTTCCCATTTTGGGTTCTTCCAAGGCAGGGCTCACCCGCGTGGTCATGGGTGTCAACGCCGAGTTGACGGCGCAGTACGCGGCACTGGAGCGACGGCTGGAACAGGAAAAGGCCAATGAAGAAGCGCTGGAAAAACTGATCAAACAGGTCACTGCTGCGAAAGACCCTAAAGGCATGCTTCCCCGCATTCGGGCATCCAGACAACATGCGATGCAAGTCTGGGGGCAATCGCTGGCGGAAAAAAATGCCCTGGAGCAACAAATCGCACTGGCTCTCGGCGCCCGTATCGACGTGGGCGTTGGACTGGAAGGCGCCGTGGACCTGGTGTTTGGAACCCACACTGCGCGGCTGCGGCGAGAGTTTTCTGCGGGTACGTTTTCACTGAATCCCACCGAGCCGGTGGTCATGTTCAGCGATAGACTGGGTAGCAGACCTGTCCTCGGGTGACACCACCGGCGGACAGGCATCCCACTACCGTCGCCGCGCGCTGCGCACGCCGTTGAGCTCGGCCACAGTGCCCAGCACCTTGGACAGTCGCCCGGAGTCGCTCACCTCCACGGTGAACGTCATAAAGGCGATGCCGCGGATGGACTGGGTCTGCACGCCGATGACGTTCATCTTTTCCTTGGCAAACACCTCTGAAATATCGCGCAGCAGGCCCTGGCGGTCGTTGGCTTCCACGGCCACGTCCACGGGGTAGACGGAGCCGTCACCGCCGGTTTTTCCGCCCCACTCCACTTCGATGACACGGTCGCCACTGCGGGTGACCATGTTGCGCAGGTTGGAACAGTCGGCCCGGTGCACGCTGACGCCTTTTCCTCGCGTGACAAAGCCACAGATGGCGTCGGGCGGCGCCGGTTTGCAGCACTTGGCCAACTGGGTCATCAATGAGTCCACACCCACCACCAGCACTCCGCCTTTGCCGGACTGGCTGGGCGGTTTTTGCTTTTTGAACAGCAAAAATTCGTCCTGCGGCAGCACCGGCTCGGGGGGGCGCAATACGATCTCGATGTTGCGCAGCGAGAACTCGTCCTTGCCCACCACCTCGAACAAATCTTCGGCGGAATTGAAGCCCAACTGTGACGCCAGGTCGTCGAGCTTGACCGCCGTCTTGCCTTCGCGTTGCAGCAGTTTCTCCACCGCCTCGCGGCCCTTGGCGATCGTCTCGCCCATGGCCAGCGCGTTGAACCAGGCCCGCACCTTGGCACGCGCGCGGTGGCTGGCCAGAAAACCCAGCTCGGGGTTGAGCCAGTCGCGCGATGGGCCGCCTTCCTTGGCCACGGTGACCTCCACCGTCTGGCCATTCTTCAGCGGCGTGTTCAGCGGCACCATGGCGCCATCCACCCGCGCGCCGCGGCAGCGGTGGCCCAGGTTGGTGTGCACGCTGTAGGCAAAATCCACCGCCGTGGCGCCCTGGGGCAATTCGACGATGGCCGCGTCGGGCGTCAGCACATAGATGCGGTCGTCAAAGGTGACCGCGCCCTGCCCGCCCTCTTGCGCACCCGACAGGTCGCGCTCCCAGGCCAGCAACTGGCGCAGCACCGCGATCTTGGCGTCGTATTCGCCGCTGGCGGACACGCCGGCATAGCCTTTGACGCCCGCCTCCTTGTACGCCCAATGGGCGGCCACGCCGGTTTCGGCATGGTCGTGCATGGCCTGGGTGCGCACCTGCACCTCGATGGGCTGGCCACTGGCGTCGCGCACTACGGTGTGCAGCGACTGGTAACCGTTGGCTTTGGGACGGGCGATGTAGTCGTCAAACTCATTGGCCACCGGGGTGAAGTGGTCGTGCACCCAGCCCAGGGCGGCATAGCAGTCGGGGATGGAGGGCACCAGAATGCGCAACGCACGGATGTCGTAGACCTGGTCAAACCCCAGCGACTTGCCCCGCATCTTCTTGACGATGCTGTAGATGTGCTTGGGGCGGCCCTGCACCGTGGCGTGTATGCCCTGCTGCCCCAGATCGGCGGCCAGTTGCAGGCGCAGCTTCTCGACATGGGCCTCGCGCTCGACCCGCTTCTCGTCCAGCAGGCGGGCGACCTGGCGATAAGTGTCGGGCTCCAGGAAGCGGAACGACAGGTCTTCGATCTCCCACTTGATTTCCCAAATGCCCAGGCGGTTGGCCAGCGGTGCAAACACCTGCAGGGCCTCGGCCGCCAGACCGGGCGGCAGCGGCAGCTTGGTGGCGGCAAAGTGGCGCAGGGTTTGCAGGCGTGAGGCCAGGCGCAGCATGACCACGCGCAAATCGCGCGAGAAGGCCAGCAGCATCTTGCGCACGCTCTCCGTTTGGGCGGCGGCCGTCTGTGCCATCGGGATGGGCGTGGCCGCGTGGCTGGCCGACAGCTGCGCCAAGCGCGCCATGCGCTGAACCCGCACCAGCTTGGTGGTCTCCATGGCCAGGTCGGCAAAATTGGCGCCAAAGGCCTTGGCAATCACTTCATGGGGCTTGTTCAGATGGTCGCAGGCATAGACCAGGTAACTGGCGGCCTGCATGGCTTGTGAGCCGCCAATGGTCTTCAGAATGCCGGCCACCGCGTCGGCATGTTCCAGGATGTTCTCACCCGTGTCCAGCGTTTCGCCCGACAGCAGGGGTTCGGCAAAGGCGCGCGCGCGCGCCAGGGCATCGGCCTGCTCGGGCAGGCTGTGTGCCGTGGCGGCGATGACAGGGGCCGGTGCGGTGTGCTCGGGCGTGTGGCTTTTCACGGGTTTCAATCAAGCAAAAATCGGACGACAGTATCCACCTGGTCGGCCGCAATGAGTGTGGGCGCATGGCCGACACCGGCAAACTCCACCAGGCGGGCCTTGGGGCCGCGTGCGGTCATCTGCAGCGCGGTCTCATGCGACAGCAAGTCGGACTCGGCCCCGCGCAGCAGCAGGGTCTGGGCCTGGATGGCGTCATACAGTTGCCACAGCATGGCCTCGCCTTGCGCTGCGGTCTCCCGCGTCAACGCGCCAAAGGGCACGGCTATGGCCGGGTCGTAGTGCAGGGTGACTGCCGTGGCCGAGCCGGGCACCGGTTTGACCATATGGCGCGACAGCTCCAGCCACTGGGCAGGCGTGTGCGGACCAAAGCTGCCGGATACGGCCCACATGGCGTCCGCGGCCTGCTGCAGCGAATCAAACTGCACCACGCGCCCCAGGTACAGGCCTATGCGCACAATGGAATCCCACTGGATGACCGGACCCACGTCATTGAGCACCAGGCGGCGCACCGGCACCGGTAGCGGAATCTGCTGTTGCCCGCAAACGGCCATGCCAATCAGGCCGCCCATGCTGGTGCCCACCCAATCCAGTGTTTGCGTCTGCGGCTTCAGGTGGGCCAGCAAGGCGAGCATGTCACCGGCGTAAAACGGCACCTGATAGCCCTGCGGGTCGGTCAACCAGTCGCTTTTGCCCCGCCCCACCACGTCCGGGCAAATCACCCGCAAGGCGCCACCGGCGCGCTCCACCAACGCCTGAGCCAATACATCAAAGTCACGCCCCTGGCGCGACAAACCGTGCACGCAGACCACCACGTGGGAGGCGCTGGCGTCGCCCCACTCCCAAAACGCCATGCGGTGGCCCGCGCCGCTGTCGGGGCACGGTAAGTAGTTCAGCTTAGGGTCAGACATGGTGCAATGTGTGGTTTGATAATGACTGGATCGTAATTCAATCACGCGTCTATTTTTTCTGATCAGGAGAACAACATGCTCAAAGGCAAAACAGCCCTCATCACCGGTTCCACCAGCGGCATTGGCCTTGGCATTGCCAAAGCCTTGGCCGCGCAAGGCGCCAACATCGTGCTCAACGGCTTTGGTGATGTGGAAGGCCCCAAGGCCGAGGTGGCCGCTTTAGGCGTGCAGGTGAGTTACCACGGGGCCGACATGAGCAAGCCCGCCGAGATCGAGGACATGGTCAACCATGCCATCAAGACCTTTGGCGCACTGGACATCCTGGTCAACAACGCCGGCATCCAGCATGTGGCGCGCATCGAGAACTTCCCGGTGGAGCGCTGGGACGCCATCATCGCCATCAATATGAGCAGCGCCTTTCACGCCACCCGGTTGGCGCTGCCCGCCATGCGCGAGCGCAATTGGGGCCGCATCATCAATGTGGCCAGCATCCACGGCCTGGTGGCATCCGCTGAAAAATCCGCCTATGTGGCCGCCAAGCACGGCGTGGTTGGCCTGACCAAGGTCACCGCGCTGGAAAACGCCACCACCGGCGTGACCTGCAACGCCATCTGCCCCGGCTGGGTGCTGACGCCACTGGTGCAAAAGCAGGTAGATGCCAAGGCTGCCGCGCTGAAGATCAGCAACGAGGAAGCCACCAAGCTGCTGCTCGGCGAGAAGGAACCCTCCATGCAGTTCACCACGCCCGAAGAACTGGGCGCGTTGGCCGTGTTCTTCTGTTCACCCGCTGGCAACAACGTGCGCGGCGTGGCCTGGAACATGGATGGCGGCTGGACGGCACAGTGACAAATCAGCCGTTAGCCCTCGTAGAATAAGCATAGTTAGCTATCTTTTTGATAGCTTTCACTGTATGGGCCAATGAGCACGGGGATTACCCCAATGGGTCTGGCGCGCATCTGGCCAATGATCTATGCTCATTGCCATGCAGCGCCTACCGTCGTCATCCGCCCATATTGGACCCGCTCTCCAGCCACGCCGCCTGAGCCAGATTCTGTGGGCCACCAGCATCGCGTGTGCAATGGCCTTGCTGGTCTCAGTGTTCACACAGGAATGGGCTTCATCCGCCATACTGGCAATGGCCATCGGCATCTTTCTGTTCGCAATCTGGCTGACCCGGCGCGGTCGCTTGTTGTTGGCAGCGCACACCATGCTGCTGACTTTGACGGTATCCGTCAGCGTCCTGATATTTTTGTCGCAAGGCCTTCGGGATGAGGCAGTGTTTGCCTTTCCCGGTATCCTGATTTTTGCCAGCATGTTTGGCACCCGGCGCCTGTATCTGGGTCTGGTGGCCTTCGTGTTTCTGGTGCTCAGCAGTGTGGTCGCTTTGAACCTGCTGGGCTGGCATGTCAACGCCGTTCAACCCCTGCATGGGGGGTTGCTGGCCAACATTCTGGCGATACTGGCCGTCACCGCGTTCTTCGTCTGGCTGATGGCCAGCGACCTGCGCAGCGCCCTGACACAGTTGCAGGTGGATAACCAGCGCATTCTGGAGTCCCATGCGCGCATCGACGTCCTGGCCCACCAGGATTCCCTGACCGGTTTGCCCAACCGGGTATTGGCCCGGGACCGCCTGGAACAGGCCATTGCGCTGGCGCGGCGCAACCACAGCGCAGCGGCGGTGCTGTTTCTCGACCTCGACAACTTCAAAACCGTCAATGACTCCCTTGGCCACAGCACCGGTGACCTGCTGCTGTGCGCGGTGGCGCACAAACTGGTGGCGGCCGTGCGGGACAGCGACACGGTCAGCCGCCAGGGTGGGGATGAATTCCTGATCATTCTGGGCGGCCTGACGGACGATGAAGCAGCCACCACGGCCGCCGTCAAGATTCTGGACCAACTGTCAGCCCCCTTTGTCATCGCGGGTGTGGAAGTCAGCACCACGGGGTCGCTGGGGATCGCCGTGTTCCCCCGGGACGGCGCAGACGCCGACAGCCTGCTCAAGCATGCCGACCTGGCCATGTACCGGGCCAAGGACGCAGGGCGCAACGCCTTCCGCTTCTTTGACGCGGAAATGAACAACAGCGTCGTCGAACACTTGCAGTTGACGACGGGCATCCGCCAGGCCCTGCGCAACAACGAGTTCACGCTCCATTACCAGCCCCAATTTGCGCTGGGTTCCGGGCGCATCGTCGGCGCCGAAGCCCTGATACGCTGGCGCCACGACACCCTCGGGTTCATCCCGCCGGCCAAATTCATCCCCGTGGCCGAGCACTCCGGGCTCATCCACGAACTGGGTGCCTGGGTGCTCCACGAAGCCTGCAGCCAGGCAAAGCACTGGCAGACCACAGGGCTTGGTGACCTGGTCATTGCCGTCAACGTGTCACCGGTGCAGTTTCGCCGGGACGACATCGAGCGCGAGGTCGCCACCGCGCTGGCCGACACCGGTCTGTCGCCTTCGTGCATCGAACTGGAACTGACCGAATCGCTGTTGCTCGCCGATTCCGAACACCTCTGCGGCGTGTTGAAGCGCCTGCGTGGCATGGGCATACAGTTTTCTATCGACGACTTTGGCACCGGTTATTCCAACCTGGGCTACCTCAGCCGCTTCGATGTGGAACGGCTCAAGATTGACCAGTCTTTTGTGCGGCGCATGATCGACAACCCCAGCGACGAGGGCATTGTGCGGGCCATCATCGAAATGGCACATTGCCTGAAGCTGCAGGTCGTGGCCGAGGGCATAGAAGACGCGCCCACCCTGGAACGCCTGACCGCGCTGGGCTGCGAATTCGGACAGGGCTACCACTGGTCGCCCGCGCTGCCGGCCGACGAGTTCCTGCAGTTTTGCCGCACCTATGCGGAGGCAAGGCCATGAATATCGCGATGGCCAGCCTCTCGGCCCAACTGGCCATCTACGCTCTGGCCTGGCTCCTGATGGGGCTGACGTTTCAATTGCGGCGCAAGGTGGCCATCCTGTGGTCCGCCGCCTGGTTCTCGGGTGCCGTCTGCGCCCTGCTGGTTTTTGTTTCCGGCACCTTCTCTGCGTTCAGCCTGGACCTCGCGGTCAACACCCTTGCCATTTGCTGCTTTTTGCTCATCCAACAAGGCATGGACGTATTTACCCGCCAACGGTCACCGCGGTGGGTCTTTGTGTTCGTGCTGACCGGATTGCTGCTGATTGAAGGCTTGCGCCAGGCCGGACCCGCATGGATTTTGTGGCAGGTCGCGTTGTTTACGTTGATCGCGTGTTACCCACTGGCGGCCACGCTGGCTCGCATGGCGGTGTGGTTGCGCCATGAGCGCAAAAGCTCCTTTGGCATGGTGGCGCTGATCGTATCCCCGTTGGTCGTCACGATGGCGCTGTTTCTGGTGCGCCTGCTGCTCGTCGTACGCGGCACGACACCTGACACCGTGCAATTCAGCCAGGGCAGCGACTTTGATGTGATCGCGACCATGCTGTTCCTGTTGATGCTGGGTGGCTTCAATTTTTCATTGGCGACCATCATCCTGGGCGGCACAATTGAGCGGTTGCGCGCCATGTCCGAGACCGATCAGCTCAGCGGCCTGTACAACCGCCGCGTCATGATGCGTCGCCTGGAGGAAGAGCATGCCCGCTTTCTGCGCAGCGGGCACCGCTACGGTTTGATCTCGCTCGACCTGGACCATTTCAAACAGGTTAACGACACGTACGGCCATGGCGTTGGCGACCAGGTGCTGCGCGCGGTGGCCGATGTACTCAAGAGGTGCCAGCGCAACACCGACACGCTGGCCCGCATGGGCGGAGAAGAGTTCATGCTGCTGGCCCCCCTGACCGAAGAGGCCGGGGCCATGATCCAGGCTCAGCGCATTTGCAGGGTCGTTGGCGAAACCGACCTGCACACCGACGCCGGCAGCTTGCGAATCACCACCAGCATTGGGGTCGCCATTGTTTTGGCAACCGACACGTCCGTCAAGACCGTAATGACACGATCCGATGCTGCACTCTACCGGGCCAAGGTGGCAGGACGCAATCGGGTTGAACTGGCTCACAGCGCACCATGACCAAAGACCCTATCAATTTCCTGTTTTCCGTTCTCTTGCTGGTATGCATGGCCATGGGACCCGCACCGGGGGCAGCGGCGTCTGCATCTGCCACCGTCCTGGTACTCGATGACGCCACCCCGTCGATCCAGGCCTGGCCTGCAGTTACGGTGTTGGCTGATCCCCAGGGGGCCCTGACCATCGACGACGTGGCAGAGTCCAGGACTCCATTTGCCGTTCCACAAACAGCCAGCGGCACACTGGGCCTGCGGCGGGAAGTGACGTGGCTGCACATCCCGCTCACCGTATCCGAAGGCAGCGATGGCGAGTGGGTGTTCGACGTGGACTATCCCCCCCTTCAGCGTATCGACCTCTACATCCGCTCTGGCAACGACCTCGTGAAGCGTGCGACGTTGGGAAGCCTCCAAGCTGCAGGCGAGCGGCCCATGGCCAGCCGGTCGCATGCCATGGCCTTGCCATTGGCGCCCGGCAAGTCCTATGACGTATACCTGCGTGTCGAGACCCTGGGCGCCATGGTGCTGCCGATCACGTTCAGTAAACCGACGGCCTTCCACGCCAGCGCGCTCAAAGAGCAAACGCTGCAGGGTTTGCTCAGTGGACTGGCGCTGACTCTGTTGGTGTCCAGTCTGGCGCAGTGGGTAACACTGCGCGAGCACCTGTTTGGCAAGTACGCACTGTTGATATCGGGCAGCCTGTTGTTCACGTGGCTGCAATTCGGCATCGGCATGCAATACGTGTGGCCGGGCAATGTGTGGATGGAAACGCACGCCGGGGGGCTGTCTGCCCTGGTTGCCGCAACCGGGTCATTTCTGTTCATCGAGCATGCCCTGGCCGGGCCGGATATGAAGCCCTGGCTCAGCAAGGCGATGAAGGGCGGTGCCGCACTGACCATCGCCGTTGCCGCCTGCTATGCGCTGGACTGGATCAACGTCCACACCGTGACCGCCGTGGTCAGCACCCTGGGCCTGGCGCCCGCACTGCTGGGCTTGCCCGGCGCAATCACGCGGGCACGGCGGGGCGAAACGGTGGGCTTCTACTTTCTGTTGGCCTGGGCCGTGTACTTTGTCACGACGGCGATCCTGATCGAAGCGCTCAAGGGGCGCTTGCCGGTCAACTTCTGGACCCTGCACTCGTTCCAGTTCGGCGCCACGTTTGACATGCTGGTCTTCATGCGCATCCTGAGCCTGCGCACCAAGGCACTGCAGTCTGCGATGCGTCTGGCCACGCGCGAGCGCGACAAGTTTCACACACTGGCCCATACCGATCCGTTGACCGGGCTACCCAATCGGCGCAGCCTCAATGAAACCATCACCCGGGAACTGACCACCACCAATCCGCAAAACATGCTGGCCGTCTACATGCTGGACCTGGATGGATTCAAGACCGTCAACGACCTGTACGGGCACGATGTGGGCGATGAACTCCTGATCGCCGTGGCCAACCGGCTGCAGGCCAACTTGCGCAACAGTGACATCGTGTCGCGCCTGGGCGGGGACGAATTCGTCATCATGTCCAGCGGCTTGGCCACCGCAGAACAAGCGCAGGAGCTGGGCGAGAAACTGGTCCGCGCCTTTGACGCGCCGTGTGTCTTGTCCCACCATGTCTGCAAGGTCGGCCTGACGATTGGCTACGCGTTGGCGCCACTGGACGAGCAGGACATCTTTGGGCTGCTCAAGCTCGCCGACGGCGCCATGTATGCCGGAAAAATGGCCGGCAAGCACTGTGTGCGCCGGACAGCACCAAACGCAGAGTCCGACGCTTCCAAGCGCTAGGGCGCGTATTTGGCAAGAAAGCCGCGCAGATCGCGAAATTCCTCCCGGCGTGCTGTCAGCGTCTCATGGTCCCAGTCCCACCACGCGGTGGATTCGATGGCCAGTGCGATTTCCCGGGGAAAGCGTTGGCGAATCACCTTGGCGGCAACGCCGCCCACGATGGCATAGGGCGGCACATCCTTGGTCACCACCGCGTTGCTGCCGACCACCGCACCGTTGCCAATGTGCACGCCCGGCATGATGACCACCCCATGGCCGATCCAGGTGTCATGGCCAATCACCACACGTTGGCGCCGGCGCCACTGAAAGAATTCCGCGTCGTCCTGCTCGGCCATGCCATACAGCGTGGGGCGGTACGTGAAATGGTGCAGGCTGGCGTACTCCATCGGATGAAAGCCGGGGTTGATGCGCACCATGGCGGCGATGTTGGAGAATTTGCCAATGTCAGCCGACATCAGATCGCCGTGGGGCTGGACATAGGAGTAGTCGTCCAGCAGGCAATCCTCCATGCGCACGTGCTCGCCCACCTGGGTGTAGCGGCCAAAGCGGCAGTCACGCACCACGCTGTTGGGCGCTAATGACGGTGCGGGACCCAGCCGCACCGGCGGCGGCAGATTGTGTTGCGCAATATGGGTATGGTTCATGGCCTTGGGCATGGGCTCAATACGCACGGTTGCCCAACAACCAGGTCTCCAATACCGTTGGCATGCCAACGCGGTTCATGCGCACGCGCACCATGTCTGCGCGTTGCCCCACCGCAATCTCGCCACGGTCTGCCATGCCAATGGCCCGCGCGGGATTGCGGGTCACCGTGCGCACGGCCTTGGGCAGCGACCAATTTTCCATGCCCCCCAGCATGAAGGTGGCCAGCAACAGGCTGCTTGGCACGTAGTCGGACGAAAAGATGTCGAGCAAGTCGAACTGTGCCAGCTCCGCCGCGGACACGTTGCCCGAATGCGATCCGCCTTTGACCATGTTCGGGCCACCCATGATGATGGCCATGCCGGCCTCCCGTGCCGCCTGCGCAGCGGCCACGGTGGTTGGGAATTCGGACATGCCAACGCCCTCCGAAATGGCCAGCTCCACATCGGTAAGCAGGGTGTCATCATGGCTGGCCAGGGGTATGGCGCGCCCGGCGCAGGCTTTGACAATCACCTGGCGGTGCGGCAATGCAAAAGCCTGCTGGTCGGCCTTGCGCTGCGCAATCATGGCGTCAAATTCGGCCTCGTTGTAGCGCCCGTTGCGCTCAGAGTAGCGGCGGTAGGCCGTGAGGTCACGCCATTGCCGTTGCCCCGGCGTATGGTCCATGACGCTGACCAGCCGGAGCAGCGGGTCGTCCGTGTATTGGTGAAACACTTCCAGAATGTCCGGTGCCGACACCTCGCAACGCAGGTGCAGCCAATGGTCCACGCGCATCAGCCCCTCGTCACGGCACTGGTGCAGGGCTGCAATCGATGTGTGCTGGGTCTGGCAGCGCGAACCGCCCTCATCCAGATCGCCAATCACCACCGAGTCGAGCACGGTGGTGATGCCCGCTGCCGCGCACTGTGCGTCATGCACCGTCATCGCGGAGTGAGCATTCCACAGCACACCGGGGCGCGGCACCAGATGCTTCTCCAGGTTGTCGGTGTGCAGCTCGACCAGGCCGGGCATCAGCCAGTCCCCGGCCCAATCCTGCGCGCCCGCCACGGCGGTATCACCCCGGTCCACGGCGCGAATGACTCCGTCTTGCAGGTGCACGCAGCCTATGAATTCTTCGTCAGCCGTCACAACGCGGGCGTTGCGGATGGTTTGCTCGTTCATGGATCAGATTCCTCAAGTATCAAAGGGGGTTGCGGTGTTGCTCAACGTCAAAGCTGCGGGTCGCGACCGCCTCACGCACTTCGTCGTCATGAAAAATGCCCACAATCGCACTGCCGCTGGCACGGGCGGCGTGGATCAGCTCCACCACCACGGCTCGGTTGTCGGCATCCAGTGAGGCGGTCGGTTCGTCCAGTAGCAATACGGGCGGACTGGTGATCATTCCGTGGGCAATGTTCACGCGCTGCTGCTCGCCGCCCGAGAACGTGGCCGGTGGCAGATGCCACAAATGCTCGTGCAGATTCAGGCGAGTCAGCCACTGTGCAGCCTGGTTGCGGGCCGCATCCGCGCCCACGCCGAGTCGGCGCAGGGGATCGGCCACGATATCCAGCGTGGAGACGCGGGGAATGACCCGCAGGAACTGCGACACGTAGCCCATGGTGTGGCGACGCACTTCGAATACGTCACGCGGCAGGGCCGTGGCCAGACTCATCCACTGGCCTTCGTGGCGGATGCGTACATCGCCGCTGCTGGCTGCATAGTTGCCGTACAGGCAGCGCAACAGCGAGCTCTTGCCGCTGCCGGAATGGCCCGTCAGCGCCAGGCATTCGCCCGGGTTGACGCGCAGGTCAATGCCACTAAAGACAGGCAGCTGCATGCCGCCCCGTCCGTGCAGGGTGAAGGTCTTGGACAGGGCCAGGGTTTCCAGGATAGCGGTCATGGGTTTGTCATTCATCAAGGCGTCAGTACCGACGAGACCAGAAGCTGGGTGTAGGGGTGCTGTGGGTCGTCCAGCACGCGGTCGGTCAGGCCCTGCTCCACCACCACACCGTCTTTCATCACCAGCATGCGCTGGGCCAGCAGGCGTGCCACGGCCAGGTCGTGGGTGACCACCACGGCGGCCAATTGCAGTTGGTCCACCAGTTCGCGCAGCAAGTCCAACAGCCGGGCCTGCACCGACACGTCCAGCCCGGTCGTGGGTTCATCCATGAACACCAGGCGCGGGTGCGTGACCAGATTGCGCGCAATTTGCAGGCGCTGCTGCATGCCGCCCGAGTAGGTGGCGGGCAAGTCGTCGATACGCCGGGTATCCAGCTCCACGCGCTCCATCCAGGCCGTGGTCTCGCGGCGCAGATTGCCGTAGTGGCGCGACCCCAAGGCCATCAGGCGTTCACCCACGTTGGCGCCACCCGAGACATTCATCCGCAGGCCATCACGGGCGTGTTGCTCGACAAAACCCCAGTCGGTGCGCGCCAGCCAGCGCAGACGTGCCTCTGACATGCTGGCCAGGTCCATCAGCGTCGAAGACTGCTCGCCAGACTCTGCGCGCACGTCGTAGTGCACCGAGCCCGCATCACAGGCATGGCGCGCGGCCAACAGCCGCAACAAGGTGCTTTTTCCCGAGCCGGACTCCCCCACCACCGCCAGCACTTCGCCAGGGTACAAATCAAAGCTCACGTCCTTACAGGCCCAGCGCGGCTGCCCCTGGTGCACAAAGGCCTTGCCGGCGCCCCGCACCGACAACAAGACGGGCGCCTTCATGCGGCCTCCTGCGATAGTGCGTCGCGCAGGGTCACTGCTTCCTGGGTTCCCACATGGCCGGCTTCGCGGCGTTCTTCGCAGTAGTCGCTGTCCGAGCATACGAACAAGCGACTGCCCTGGTCGTCCACAATCATTTCGTCGAGGTAGCTTTCCGTCGCGCCACACAGCGCACAGGCATGGTCCCAGCGCTGCACTTCAAAGGGGTGATCCTCAAAGTCCAGGCTGCGCACCGGTGTGTAGGGTGGAATCGCATACAGCCGCTTTTCACGCCCCGCGCCAAAGAGCTGCAAAGCCGGGTTCATGTGCATCTTGGGGTTGTCAAACTTGGGGATGGGTGAAGGCGACGTCAGATAGCGCTCATTCACCATCACCGGGTAGTCATAGGCCCTGGCAATGGCACCCAACTGCGCGATGTCCTCGTACAGGCGCACATGCATCAGGCCGTATTCCTGCAGCGCATGCATCTTGATGGTCTCGCGCCGGCTGGGCTCCAGCTTGGACAGGGGCTCGGGCATGGGCACCTGGTAGACCAGGATCTGCTGCTCGGTCAGCGCCGCCTCGGGAATGCGGTGGCGGGTTTGAATCAGTGTTGCTTCGCGCGTCTTGCCGGTCGTCTGCACGCCCGTGGTGCGCGCAAAGAAGCGGCGTATGTTGACGGCATTGGTGGTGTCGTCGGCCCCCTGGTCAATCACCTTCAGCACATCACTGCGCCCTATCACACTGGCAGTGATCTGCACCCCGCCCGTTCCCCAACCGTAGGCAAACGGCATCTCCCGTGAGCCAAACGGCACCTGGTAGCCGGGCACAGCCACGGCCTTCAGCAGGGCCCGGCGAATCCGCTTTTTGGTGCGCTCATCCAGGAATGCAAAGTTGTAGTGGGTGTCGGTTGTCATGCAGCCTCCTGATTGGTGCGTGCAGCCTGTGCGTGGCTGGCGCGCAGCTTGCGCACCAGCTCCAGCTCGGCCTGAAAATCAACGTAGTGCGGCAGCTTCAAGTGCTGTACAAAGCCCGAGGCCTCCACGTTGTCGGCGTGGGACAGCACAAACTCTTCGTCCTGTGCCGGTGCCACACGCGCTTCGCCCAGTTCATCGGCCCGCAGGGCACGGTCCACCAGGGCCATGGCCATGGCCTTGCGCTCGGCGCCGCCAAACGCCAGGCCATAGCCTTGCGTGAACTGCGGCGGGATGTCGCGGCTACCGCTGAACTGGTTGATCATCTGGCACTCGGTGATCTCGATATCGCCAATGTCAATGGCAAAGCCCAGTTCATCGGGCTCAAATTCCACCTGGACCCAGCCACGGCGGATCTCCCCGGCAAACGGGTGTGCATTGGCATACCCACGCTGCGTGGAATAGCCCATGGCCAACAACCAGCCTTCATCTCCCCGGGCCAGGGCCTGCAGGCGCAGGGCGCGGTCGGCGGGGAACATCAGCGGCTCGCGCGTCAGGTCGCCGGGCGGCTCCAGGTCTTGCGGCTGCGGGGTCTCCAGCAGGCCTTCGCGCGCCAGCAGGTCGTTGATGCGTGGCACGGTTGCGGCTTGCTCACCCGTGGGAGCCTCCGGCATTGCCGGCGCCTGCAGTGTCGAAGTTGTGGCGCCCTCGCCTTCCGCCAGCAAGGCAAAGTCCAGCAGGCGCTGCGTGTAGTCGTAGGTGGGACCCAGCAATTGGCCACCCGGCACTTCCTTGAAGGTTGCCGACACGCGGCGCAACAGTGCAATCCGTGCGGTGTCCAGCGGCAAGGCATAGCCAAGCCGCGGCAGAGTGGTGCGGTAGGCGCGCAGCAAGAAGATGGCCTCGATCAAATCACCGCTGGCCTGCTTGATGGCCAGTGCGGCCAGTTCGGGGTCGTAGAGCGAACCTTCGACCATGACCCGGTCGACCGCCAGTGACATCTGTGAACGGATCTGCGCGACCGTCAGCTCGGCAATGGCGGTGTCGCCACGGCGCTGGGCGTCCAGCAGGCGCCATGAGCTCTCGATGGCCGCTGCACCGCCTTTGACTGCTACATACATATCAGGCTCCCGCCGGGCCGCCCCAAGGGAAGCCTGCGCCCCCCTCGGGGGGCAGTGAATACACAAAGTGATGAGCGTGGGGGTTTCATCCTAGACTCCTTCCAGTCGGCGCACGCGGGTCGTGCGGGGCAGGCCCAGCGCATGCTCCGCACAGGTAAAGATCAGGTCCACTCCCAGCGGGAATGCCACGTGGTTGGCCTGCCACTGCGTCCAAAAGGATTCGGACAAGCCCGACAAGCACACGCGCTGCATGTCCTGGATGCCTGGGCCGCGCCATTCCAGTGCAGGGCCGTCGCACAGGCTGGGCAGCTCCATCACCACGGTGCTGGAAAACTCCGGCGACTCGGGCGCCCCCTGCGCACAGCTGTCCAGAGCAGGAGCCTGCAACGGCTGTGTCACCACCACAAAGCTCGCGGATGCTGCTTGCAGCGCCACCGGTGCGCCGGTATGAAAACGCAACCAAGTCTGCAAGCTGTGCTTGATCGGGTCGTCTGGACTACCGCAGTGCCAATGCACCGCGGTTTCATCATCCGTGAGGCTCAGCAGCAGGCGCGCCATGGCGCCACCCAGTGCCACACCGGGCAAGGCCGCACCGATGTGGCGTATCTGGCCCGGGCGCGCCAGCGCGTCCAGCATCTGGCGGAAGGCAAACTGGGATTCGTGCACGCTGTCCTGCAAGCCAGCGGCCAGTGTGTGGGTCGATGCATTGGCGCTCATGCTTCGCCCCGCACCAGCGTGAAGAATTCGACCTTGGACTGCGCAACGTCGCTGTGCGTCTGGGCCCGGTTCCTGGCCAGCTCGCGGGCGACGGGCTGCACCAGTTCACGCTGCAATGCATCGTGGTGCTGCGGGTCTTGCAGCAATGCGTCGCACACGGCGGCCAGTTCCGCGCGGCGCTTATCGCGCCCCAAGGCGTACGACACGCCCAACGGCCCATTGCCCAGGCGCACCGCGCAGCGCACCACGCTGGCTTCCCCGACATTGAAGGGGTTGCCCGTGCCACCGATGCGGCCACGCAGCATCACCATGCCCACCTCGACCGGACGCACCTGCGTCAGCGCGGGCAAGGTCTCCAGGGACGGTAGCCCTGCCTCCAGTTGAGGCAAGCTTGCGCGTGCCAAAACGGCCAACCACTGCTGCCGTGCGGCATGTGCTTCCTGGAATGTTTCACTTGTCATAGGGATGTCGAACTCGCCTCAATGTGTTGCATGGAGGGGAGTTCACCGCGCCAACATGTAGGATTTATGACAAGCGGGTATGCAAAAAAATGGAATCAGCTGATCGACTGTCATCTAGATGTCTAAATCGGTCACTACAGTGGACGTTTAGCACAGACCAGGAGAAGCCGTGAACCCCCACGCTCACTATCGTTCACTGCCCCCCAAGGGGGCGCATGCCACCCTAGAGGCGGCTCGTCGGGAGGCATGACATGCCTTTTAGCCAACTCGCATCCCACGCGCCCGGCAGGCGCAGTGGTGTGGCGGTGTGGAAGCAAATAGCTGACACGCTGAGCACCGAAATCCGCGACCGCGCCTACGCCGTTGCCGGCCGCCTGCCCGGCGAGGTCGAGTTGGCAGCGCGTTTCAACGTCAACCGCCACACCATGCGCCAGGCCTTGTCTGCGCTCCAAACCGACGGACTGGTGCGCATCGAGCCGGGGCGCGGCATGTTCATCCAGCACGAACTGATGGACTACGCCCTGTCCAAACGCACGCGCTTCAGCGAGAACCTGCTGCGCCAAGGCCTGTTGCCGAGCAAACAACTGTTGACTGCCCGCGAGATGGTGGCTCCCGAGCGCGCAGCCAAAGAGTTGAAACTGGCCAAGGGCGCTGCTGTGCTGATGGTGGAAACCCTGGACGAAGCCAACGAAGCTCCGATCGGCCTGGCCACCGCCTACTACCCGGCACTGCGCTTCGCGGGTCTGCTGGACATGCTGGCACTGGGCGACCGGACCACCGACATCCTGAAACACTTCGGCGTGCAGGACTATGTCCGCGCGCAAAGCCGGGTCACCACCCAGATGCCGAGTGATGAGACCGCCCGGCTGCTCAAGCAACTGACCACCCGACCCCTGTTGTGTGTGGAGAGTGTGGACGTGGACATGGACGGCACGCCCATCAAGTATGGAGAGACCGTCTTCCCGGGCGACCGGGTTCAGCTGCTGGTCCATGCGGGAGACCAGGCATGACCGCACGCTACGCCATCTACTTTGCACCCGCCCTGCAGTCGCCATGGTGGCAGTTTGGCACCCAGTGGCTGGGGCGCGATGAACACCTGGACCGGCTGGTGCCCCAAACCACTGTGCCGCAGATGAGCGCACAGGATCTGCAGCGCATGACTAGCCACCCCAGGCGGTACGGCTTTCACGCCACACTCAAAGCACCTTTTGGCTTGCGGGATAACTACGGGGAGGATGATTTGCGCGCCCGCATGCAGGCCCTGGCCCGGACCTTGCGCCCTGTCGCATTGGGGCCCCTGCAGGCAACGGCCCTGGGCAACTTCGTGGCACTGGTGCCGATTGCCCCACCCCAGGCTTTGGCAGCGCTTGCCAACGCCTGCGTCACGGAACTGGACGATATGCGCAGGCCTCTGACTGATGACGATCTGGCCCGGCGCAGCAGCGACACGCTGGACGCGCGGGGTCTGGAATTGCTGCACCACTACGGCTATCCACTGGTGATGGAACGTTTTCAGTTCCACTTCTCATTGACCGGACCGGTGACAGCACCCTATACGCAGCAGGTGCTGATGGCCGTGCACAACAGCGTGGCACAGCTCAACGCCAGCGCGCCGTTGGTTCTGGACCGGTTGTGCCTGTTTGTGGAACCCGCCAGCGGCAAAGCCCTGGTGCGTATTGCCGATATGGAACTCCCGGCATGACCACCCCGCAGGGACTTTGGGTGCTGGTCTGCGGCGCATCGGGTGCGGGAAAAGACAGCGTGATCAACTGGGCCGCAGAGCACCTGGAGCAGCGCGACGACATCATCTTTGCCCGTCGCATGGTGACGCGCGCGCCCCACCCCGGCTCGGACCATGACGCAGTGACGCAATCGCACTTTGGGGCATTGACAGCATCCCAAGCGCTGGCCTGGTGCTGGGAGGCCCATGGGTTTCAGTACGGCATCGCCGCCCACTATGCCGATGACGTGGCCGCGGGACGCACCGTGGTGGTCAACGGCTCGCGCGCGCACGCGGCCGGTTTGGCCCCATCCGCACAGGTACGCGTTGTGCAAATCGTTGCCGACGCCACCCTGCTGGCCAGCCGCATGGCGCAGCGCGGCCGCGACGCGCCAGAGGACGTGGCCCGCCGCCTGGCGCGCAATGCGCGTTTGCCGGATCTGCAGGCCGACTGCACCATCCTGAACCACGGCGAGCTCTCCCACGCAGGGCGCCAGCTGGCAGACTACTTGGTAAAATGTGCCTCTAGCTCTCGTGAAATGGTCATATAGTGCTATATATTTTATAGCTATACGTCCATGGCAAACATCCACACAGTCCGCTGATTGTTCTAGGCGGGTGGCTGCGTTATGCCGAAGGCCACGCCCCGCAGGAACTGGACAATCCCCTGCGCGGCATCGAGCCGCTGCGCCGTCTCAATAGCTTGAACCAGGTCACGTTCCACGCCGATCCGGTTTTGGAACCGCATGGCCGACTCGAGCCAGCGCTCAGCCTGTTTCCTGGGCAACAGGGGCTGCAAAACTTCCACGCCGTATCGCAACCGCTTGGCCAGAATCCGTCTGCGGTGCTGGACCAATGCATCCCTGGACTTCTTGGGTAGTGACTTCAATTGCTCGGCCAGGTGCGCCATGCGCCTGCTGGCCCATTGGCCAACGCTGCGCTTTTTGTGTTCGTCTGGCCGCCAACCGGTATCGAAGTCTCCGGTTTCAAGCCAGCGCACCATTTGCACCAGTGTGCAACCGATCGCGGGATCCATCAGCAGGGTTCGCAAGCCTTCACGTTGTTCGACTATGGCTCTGCGAAGTGCCTCCTCCAAATGGCTCCATTGCTGTGCCCGCTGTGCATCGCCGGTTTGGTATGGATCGGCATAGACAGGGAAAACCTCGGTCGCTGCGACTTCCAGATCTCGCAGTTCTGTTAAACGCCGCAACAGGGGTTTGAGCGCTGCAAGGGATGGAAACGTGCTTTCGTTGATCAACTTCTTGAAGAGCTTCAAATTGCCCTTGAAGCGGCGCCACCCAACCCGCGCCTGGTGCAGCACCTCGGGGGCATCACTGCTGCGTAACGTATACAGATTGGCGGTGAACTGCAAGAATGATTCACGCAGCACAGTGAGCGCAATGGCACCCAACTCCATACTCTCATCGAGCACTGACGGCTTGGCACGCATTGGCGCGTCCAGCGTGCCGTCTGCCAGGCGGCAGGCACGCTCGGCTTTGCTCATATGCAATGGCAGCAGACTGATGTGCCGGCCGATCTGGCCGGCGACCTCGAACACCGCGTCCGTCGAGCCCTCCAGCAATTCAATTTCCAATTCGCACAAAGGCGTGCTGTTCCCGTCGATCAACACGTTGCCGCGATCCAGTGCAATCTCCACACGACCGGTGTCCAGCGCAACGATCCAGCTCAGCCGCTCAAAGCTGGTGGTGAATACCGGATGCAGGGCCTGAAACAGTGATCCATCCGCGTCCAGCTCCGCCCATGGCGTGTCCACCAGCAGGGTCTGGTCCAGACCATCGCTGGAGATCGGCGCCTCCCATTCGCCGCGGCGACTCAATGCCGAGTCACCTGCCGCCCCCATCTTGAGCGTTTGCACCCACTGGGGCGCATCGGCATTGCCAAGCCGGCGAACGCGCAAGGCCACCGCTTTGTGCTGCAATGTATGGGCCGGCGTGTCGTAGTAGGTGTTGTGTAGCTGCTGGCGCTTGGGCTTGCGCCGCCCCATGACCGCTACGCGCCCCAGGTGCTTCTCCAGCACCCGCAGGTCTTGAAGGGGCAGCGCCAGCTTGAGTTCAAGTTCCATAGATGGTGTGTCTGAAGGTACGCCAATAGGTTTTGGGTGGCGCTCAGTATGCGACAACAATGCGGACAAAAATATGACAGGTGTCAAGGCGCAACTTGGGTGCACAATTGACCCGGCCTTCTGCTCCGCTAAACCATCCACATGGAGAAAGCATGCGTAAGAAACTTCAAAATCTGGAAAGACTGAGCCAAAAAATGGAGGCCCGGTTTGGAGAAGATGATGAACTGGTCCTGGCGTTCAAACGGGAACTCCTATCGATGCGGGACAAACTGTCTGAAGAAATCGCCGCCAAAAACCTTGGCCGCCGCAAGATGGACCGAGTCGATCCGCAATCGACGCTGCTGCACTGACTGTGTACGCCCTGACACGGGGCCAAAGGCATGACCCCACGTCGCCGCCCTAGTTCTTCGCAGGGCGACCCGTCTTCAGATTTGGCACAACGCGCAGTGCTGCCAGAAAGGCTGCGTCCGGCAGGGCCGCCAGCGCCTTGATACCTGCACGAATGAGTTCCGTCTTTTTGATGGGCATGGCCAGCTTCGCAGCGCGCAACTTCAGGACGTCAAGCACTGCATACTCGGGCTTGGGCATGGTGAAGCTGTCACGGACCATCTTGAGCTTCTTTTCCTTGACCGGCTTGCCGGCTACTGGCTTGGCCGCCAAGGGTTTGGTAGGTGTCTTGGTGGCAGGTTTGGCCACGACGGCCTTGGTGGTCGCTGCGGGGGCCTTCGCGGCTACCGTTTTAACGACAGGTTTTGCCTTCGTCTTTGCTTTTGCCTTTGGCTTGACAACTACCTTGGGCGCAACGGCAGGTACCTTGGGCGCATAAGCAGTTGCAACGGGTTTGGTTTCAGCAGTTGCCATTTGTTGACTTTCCTTCTTTTGTAAACGATATATACAGTTTAAATCGTTTACCGAGAGTTCGTCAACTCCGAAACAGCGAGTCCTGCGTATGGGCTCAGACGACGGAACCCTAGACCACCGACTTGCGCACCCGCGCAGAAATCACATCGATGCAGCTGACTGTCGCAATGATGATGATCATCACGGCACAGGTTTCGGGATACTGAAAGCTGCGAATGATGTCCCACAAAATGACGCCTATGCCTCCGGCGCCAACCATGCCCACCACGGTGGCAGAACGCACGTTGGATTCGAAGCGGTACAGCGAGTAAGAAATCCACAAAGGCAGCACCTGCGGGATGATGCCGTAGACGATTTCTTCCAGCGCATGGGCGCCAGTGGCGCGTATGCCCTCGACTGGTTGGGCATCGATGGACTCCACCGCTTCCGAAAACAGCTTTGCCAATATGCCGGTCGTGTGCACAAACAGCGCGAGCACGCCGGCAAAAGGCCCCAGGCCCACAGCAACAATGAACAGCATGGCAAAAACCATCTCGTTGATGGCACGGGCCGCATCCATCAGGCGGCGCACGGGCTGGTAAATCCACCATGGCACGATATTGGACGACGACAGCAGGCCCAGCGGAACAGCAAAGACGACCGCCAGGGCTGTACCCCACAGTGCAATCTGCAGTGTGACCAGCATCTATTGCAGGTAAATGCGCCAGTCGCCAAACCTGGGCGGAAAGAAGTCTGCCGCGTAGGTTGCCATGTTGCTGGCATCACTCACCAGCGCCCAGGGGCGCATATCTGCCCCCTTCCAGGATCCTGCCAACGTGGCCAGCAGCACGCCCCAGGCGATCAAGCCCACCATGCTGGTGCGCGGAACCTGCACCGGGCGCAGAGGGGTTGCAGCCACGGCGACCATTACTTGGCCAGGCTCAGAGCGGCCAACTGCTTGTCGATATCGGCCAATTTGACTTGCTTCTCGGCATCAGCCAGGTTGGCATCGGCTTCCAGCTTGTTGCGGCTCTTGAACAGTTCCAGCTGGCGAATGGGTGTGAGCTGGTTGTTGGTGGATGCCTTGAAGCCGGAAAGTTTCGACAATTTGAAAAGGTTTTCCTTTTCCTTGTCACCACCCTGGCCGTAGGTGTAGAAGAAGTCACGCACCTTGGCCTTGGTCGCCTCGGGCAGGTCCTTGCGCATCACCAGCGGGTCCAGCGGGATCAAAGGCGAGGTCCAGATGATGCGGATGTCCTTGAACTTCTCGGGCAAATGGTCCTTGACCTTATCCAGGTTCTCGCTGTTGTTGGTGGCCACATCGACCTGCTTGTTGGCAACTGCCAGCGCATTGGCTTCATGGTTGGCGCCGCGCGTGAGCTTGAAGAAGGTCTTGGGGTCGATCTTGTTCTGGGCAAACACGTAGTAGCTGGGCACCAGAAAGCCCGACGTGGAGTTGGGGTCGCCGTTGCCAAACGACAGGTTCTTGCCCTGTTTGAGCATGTCGTCCAGCGACTTCAGTGGGCTGTCCTTGTGCACGATCAAGTGCGAGTTGTAGCCTTGTGTGCCATCGGCATTGACCATTTGCGCAAACACTTCGCCACCGGCGCGGTCCACGGCCTCCATGGCCGACTTGTTGCCAAACCAGGCCACGTGCACCTTGTTGAAGCGCATCCCTTCAATGATGCCGGCGTAGTCGGAGGCAAAAAAGGCGTTCACCTTGGCGCCCGTCTTCTTGGCCATGTCGTCCAGGATCGGTTGCCAGTCAGATCGCAAATTTTGCGAGGACTCGGTCGAGATAATGCCGAAATTGATCTCCTTGAGTTCTTGTGCGCCGACCGGGTTGGTGACAATGAGCGTGGCGCCTGCCACGCTGAGCAACAGTTTCTTGATCATGGGGTGTTCCTTTGAGTGATGTGACCGGAGAGATGGGGAGACAGTGGATTCGGGAGTCAGGCGGCGCAGGCCACCGGTTCGAGTGGCGCAACGGGTGTGGGCCACACCAGATGCGGACCTGCCGACTTGACGTCTTGCAGGCTGGAGATGTGATCACCCAATGACAGGATGTCGTCCGCCTCGGCGCCATACAGCTCGCGCAACAAGGCTGGGGTCAGCGCCACGGATGGGCCGTCGTACACCACACGCCCATGGTGCAAGGCAACGGTGCGCGGGCAGTATTTCATGGCAACGTTGACCTGGTGCAGCGATACCACGACGGTGCAGCGGTCTTCGCGGTTGACGCGGGCCAGGATGTCCATCACCTTGCGCGACGATTCCGGGTCCAGAGACGCAATAGGTTCATCGGCCAGGATCACCTTGGCGCCTTGCACCAGCGCACGCGCAATCGCGGCGCGTTGCTGCTGCCCCCCGGATAGCGTGGACGCACGCTGTGCGAAGCAGTCCTCAATGCCTACGCGCTTGAGTGCCTCAACGCCACGCGCGACCTCAGTCGCCGTAAACCATCGGGTCAGGCTTCGCCAAAGGGGAACCCGGTGCAAGGTACCGGCCAGCACGTTCACAATCACCGGCAATCGATCCACCAGATTGAACTGCTGAAAAACGAAGCCCACACCGGCGCGGGTATGGCGGATATCCGACGCAATCCTGCCGTTTTGCTGGACCGTCTTGCCGTGGATCTGGACCACACCCTGGTCGCTCTTGTCACCCGCCATCAAACCGGCCATATGCCGCAACAACGTCGATTTTCCGGAGCCAGAGGCGCCGATCAACGCAACCATTTCGCCGGATGCAATGGTGAGGCTGATGTCTTGCAATGCCTTGCGGCCACTCAAGAAAGTCTTGTTGAGTGCATGGATTCGGATGGCAGTCGTCATGGTTCCTCCTGATCGATGGAGGGAACATATCGGCTCAATATGTCAAATCGGTGTCAATCCACCGATCAAAAGAGCCTAGCTGGACTGCTTGAACGCCATCACCGCCTGGTTGCGCAAGGTGCGCAGCAAGGCCAGCTCCTTGTCATCGAGCTCCAGCGCACCGCGGGTCTTCTTGTCCGCATAGATCAGGCCAAAAGGGGCGCCCTTGATCATCAGCGGCAACAGCAGGAAGGTAGGCGCGCTCAGCCCCTTGCGGTACCACTCGGGCAGTCGCTGGGTGATGCGGGCTTCGGTGGCGTCACTGATCATGGTGTCCGTCCCTTTGTTGCACACTACCGCGAACAGGTCGGGCACTGCGGCCTTGAGCGGCACCTTGAAGGTTTTGACCAGTGGCTCCACGCCATTGCCCAGACCAAACCGGCCGCTCATGGTCTCGGTCTTGGCGTCGCGCATGCAGAAAATAATATGGTCGAACTGCATGGCGCGAAACATCGTCTCCAGGATCATGCGCAACACGTCGCTCAGCTTGAAGTCTTCGACCATCGCATTGGTAATGTCCTGAATCCCCGCCGTCAGCGTCTCCGTGACGCGCAGGTCCTTGCGCGGCAGATGACCGGTTGCATCCACCGGACCGGTATTGGTCGCATGCAGTTCAAATGCACCCAGTCCCCCCTCGGCCTCGACTGCCTTGGCCTGGGCGTTTTTGTCGGCCGTGGTATCGGGAGTCTTCAGCAGTTTGGCCGCCGCGGATCCGGGCGCGACCCGTATCTCCATCGCCACCGCCAGCTCAATCAGCTTTTGCCGCGCCGTGACGGTGGCTGACTGAATGTCTTTGGACCCCACGCCCAGTGCCTGTACATATTTACGGGTGACAACCTGGATGCGGGCATCCACATCCTTGGGGTCAGAATGCAGCAGCACATCGGCCATCTCATTGGCGGCCAACGCAATCCAGCGAATGCGCTCGCCCGAATCCGTTGGCGCCTTGGTCGGCACCGTTCCCACGGGCTTGCGCATGCAGCGTTGCATGCTTTGCGGCAATCCCCAGGCTTTGGCAATACCCAGGCCCAGTTCTTCGAAGGTCAAGCCCAGAACGCTGACTGCGGCCGCCTCCTCGGTCACCGGCTCGCGCGTGGACTGCACCCGCATGCGCACCTGGCTGGCCTCCTCGGGAAAATAGAATTGCACCAGCAAACGCCCCAGATTCTGGAACATGGCGCCAATGAAGGCTTCCTCACCGTCGCTGGACACCGGGCACAGTTCACCGCCAATCACGCCCGCCATCAACGAACGCAAAAACTCTTCCTTGAGCTGCCCGGCATGGGCCTTGTCCTGCATGTGCTCCAGCAGCACCAGGCTCAGGGCCATGTTGCGGATACCGTTGAACCCCACCAGATTGACCGCCCGCGACACCGTGTTGATACTGCCCCGGTGCGCAAAGTGCGCGCTGTTGACCATGCGCAGCAGCTTGTTGGTCAGGGCAACATCCTTGAGGATCTCGTTGGTGACGCTGTGGACACTTTCGGTATCGGAGGTTGCCATGCTCTGGATCCGGACGACCGAATCCGACAACGCCGGAAAGTCACTTTTGTGGCGCATGCGCCGCAGCAGGAAATCCAGCGTGCTGTTGTTGCCACCTGCATCCCCCTGCCCCTCGGCTGCCTTGGGCTTGGCCCATTGCTCCAGCTCGTTCTGGAAGTCACGCGCCGTCAGAAAGCGCTGTTTGGGGTCAAGCATCAGGGCGCGCATGACGATGGCCCGCAGCTTCTCGTCCACATCGGGGTTCACATCGTCTGGTAACTTCAGCTGCTCGTGCACAAGGCGGTAGATCGCCCGGTAGGGATCGGGTTCGTTGATCAGCGGCTTGCCCATCAGCAATTCGGCCAGCACTACGCCCGCCGAAAAAATGTCCATCGATGCGGCGGGCGCCGCGCCGTTGGCGGCTTCCGGTGAGAGGTAGCCGACCGTTCCGCCACTGGGGACCCTGGGGTCAGTGCTGTTGCGGTCCGGGATGCGTGCGGCAATGCCAAAGTCCATGACCCGTGCACGCCCTGCAGCATCCACCAGGACATTGGATGGCTTCAGGTCGCGATGAACCACGTCCGCCGCGTGTGCCACCGCCATGGCATCAAGCACATCCATCATCAGGGCCACGGCCTCCTGTGGCGCCAATGCGCCGCGCTGCTTGATAATTTGATCCAGCGTCTTGCCGGCGATGTACTCAAACACCAGATAGGGCTGCCGGTCCTGGATATCGGCCTCGTACACCGGCACGATGTTCGGGTGCTTGACCCGCCCCACACTGCGGGCCTCATCCAGCCACTGAACCAGCGCTTCCTGATCCGACCCGCTGCCGGGGCGCATGACCTTGATGGCCACTTCGCGCTCCATGCGGGGGTCAAATGCCAACCAGACCGTGGACTGCGCACCACTTCCCAGGATTTTGCGCAATTCAAACCGACCCAGTGTGTCTGACACCCGCAGGGCACCAGTGGCAAGGGATGGGCGGCTATTGGAGAAACTGGGGTGGTCTGGCATGCTCGGGCGTCGGGGGGTTATTCGCAATTTCTCGCTTTACCACTCCAGTATGACACCGCTATGCCAGGCCGCACAGACCTTCTCGCCGCCGGCTGGTTTGCATCCTACTGCTGACGCAATTGCTGGCGCAATTCCGCCCGCTCCTGGGCACTGAGCTGGCGCCCAGATGGGGCGCGGGCCTCGCTCTTCATCGCGACGTCCGTCTGGGACTTCAGTGTGGCACGCAAGGACGAACGCCGCTGCTGACTATCGGCATCCCGAACCGTCTCGCTGGTGCCGGTTTTTGCCGGCTCGGCCGGCACTTTGGCGGCTTGTGCCATGGCAACGGCTGCCAACAAACCCACACAACCGCAAACAACGCGTGACTTCAACATGTGCTTTGTGCTCTGAACTGGTTTCCTGTTGTCCCTGCCAAGCATTGTTGGTGAGAACGGCAGAACCGGTGCCCATATTTGTAACTTTGTGTCAAAGACAGCATTTTCCTGGAGCCTGAGGACCCGAAGCCGCGCAAAATCGGGTCTGTTACATATTTCACACGTTTTATGCAGAACCCGACACCACGACCCAACAAAATCCTCGTTGTCGACGATGACGCCCGCATCCGTGACCTGCTCAGACGCTACCTGTCGCAGGAAGGTTTTGATGTGTTGCTGGCGGAAGACGGCAAGTCCCTGACCCGCATCATGTTGCGTGAAACGGCCGACCTGATTGTTCTGGACCTGATGATGCCCGGGGAGGACGGGCTTTCCATTTGCCGGCGACTGCGTGCCGCCGGTGATGTAACCCCCATCATCATGCTCACCGCCAAGGGCGAGGACATCGACCGCATTGTTGGACTGGAGGTCGGTGCCGATGACTACCTGGGCAAGCCCTTCAATCCGCGCGAGCTGCTGGCGCGCATCCACGCGGTCCTGCGCAGGCGCCCGACACCGGAAGTGCCGGGCGCTCCCTCCACCGAAAATGAAGTGGCGCGGTTTGGCGTCTTTACGTTCGACCTGGCGGCCCGCACGCTGCACAAGGAGGGCAAGGAACTGGCATTGACGACCGGCGAATTTGCCATGCTCAAGGCCTTGGTACGCCACCCCCGCGTGCCCCTGTCTCGGGAAAAACTCGCACAACTGTCCCGCGGCCGCGAATTCGAACCGTTTGACCGCAGCCTGGACGTGCAAATCTCGCGCCTGCGAAAGCTGATCGAGAAAGACCCGGCCTCACCACACTACATCCAGACCGTGTGGGGGGTAGGTTACGTATTTGTTCCGGACGAAGCCGCCTGAGCCCGCGCCTGTGCACCCGACTCAAACACAGATCCAGTTTGAGGATACGCACCCCAGTGCTCCCGCAGCACTGACGGGCACAACAGGGGACGATGTCCCGCCCACCCGCGCGGGGCTGAGCCTCTTCTGGCGCACGTTCTTCTTGCTCGCCCTGCTGTTGCTGGGCAGCATCGTGGCCTGGCTGCAAACCCTGCGCGCACTGGAATTCGAGCCCCGCGCCATTCAAACCGCGCAGCAACTGGCCTCCCAGGTCAACTTGAGCCGTGCCGCCTTGATCCATGCGGATGCGATCGCCCGCACGTCACTGCTCAAGACCATGAGCGATCAGGAAGGCGTGCACATCGTTCCGCGCGAGCCCACGGACTCTTTCGTCCCTTTCGGCACCGATGCCATTGGCCGCCAGATTGCGCAGGAACTGACGAGCCGGTTGGGGCCAGGGACGGTGATCGCCAGCAGCGTCAATACCAAGCCAGGCCTGTGGATTGGCTTTGTCATCAACGGGGACGACTATTGGCTGTTGACCGACCAGGAACGATTCAACCCGGCCGGTGGAAAGACCTGGCTCATCTGGCTGGGGGTTGCCGCCGCGCTGTCATTGGCCGGTGCGGCATTGATTGCCCGCCTGATCAACCGGCCTCTCAAGCTGCTGTCATTTGCTGCCAGCCGCGTGCGTGAGGGCGATTTCGAGGCCAGCCGCCTGGATGAAAGTGTGCAAACCGGCGAGATCCGCGAGGTCAACATCGGCTTTAACCGCATGGCCCAACGGCTCGCCAAGATCGAACAGGACCGTGCGGTCATGCTGGCCGGCATCTCGCATGACCTGCGCACCCCGCTGGCGCGGCTGCGGCTGGAAACCGAGATGAGTGTGACCGACCTGGACGCCCGCGCCCACATGGCCGCTGACATCGCCCAGCTGGACGCCATCATTGGCAAATTCCTGGACTATGCCCGCCCGGAGAAGGAAAAACTGGCTCCGGTGGTACTGGCCGACGTGGTGGAGGCCTGTACCTACTCCTACAAAGCCCAGGCCGACATCCAGATCAAGGTGCAGCTGGAGGACAACCTGCTGGTGCTGGCCGATGAGGTGGAGCTGGGCCGCATCATTTCCAACCTGCTCGAAAACGCACGGCGCTACGGCAAGTCTGCCGACACCGGAGTCGCGCGCGTCCAGATCGCTGCAATATCCCGTAACAAATGGGTGCTCATCAAGATCCGGGACCACGGCATCGGCGTTGCGCAAGAGCAACTCACCAACCTGACGACTCCGTTCTTTCGGGGTGAAGCGGCGCGCACGGCCGCCAACGGCGCGGGACTGGGACTGGCCATCGTCGACAAGACCGTGCAGCGCATGGGTGGCGTCTTTGTGCTCAACAACGCTCCATCGGGCGGCCTGTCAGCCAATATCCGCCTGCCCCGCGTGACCAGCCTCTGACCGGCTGAGGTTGCCTACAGACTGGCTGCCAGCATGGCGCCTTCGCGAATGGCGCGCTTGGCGTCGAGCTCGCTCGCCAGCGCGGCCCCGCCAATGGTGTGAAAACGCGGAGCACCCGCTGCTGGTGGCGCATCCTTGGGTGGCAGCAACTCGGTCAGCGACTCCTGCCCGGCGCACAACACCACGTGGTCGACTGCCAGCACACGTGGCTCGCCGTTGACGGTCACGTGCAAGCCTGCGTCGTCGATGCGGAGGTAGTCCACGCCGCTGAGCATCTGGACACCGTTGCGTTGCAGCACGGCGCGATGGACCCAGCCCGAAGTTTTGCCCAGCCCGGCACCCACGCGAGTGGTCTTGCGCTGCAACAAAAAAAGCTGGCGATAGGGCTTGGCAGGCTCCGCGTGAACCAGACCGCCATTGGCCTGCGCCTGCAGGTCTACACCCCACTCCTGGCACCAGTGTTCAATCGACAGCGGCAAGGACACGGCGGGATCGTGCAACAGGAACTCCCCCACGTCAAAACCAATGCCCCCTGCTCCAATGATGGCCACCCGTGGCCCCGGCACGACCTTGCGGTGCAGCACGTCCAGATAGGACACCACGTTGGGGCGGTCGACACCGGGTATGCGCGGCGTGCGCGGCACGATGCCGGTGGCCAGCACCACGTCGTCAAAACCCTGCGCCAGCAATTGCGCACGGGTCACCCGCTGGCCCAGTTGCAAGGTGACACCGGTGATCTCCAGGCGCCGTGCAAAATAGCGCAGCGTCTGCGCGAACTCTTCCTTGCCGGGCACCTGCATGGCGACATTGAACTGGCCACCCACGCGGTCGCTGCTGTCAAACAGGGTCACGTCATGGCCGCACTCGGCAGCTACGGTGGCGGCGGACAAACCGGCGGGCCCTGCCCCGACCACTGCGATCTTCTTCTTGCGTTGCGCCTGGCGGTAGACCAGTTCGGTCTCGTGGCCAGCACGCGGGTTGACCAAACAACTGGCGCGCTGGTTGGCGAATGTGTGGTCCAGGCAGGCCTGGTTGCAGCCTATGCAGGTATTGATCTCGTCGACCCGGCCGGCAGCCACCTTATTCACCCAGTCCGCATCCGCCAAAAATGGCCGCGCCATGGACACCATGTCCACGCTACCACTGGCAATCAACGCTTCGGCCTCGTCGGGCATATTGATGCGGTTGCTGGCAA
>ERZ724516.197-NODE-197-length-37914-cov-7.762514_pt1 | contig 37914 bp, 33 predicted proteins | sample MGYA00376049_ERZ724516 | MGnify/ENA primary metagenome ERZ724516 (study PRJEB28724, sample SAMN07190886) | activated sludge metagenome | isolation source: activated sludge of sewage treatment plant in Hong Hong | place: USA: Christiansburg, Virginia | collected... | reverse complement strand
GCGGGTGACTGGTTTGGTAGTAGCGGTGTTGTTGCTCATGGTCCTTTCTCCTTGCGTACTGAACATGCGTATCACTGCACGGTGATGCGCGTGGGTTGGCTGGTTTCGCGACGTGCGATGCTGATCTGCAATACACCGTCGCGGTAATTGGCATTCACCTTGGTGGGATCTATGTCATCCGGCAACGAGACCGTGCGGGAGAAGCTGCCCGCTACCCGTTCGCGGGCATAAATCTGCACGGGAGTGCCCTTATCGGGAATGGCCGATGCACGCTCACCTGCGATACGCAAGACGCCTCGGTCCAGCGTGATCTCCAGCTTGGACGCGTCAATGCCGGGTGCAAAGGCATACACCTCGATGCTGGTTGGAGTGCGGCCGACATTAATCGCAGGCAGCGTGCCCGGCGTGACCGATCGGATGCTGCTGGGCAGGCCCGACGCGCCAAATGCCTCATCCAGCTCCCGGCGCAGAAGTTCAAACTGACCGAACAGATTGCTCGGCTGGTTCCACAAAGATACATACATGGTGTGTCCTCCGATGGGTTGAAAAACACCGGCAGAGACCAGTTCCAGCCGGTTCGCATACAGAACTAAGGATTCCGGATTTGATTTCAAGTGGGTCGTTGCGGAAATCTCGTTTGAAAAACGCGCCGTCAGTGGCGTGTGGCTCCAGCCTGCATGGGAGTCAGCTGCGGGCCGCAAACCCAGAAGTTAAACTTCGCCGCCATGCACACCCACACGCTCGACGCCATCCCCAAGACCCGTGCGGTTCGCATTGAGGTTTGTGAAATGCCCCATGACCCAACTTGAGAAACTGCCGCTAAACCTGACAAGACTCCTGGTCTTTTTGGCACCCGCCAGCGTTCTAGCAGTCAAATCCGTGATGCAACTGTGCCTGGTTTTGCTGCTGGGCCTTGCACTGGTCAAGCTGGTCAAAGTCCGGGCCCAACCGCTGACAGTGGAGGAGCGGCTTCTGGCCTGGTCACTGGTTCTGTATCCAGCCTCCGTGTTGTTGGGTTTCGTCTGGTTGGGGCAGTTCCCCTGGCCCGAGTTCGATGCGCCGTCCCGCTTCATGCTGGTGGCTCCGATTCTGGTTTTTTTGACACGTGTGGAGGCCCCGAGTTTTATCGAATACCGCTGGGGTTGTGCCCTGGGTGCCATGGCTGCCGCAGCCTGGGCGCTGTGGACGGTGAACCTGCCCAATGCCGCCCATTTCAACCGGGCCACCAATGGTTTTACCAACCCGATCCCGTTTGCCTGTATCGCCCTGATTCTGGCGTTTTCGGCCCTGCCCGATCGGTCGCAAAAAAGGCTGGGCGAGCGGGTCGCTCTTTGGATTGCCATGCTGGCGGGGGCTGGGGCTGCTGTTGCCAGCGAATCACGGGCCGTGCTGCTGGTGTTGCCTCTGGCCTGTGTTCTCTATTTTTTTTCTTATCGACAAAAGGGGATCATGCAGCGCGCCCACGTGGTGTGGGTCGGCATCGCTGCCGTGGTGCTGGCGGGATCGGTGGCGTTTGTGTTGAAAGATCGCCTTCGCGTGACGATCCAGGACCTGTCATCCCAATCCAGCGCAGCAGCCGATAGTTCGATTGGCACACGTTTTCAAATCTGGAGTGCATCCGCCCGTGTATTCCTCGACCACCCCTGGCTGGGGGTTGGGCGTGGCAACCTGCCGCTGGAATTTAAAAGAATGGCCGATTCACAAGAGATGACGCAGTGGGCGGCCGGGTTCAAACACAGCCATAACGAAATGCTGTTCTTGTTGGCCGAAACTGGCATTGCTGGCGCCCTTGCGGTGTTGGCGGTCTACGTCGGGTTTTTGGTCGCTTTTTGCAAGCGTTTTCGCGCTGCAGACCCGCGAATCCGGTCCACGGCGTATGCCGGCATCGTGACCATCTTGTCTTACATCCTGTTTGGTCTTACCGATTGCCTGCTGACCATCTCGATGCAAACCGCGTTCTTTGCCTTGTCCATTGTTCTTCTGTATGCGACCATTCGCCAGCGTGAGCGCCTTGCCGCCCGACCCCATGGATAGAGCCACCAGCCCACCGCCTTCTTCGCCGACCTGTTGGCTGATTCTGTCTCACTGTTTCAACATGGATGGCAGCGCCGCCAGCCAAGTCATTGTGGACAAGATACCCTTGTTGATGGCCCACGGAATCACTCCCATCGTGATCAGCGCACCAACAGGTCGGCGGGCCACGGAACACCCACATATCCAGGCCTATTCCATGGGCCCATCCGCACTGCGGTTTGACGCACGGCATTTGATCAGTGAACGGATCGGCAGGGGTTTTTGGTACCGGATTTTGACGGCGCTGGTCGCCACCGTTCTGGCACCTTTTATCGTGGTGGAACGCATCGCCTTTGGTCTGCAAAACAATGCCTCATGGGCTTTGAGTGCCATCGTCCTGGGGCTGCGTGTCATCCGACTTCGCCAGCCAACCGTGATCTACTCTACCGGGGGTGCCTATAGTGCGCACTGGGCCGGTTATTGGCTCAAGCGCCTCACCGGAATTGCGTGGATTGCAGAAGTGCATGACCCCATGCATCAGCCCGACCACGTATCGCCCAACCGCAACACCCGTCGCATTGCCAAGACCGAAGCACTGATTTGCCAGCACGCCAATCTAGCCTGGTGGCTGACCCGCGGGGCTTTTGAGGGGGCGTTGTTGCGACATGCCGAACTGACCGGGCGCGGTTTCTGGGTGCATTGCGGCGTAAGTGCTCCCGCACATCCCAGCGCTCCAACACACCGCCCAAACTGGGGGCGAATGCAGCTAGGGCACTTTGGTTCGCTGTCCAAGAGCCGCAACATGGGTGCTTTTGTCGAAGCACTCGCAGCACTCATTGCGCGAAGGCCGGAAACGGCGCAGCAAATCATTGTGAATCTGTATGGCAGTGACCTGGACCCCGTAGGCCGCGCTGCGGCTGCCAGAGCCGGTATTGAACACCTTTTTGTCTTTCACGGTCGCCTTAAGCACAGCGCGGTATTCGAGGCCATGGCCCAGGTCGACCTGTTGTTGCTGATCCATGGTTCTGCCGATGAATGCATCGAATACATTCCCGCAAAAACCTACGAATACCTGTGGGCCCAGCGGCCAATTCTGGCCTGCACCTTTGACAACCAGGAATTGGACCAGCTGATTGAAGAGGCCAATGGCTACACCGCCCCGTGGGACAACACAGCATTGATTACAAACGCCCTGGATAAGGCCCACCAAGCCTGGCAGCAGGGCTCGTGGATGCCATCGACCAAGAAACCGATTACCGTCGAGACGGCGGTCCACACCATTCTTGGCCATGTAGGCCAATGCATTCCTCAGGCTTTGCCAACAACATGTCCCGAGCACACATCATGAAACGACCGATTTCTATTCTGATGTACCACCAGGTGGACATGCCACCACCGTCGGGCACCCCCATGCGGGGAATGGTGGTGGCCCCACGGTCCTTCGCCCGGCAAATGGCCATGCTGAAAATGCTGGGCTTCAAGGGTGTCTCCATGCGCCACCTCGAACCCTGGCTGAGAGGTGAACGGGACGACCCGGTCGTTGCCATCACTTTTGACGATGGGTATCTCAACAACCTGCAACACGCACTACCCATCCTCAAAAGAAACGGGTTTACTGCCACCTGTTATGCCGTCAGCAACGCATTGGGCGGATGGAACCAGTGGGATGCCGAGAAGGGCATTCCCCGCAAAGCGCTGATGGACAGAGCCCACTTCAGGGAGTGGTTGGCCGCAGGCATGGATGTGGGCGCACATTCAAGAAACCATCTGGATTTGCTGCTGCAGGACGACAAAACGGCGCTGGATGAAATTGCGGGATGCAAGTCCGAATTGGAGTCGGCACTGAATGTCGAAGTTCGGCACTTTTGTTACCCCTACGGCCACTTCAACGAAACCCACCGCACGATGGTGGAACAGGCCGGGTATGCCAGCGCCACTACCGTCCAGCGCGCGCGTGTGCTGGCAAGCGACAACGTCTACGCGTTGCCGCGTGTTCTGGTTGCACAAGCCACCAATTGGGCACAATTTTTGGCCAAGATCACAACCGGTTATGAGGACCGCCACCGCTGAAAGTCGTCGCGCACTGCACACCCTTCACGCGGAGACTGAAACGCCAGCCGCATGGTTCGCAAAAGGTCGGGGCACGGCTGCTTTGTATTCAAGGTCCGAATCACTATCGGCAAAGCGCTCGGCGATGGCGCGAAATTCCTCCTGAATCTCTTCAAAGGCGTCGAGCACGTCTGGATCGAAGTGATGCGCCCGACCCATGTGCATCGTTTGCACCGCAAGCGCATGTGGCATGGCCTCTTTGTAGACGCGTCGGCTGATCAGCGCGTCATAGACATCCGCCACCGCCATCAGGCGCGCAGCAATGGGAATGTCATCGCCGGCGAGGCCCTGCGGATAACCGCTTCCATCCCATTTTTCCTGGTGCGAAAGTGCAATGCTCAAGGCGATGGACAGGAATTCGACGTGGGTTCCCAGCGCTTTTTCAGCGTTCAAAATGGCGTTGTAACCCAGCGTGGTGTGAGTCTTCATGATCTCGAATTCCTCCGCCTCCAGGCGTCCAGGCTTCAACAGAATATGGTCTGGAATGCCAACCTTGCCTATGTCATGCAAAGGCGCAGACTTGAACAACTTCTCGATGTTGGCGGTGCTTAAGAACGCTCCGAAACGGGGATGGTCGCGCAGCTTCTCAGCCAGTGCCTTGACGTAGAACTGGGTGCGACGCAGGTGGTTGCCCGTGTCCCCATCACGCGTCTCGGCCAAAGACGCCAGGGCCAAAATGGTTACATCCTGGATTGCCGTTACTTCCTGGGTGCGTTTGGCGACTTCCAATTCCAAAAAGTGGTTCTGGTCGCGCAGGAACTCATCCATCGCTTTAAGCGCCAAATGCGCCTTGACCCGGGCCAAGACGATGGGGGGGCTGATCGGCTTGGTGATGTAGTCCACCGCCCCGAGCTCAAGGCCTTGCTCCTCGTCCTCCACCGCCGACTTGGCCGTCAAAAAAATCACCGGGATGTGCAAGGTGAGGCGGTCGTTTTTGAGTCGTCGGCAAACCTCATAACCGTCCATTTCTGGCATCATGACATCGAGCAGAATCAGGTCTGGCGGGGTGTCGGATGCGGCGATGTGCAAGGCCTGTTCGCCCGAACTTGCGACCTTGACCTTGTAGATGTTCTGGAGCAGACTTTTCATCAGAAACAAGTTGTCTGGCGTATCGTCCACGACCAGCACGGTGCGCTTGCCGGTGAAATCAAGACCCATCATCGGAAACCTCCTTGGGGGATGGCACTGGCGGCCTCCAGCAGATGGGCCGTTGCACTGGGGAAGTCAAAAGCCCGAATGGCAGCAGCTATTGCCGCATGGTGATTGGGCACCACGGCACTGAACAGGCCGGCATTGGCGTCGAACAGGTCAATTGCTTCGGAATCGCCCTGCGCCAACAAAACCATCAGGTGGTTGTACACCGCTTTGAACTTCTCGGCACTGACCACGATCGCCGGTCCGGCTGTGTCAGTTTGCAGTTCGCGCTCCAAATGGTCGATCAACGTTTCAAGCGGGATGCGCAACTGGGCGAGCTGAGCCTCAAGTTCTGCGCGTGGACTCCGGTTCTTGATCGCGGCCTCAAGCCCCGCTGCCAGTTCCTGCACCAGCACAGCCCCGATGTTGGCGCTGGTGCCTTTGAGCGTGTGCGCCAGACGTTCGGCCACCGCGTGATCGTCGCTCATCAGCACCTGGAGAGTTTCAGCCACCGCATTTTTCTGACTCGCCGCAAACCGCCGCAGCAAAGAGAGGTAAGTCTGTTCTTTGCCCAGCACGCGCCGCAAGCCTGCGACCATGTCCAAGCCTGCGATGGCAGACGGCAGTTGAACGTGCGGAGGTGCCTCAACCTGTCTACGGGGCGGCGCTACACCCGGTTCACGTGGCTTAATCCATTTCAACAGGGCGTTCCACAGATCCTGAGGTTCTATGGGCTTGGGAATGTGATCGTTCATGCCCGCAGCCAGACAGCGATCGCGGTCGCCTTGCATGGCGTTGGCCGTCATGGCAACCACCGGAAGCGAGTCGAACTGTGACTGCTGGCGAATCGCCCGGGTTGCCGCCAGGCCGTCCATGACCGGCATCTGCATGTCCATGAGGACCAGATCGTAGGCGGCACGGCCGAGCCGCTCCAGCGCAACCTGACCGTTTTCGGCCAGGTCAACCACCAGACCTGCGTCGCGCAGCAATTCAAGCGCCACTTCCTGGTTCAACTCGTTGTCCTCCACCAGCAGAATGCGCGCACCAGCAATGCTGGCGAGCTGCTCGTAAGACTCGCCCTGACCCAACGCCGCCACCGGGGGCGCAAGCCCTGCTTCAACGGACCCCAGAATGCGCGCCACGCTGTCGAACAGTACCGAAGGGCTAACGGGTTTGACCAGCACGTCCTCGATGCCTGCATCGTGTGCACGTTTGATCACCTCTTCGCGGCCAAAAGCGGTCACCATGATCAAACGAGGGCGGCAGTTGAGCGTAAGTGCCTGAATCCGCCGGGCCGTTTCGTTGCCATCCATACCTGGCATCTGCCAGTCCAGAAAAACAACTTCAAACGACGCACCTTGCAAGTCAGCACGCACGATGGCGTTGAGTCCATCCTGTCCTGACGCGGCCTCGTCAACCCGGAAACTCAGGCTGGTGAGCAAGCCCCCCAGGGCCATGCGAGCGGAGGGGTTGTCGTCAACCACCAAAACACGTTTGTCTTTCAGGTCCGCCGAGAGCATCAGCTTGCGCAGTGGTGCCAGGCACTTTTCCAGGCGCAGCGTAAACCAGAATGTGCTGCCTGCGCCAAGCTCGCTGTCAACACCCACCTCGCCGCCCATTAACTCCGCTATTTTTTTGGAAATGGACAAACCCAGGCCGGTACCGCCAAATTTTCGGGTCACGGAACTGTCGGCCTGTTCAAAGTTCTGGAAAAGCCTGGCTTGTTGTTCCTTCGACAAGCCAATACCCGTGTCACGCACGGTGCAATACAGCATGACATCGTGGTCGGACTCCGCCTGCAGCACGATGGAGATGGCCACCTCACCGCGCTCTGTGAATTTGACCGCGTTGTTGCTGTAATTGATCAGAACCTGGCCAATACGCAGGGGGTCGCCAATGAGGCGGGCGGGCACGTTGGGGGCAACTTCAATGACAAACTCCAGGCCCTTGGCGGCCGATTTCTCGGCAATCAGATCCGAGACGTTGTCGAGCACCGTCTGCACATCAAACTCAATGTGTTCGACCGTGAGTTTTCCGGCCTCGATCTTCGCAATGTCCAAGATGTCATTGATGATGTTGAGCAAATGGCGCCCGGCACCCTGAATCTTGTGGATGTAGTTGCTTTGGCGCGGCGTCAGTTCCGTGCCCAAGGCCAGGTGCGACATGCCAATGATGGCGTTCATGGGCGTGCGTATTTCGTGGCTCATGCTGGACAAGAAGTCCGATTTGGCCTGGCTCGCCGTTTCTGCCGCTGCCTTGGCAAGCTCAAGATCCACGCCTCTTTGCTCCAGTGCACGGTCAAGGCGATTGCGCTCCGTAATGTCGCGCAGCACACAGGTGACATAGCGTTCGCCCTTCAAAACCATGGCGTTGCCTACCATCTCCAACGCAAACTCCGAGTGATCCTTGCGCAGACCCCTTACCTCGCGCGGCGGGCTAACGCCACCTGCTGCGATCGACCAATCCAGATAGTCCTCGGACACCGGGCGCTCCTGCTGAGCCAGCTGCGGAATCAAAACGCCCAATTGCGAACCCTTGAGTTCGTCCGCGCGGTAACCGAACAGGTTTTGCGCTGCGGGATTGACCGTCTCAATCTTGCCGCTATCCGCGTGTAATGTGATGATGCCGTCGGTCACCGTATTCAGTATGGCCTGGACCAGCGCCGCGCTGTCGCGCAGGGATTGTTGCAGCGCGTATTCCTCCGTCACATCACGGAAGACCAGCACCGCGCCAATGATCCGCGCCGCACGGTCCCGAATGGGTGCGCAACTGTCCGCAATGTCACACTCACGGCCATCACGTGCAATCAGCACCGTATGGTTGGCCAGGCCCTGCACCGTTCCGTGTTTGAGTGTGTCCAGCACCGGGATCCGGGCTGGCTGTCGCGTGTCGCGGTTGACAATGCGAAAGATTTCATCGACCGTGCGCCCCAGGGCCAGCTCCTGGGTCCATCCGGTCAACAACTCTGCTGCGCTATTGACCAGGGTGACCCGCGCTAGCGCGTCGGTGGCAATCACCGCGTCACCAATGGAATACAAGGTGACAGACAGTTTCTCTTCACTGGTCTGCAAGTTGTCGTTGAGCTGCTGCAACTCGCGGCTGGTGTCTTGCTGGATTTTGAGCAAGTGCTGCGTCTCCTGAGCCACCAAACGCTCCAGTTGCAGCTTGGTTCTGCGATGGACCAGAAAACCCCACGATAGGGCCAGCACCAGCGCCAGAACACCGGCCGACACCAGGAAAATGAACAGGCGATGCATGCTCTCGTCCAGCTCATCCGATTGTTGCGTCAAGGACTGGTTCAGGACCGCGAAAATGCTGCCCAGTGTTGACCGGATTTCATCCATCACGCGCTTGCCATGGCCTTCTGTAACCGCCGCTGCGGCCGAAGTCAGGCCATGCGTTCGTCGCAACTCAATGATCTCCGCCAGCTCCTTCATCTTTTCATCCACCAGTGGGACCAGTGCATCCAGATGTTTTGCGACCTCGCGGTTGGTATTGAACAGCCGCAGGTCTTCCAGGTCTTTTGTGATGCTGCGTTCAACTGCAAAGTAGGTATCCAGAAACTTCACATCGCCGGTGACCACATATCCACGCTCCCCGGTCTCAGCATCGCCCAAGGCGGACAACAGTTCCGTGCTGGAAATCAGGGTGAGAAATGCATGGCGACGGGCAGCGGCCGAATCCTCCATGCGGGAAAAGGTCCAGAACATGGTGGACACCCAAAGCACCAGCAGCAGGAAAGACCCAAAAAAGGCAAGGGTCTGCGCTTTGGAAAATCTCATGGCCCGCCCCCTGGTTTTGCTGAAATGTTTTACAGATGTGCCTGCAAACACTTACCCACGGTACTCGCGAATGTCCATTTCCTCCGTGCGGTGGCGAACACTGGCTGTCGCTAGGCGATCGCGAACCCAGTAGGTCGCGCACATCGAAGTACAAGGGCTAGAAGGGCGCGGCCACAACCAGGATGGGGCTGTTTGATGGGTAACGCACGGCTTGCAACTACGCCATATGCTCAATGTTGTCTGGTAGGGCGACCCACGCATGTTTGCGTTCCTCGTACACCGAGAAAGTAGGCGGGGGGAAGCTGGGTTCGGCAAAGGCTCCCACGGGGATGGCGACGTTTTCTTCGTCTATACGGTAGTAAACCGTGGCGCCGCAGGTCGGGCAGAAATTAAACGTGATCTTGCTGCCCTCATCACCAACACGCACGTACTGCTGCGACTGCCCCTCAATGCTGACTGCCCCGCTACGAAAGCGCGCCTGGGCACCAAACACGCTACCGGTTCGACGTTGACAGGCCAGACAGTGGCAAACCGCCACCCGTATGGGGTCTTCAGTCACGATGGCCGTCAGCTGGCCGCAGCTACAGGATGCAGTTCGGGTGGTCATGGCGGTTTGGATTGAGAGGGGTTCAGACACTGCGGATGATTCTAGGCTGCGGCTGGTGCAAGCCCGGGACTGGCGCACGCGCTGTTGGCGAACCGCCGTGTTCCAGTTGCGCGTGGTGCGGTTGTTTAGGCCCGACGGCGCGCCGGTTCGTGGACATGCAGGAACTTGGTGAACAAATCGCGCGGTGGCGCGACCGAGATGCCTTTGAGTATTTGGCCCACATTGCCGCGATGGTAAGACCCGTGGGTGAGCACATGGAACAGCATTTCCTCACGCGTCATGCGTCCCGAGTCACCATCCGTGAACAGAAATGCAAGACTCTGCGCCAGTGCCGGAGCGCCGATCTTGGAGACATAGTTCTCAAACCAGAGGTCGGTCTCGGCGACGGCGAAGTGCAGCTCGCCGAGTTCGGGGGTCTCCGGCGTATTGGTCGCCGTGTAGGGGTGCGTCTCGCCCGCCAAGTGGGCGCGGAAGATTCGATCGACGACATAGATGTGGTTGAGCATCCTGATCGCCGTGTGCAACGCTGCCGCGTGCTCGGTGGACGTGACCGAGGCCACCACGTCAAACAGTTCGCGATTGGCCCACGACTTCTGGGCGAAAAGGGATGTGAGAATTTGCTGGGGCATGGATGTGTGCTGGGAGAGAAGTTGGTTGGTACTACCCAGTTTATCCGGCCAGATTCAGAAGAAGTTAGCGATATCCGAATCAAAGAAATCGCAGACAGTGTCTGCGCAATTGGGCTGGTCTGAATTGGCACAAGCCTTCCCCCTGCCCTGGTCAGCCTACGTGCGCCTGCTATCGGTCAAAGACGACCACGCCCGCCAGTGTCGCCGCTACCGCCAAGCACGACGCATCAAACTTGCGCATGGTGGCTTGATCGATCGCTCCCACTTGTTGCAATGCGGTGGCAGAGGCATGAATCGCCGCGAGGACATCACTTTTGAATTTAGGTTTTGTCGCCATGACAACAGTAGCGCCCCCACCTTCAATTGGTCTACTACTACGTTGTTCCATCAAGCGGCCAGCGCAAACTTGCCATCGGCCTCGGCTATCAACACTTCAGCCGGTATGCCCAGCCCTTTGTGCAAGCGGCGGATCATGCCCAGCGTCAACGGGCGTTTGCGGCCCAGCACCTCGTACACCCGGTTGCTACGGCCGATCATGGGCTCCAAGTCTTTGATGCTCAAGCCTCCTTGCTCCAAGCGGAACTTGATCGCTTCAATCGGGTCGGGTGCCGATATGGGATAGTGTTTTGCCTCATAGGCTTGTACCAAGATGGCCAGCACATCCAGCCGATCCCCGTCGGGGGTTCCATAGTCCGGGTCCGTTTCCATCAGCGCGGAAATTTCACGCAGGGCGGCCTTGCAATCTGCTTCGGTGTGAATAGGACGAATTTCCATGGTGACAACTCCTTAGGCCAATTTAGGCCAACTCAATCGTTTCGGCATCAATGGCGTCATACGCCCGATGGGTGCCAACAAACTTCACAAAAACCAACTGCATCTTGTAAGACACAGCCGCCACCAAGCGGTAATCATTCCCCTTGATGTTGAACACCACCCGGCGGTTTTTCAAGATGCTGGCATTGCCGTATTGCGCCTTGATATCCGCAGGCTGCCGCCAGTTCGCGTGGCTGACCTCTTCAAACCATGCTTTGAGGGGTTGCTCAGCGTCACGATAGATGGGCTGCTCCCAAAAGGCTTTGAGGGTCGATACGGCAACTATTCGCATCGCCTGAATGATAGTCCCAAATTGGGACCCATACAAGACTATTCGCCCACGCTCGGAAGTGCAGCCCGATCTGCAACTGGGTAGAAGACCGTGTGGACGTAGGCTTCAGGATACAAAACCGTGCTACTGGATGCCGAGGTGTTGCAGCAAGAGCTGGAGAAAACTCGGCTGATGCTCGGGGGGCGTGGTGTGGGGCGCAGATAGGAGAATCAGAGAGAGGATTGCAGAATAATTTGGCTGTAGCCCTCGTAGCTATTGCACAAGAAGCTACGCTATTGATAGCAATTTAACTGCCAACGCTTGTGCCAAGATGGCCTGTCACAGTCGGTTGCGGCTTTGGTGGCGGAAGCCGCCGCCCTCTAAGTAGCCGGTATCAACCTGGAAGATGGAGCACAAGGCCCCGCTATATTGGCCGACAAGATCGCCGCGTCGCGCCAAGTATTGGGCAGCACGCCGCTGTTCATCAACGCCCGAACACACGTCCATCTGCGCCATCTGGCCAAAAGGGATGCTGCCACGGCCATGACATTGGAACGCGCGACCCCGTACAAGGCCGCCTGGGCTGATGGCCTGTTTGTGCCAGGAATGCCCAACGTGGAAGACACGAAACACATCGCAAGCCAAACCACGCTGCCTTTGAATCTGATACTGCTGCCAAACATGCCCTCCATTCAAAGCTTGTTTACCGTGGGTGCGCTCCGCTTTGCCGCTGGTCCGGCTACTTTTCAGACAGCTTATGGCCATGCACGGATGCTGTTGCAGGCTCTGCTGGTGGACCACAGTGTTGAGGCACTACTTACGAACACGGTCACCTGGGTGGCAGGGTCCTATGACCTACCTAGCCCCTCCCATGAAAAGCAATCCGCAAACAGAGAGAATAGACAACACGATCTATCTACTTCGCAAGGCGAGACCGTATATGTATATCGCGTATCTGGACGAGGCCGGAAACAACAGCAGCAAATACTTTGTGCTCGCTGGATACCTAGCAACAGTCGAGCAGTGGTGTTCCTTTTCGCGAGAGTGGCGGGAGTTGGTAGGTCTAAATTCTCCTCATTACTTGAAAATTAGCGAATTTCATATGACAGAGATGCATGGAACGGAGCGTTCACTTGAGCATGCGTCTTGGTTCTACAGGCTGATAGAAAAGCACGTGACTGCTGCGGTGTCGTGCGTTATTGATACCGAAGCGCTGCAAGATGCGTTTGACTCGTATCGGTGGCCAACCTATGTGGTCGATACAAAACCACTTAGGAATCCGCACACAATCGCTTTCAAAAACATCACGATCGGACTGATGCATTTCCGACGGCGACTGGGATTGAGCGGAAACATTGATTTCATATTTGACGAAACGAATCAAAGCCGACGGTGTCTCGATGGATGGAGGTACATGGTCGAGGAATCGAGTCAACAAGCTCGCGCCGAGATTGGCAACGCCCCAGTATTTTCCGCCAGCCACCGCACGCCCCCGCTACAAGCTGCGGACATGATTTCCTATTGGGTACACGAGTGGTATCGAAACGGGCAGTCTGTCGCGCGCCTTCCTTTTCCATGGCATGCCAAACGCGAAATACCTTGGCTGGAGATGAGCTTTTCGCGAGACGACTTCGTCAAAGGTTGGAACACTTGCGTATTAGTGCATCAACTGAAGGTTGCGGGCATAGTGGACCCTGGTGCCATGTTTCGAGCGCCGCAGTCCTATGCTGTTCCAGCCACGTATGAAATCGGGGCGCAATTGAAGCATGCGCGAAAAAGTTGATTGGGCTTGGCTTGCCCGCATCGCCAAAGTTAGAGCCCCAGACATCACCGCCATCGTATGCTTCTTGGCTGCCACTTGCCAGGCGATTCCACACAACCCAAGCCTCTTGCCATTTGAAACCTTTGCAAATTTTTGTTGGGAAGGGGAGACTGAAGGAATTCAAAAGTTGATGAAAGCACGCTTGCGGAAAGAAAGTAACAAAACTTCCAACACAAGGTCTTGCCCACTCTCACCCGGTCACGCACTCTCAATTCGCTTTGTTCGCACTAGCGACATTCTTTGCAGCCGGACAACGCCACTAGGCCGACAGACCGGGTACCCGTTCATCTGCCCCATTCGCGGTTGCCACACAGCAGGCGCACCAGCCAAGCCGTTAACGCACCACTGCCAGCGAACCGAAAACCTCCGCCCGCGAGCGTGGGCTAGGGAACGGGTGCCCGGTCTGCCGGCCCCGCCCACACGTTGGAATGAAACTCAGGCACACCAAGCAAATTGCTACACAAACAATAGCGCCTCTCGCACATTCCACGAGGGCCAGAAGCACATTTAGCCCACAATCAATCCGGAATAACCGCCGTCACCTCAATCTCCACCTTGGCCCGGTCCTCCATCAGCGCCGACACCTGCACCGCCGTCATCGCCGCGTTGAAGCTGCCGATGATCTCTCTGAACGCGATGCCAATCTCTCGCCCCGCAGCCAGGTACTCGCGCTTGTCGGTCACGTACCAGGTCATGCGCACGATGTGCTCGGGCTTGGCGCCGGCCTCATCCAGCACGGCGACCACGTTCAGCAGCGTCTGGCGCACCTGGCCGGCGAAGTCGTCGGTGTGGAACTGGCACTGCGCGTCCCAGCCGATCATGCCGGCCACACACACGGTCTGGCCGCGTGCCATGACGCCGTTGGCGTAGCCGCGTGGACGCGCCCAGGTGGGGGGTTGCAGTACTTTCATGGATGGGCCTCTCGTTGCAAATAATGGATGATGGTCGTGGGCGCGAAGGAAGGCGCAGGCAGTGGGTTTATCAGGCCAGGTCACGCAGCATGAAGCGCTGCAGTTTTCCGGTCTGGGTGCGGGGCAGCTGGTTGACGAAGGTGATGGCCCGTGGGTACTTGTAGGGCGCAATGGTGCTCTTCACAAAGTCCTGCAAGGTCTTGACCATGGCGTCGTCGCTGGCATGACCTGCACGCAGCGCCACAAAGGCTTGCACGATCTGGCCGCGTTCTTCGTCGGGGCTGCCAATCACCGCGCATTCGGCCACGGCGGGATGGAGCATCAGCGCTTCTTCTACCTCGGGCGCGGCAATGTTGTAGCCGCTGGAGACGATCATGTCATCCGTGCGGGCCTGGTAGATGAAGTAGCCGTCGGCATCCATCTTGTAGGCGTCGCCGGTCAGCTTCCAGCCGTTACGCACGTATTTGGTTTGGCGCTCGTCGGCCAGGTAACGACACCCCGTGGGGCCGCGCACCGCCAGTTTTCCGACGGTGCCCACGGGCACGGGTTTGCCGTCATCGTCCACCACCTGCGCCTGGTAGCCGGGCACGACCTTGCCGGTAGCGCCGGGGTGGGCGTGTTCTTCGTCCGCCGAGATAAAGATATGCAACAACTCGGTGGCGCCAATGCCGTCTATCAGTTCAATGCCCGTGGCCTCACGCCACAGCGTGCGGGTGGAAACCGGCAGGGCCTCACCGGCTGATACGCAGTGGCGCAGCGTGCCGTTGCGTAGCGCCTGGCCTTGCGGCGCCATTGCGCGGTAGGACGTGGGCGCGGTAAACAACACGGTGGCGCCAAAGGTCTGTATGGCTTCCAGCAACTGGGGTGGTCCGGCTTTCTCCAGCAACACGGTGGACGCGCCTACCGATAGGGGGAACAGCACCAAACCACCCAGGCCAAAGGTAAAGGCCAGCGGCGGGCTGCCCATAAATACATCCTCAGAAGTGGCGCGCAACACGTGCGGCGGCCAGCAGGCGCAGACGGCCATCACGTCGCGGTGAAAGTGCATGGTCGCTTTGGGAATGCCGGTGGTGCCGGACGTGAAGGCGATGATGCAGGTGTCATCCGACGCGGTGTTGGCATTGGCAAACACGGGGCTGTGGCGTGCCATGGCCGCGTCCAGGCCATTGGCGCTGTCGTCGTTGAAGTAACGCACGGTCTGCAACGTAGGGCACTGCTGGGCTGCGCTCTGCACTTCGGTGGCCAAGTGGAAGTCGCACAGTGCGTGGCGAATCTGCGCTTTATCGATGACGGGCTTGAGCTCTTTGGCGCGCAACAGCGGCATGGTCGCCACGGCAATGGCGCCGACCTTGATGACGGCAAACCAGCAGGCCACCATCATGGCGTTGTTGGGTGCGTGCAAAAGAACACGGTTGCCGGGTACGACGCCCATGTCATACACCAGCACATTGGCGATGCGGTTGGCCTTGTCTTGCAGGTCGGCATAGGTCCAGCTCAGGCCGGGTGCGCGGATGCAGATGCGGCTGCCGTTGCCCTCAAGAATATGGCGATCCAGCAACTCGGTGGCGCAATTCAACTGTTCAGGGAACTGTAGCTCGGGCAGGTCAAACAGAAACTGTGGTTGCTGGTCAATGGGCGGCAGGTTGTCGCGGGCGAAGGTATCGATGTGGGCACTGGACATGGTGGATTTACTGAGTTTTTGCGGGACAGACCGTAGCGAAGCGAAGCTCTGTCCTCAACTAGTTAGTGGGCAGCTTCGCGCAGAAGGTCTTTGGCGATGATGAGTTGCTGCACTTCGGTGGCACCTTCATAAATGCGCAGTGAACGGATCTCGCGGTACAGGCGCTCGACGATGTGGCCACTGACCACGCCCATGCCGCCCCAGATCTGCACCGCAGCGTCAATGACCTGCTGCGCGCCTTCGGTGGCCACCATCTTGGCCATGGCCGCTTCACGCGTCACGTTGCGGCCCTGGTCGCGCTGCCAGGCGGCGCGGTAGGTCAGCAAGGCGCTGCTGTCCACCGTGGTGGCCATCTGCGCCAGCTTGGCTTGGGTCAACTGGAAGTCGGCCAGCGTCTGGTTGAACATCTTGCGCGTGGTGGCGCGCTGCAACGCTTCGTCCAGCGCACGGCGGGCAAAGCCCAGCGATGCGGCGGCCACCGACGTGCGGAACACATCCAGCGTGCGCATGGCGATCTTGAAGCCCTCACCGGGGGCGCCCACGCGTTGGCTCAAGGGCACTTTGCAATTGGTGAAGCGCAGCGTGGCCAAGGGATGGGGAGCTATGACGTCGATCCGTTCGGCAATCGCAAAGCCCGGTGTGTCCGCATCGACGATAAAGGCGCCGATGCCACGGGCACCGGGCGCTTCGCCGGTGCGGGCAAACACCACATAAAAGTCGGCAATGCCGCCATTCGATATCCAGGTCTTGGTGCCGTTGAGCACGGCATGCTCGCCATCAACATGGGCGCTGCATTGCATGGCGGCCACGTCGGAGCCTGCGTCGGGCTCGCTCAGTGCAAAGGCGGCTATGGCCTCGCCGCTGGCAACACGCGTCAGGTAACGCTGCTTTTGTTCAGGCGTGCCGGCCAGGCTGATGGCACCGGAGCCCAGACCCTGCATGGCAAACGCAAAATCGGCCAGGCCGGAGTGGCGGGCCAGCGTCTCGCGGATCAGGCAGATGGAGCGGGTGTCAATGCTGTCCTCGCCACCGCCATAGGCCGTGCCGGCCACCGCGTAGCGCAGCCAGCCAGCCGCGCCCAGTTTGCGCACCAGCGCCTTGCATTCGGCGTCCACATCATGGCCGTGGGTTTGCGACACATGTTGCGCGGCCCAGGTGTCCAGCGTGCGCGCCAGGTCACCGTGGTGGTGGGTGAAAAATGGCCAGTCCAGGTAGGCGGTGTCACTCATGGCGTGCTTTCTTTAGTTGCCCTGGAAGACGGGGCGTTGCTTGGCGACAAAGGCGGCGTACGCGCGGTGGTAGTCCTGCGTCAACATACAAATGGCCTGGGCCTGGGCTTCGGCTTCAATCGCCTGGTCGATGGACATGGACCACTCCTGGTGCAGCATGGTCTTGGTCATGCCGTTGGCAAAGGTGGGGCCGGCCACCAGATCGCGCGCCAGCGCTTCGGCCGCAGCGGCCAGTTCTTCGGGCGCACACAAGCGGTTGAAGAAACCACTGCGCTCGGCCTCGGCACCACCAATGGAGCGGCCGGTATACAACCATTCGCTGGCGCGCCCCTGGCCGATGATGCGCGGCAGCATGGCGCAGGCGCCCATGTCGCAACCCGCCAGGCCGACGCGGTTGAACAAAAACGCGGTCTTGCTGCGCTCGGTGCCCAGGCGCATGTCAGACGCCATGGAGATGATGGCGCCAGCACCGGCGCACACACCGTCCACCGCGGCAATGATGGGCTGTGGGCAGGCGCGCATGGCCTTGACCAGGTCGCCGGTCATGCGGGTAAACATCAGCAGCTCGGGCGCCTTCAACTGGATCAGCGGGCCAATGATTTCGTGCACATCACCGCCCGAGCAGAAGTTGTTGCCCGCACCGGTCACCACTACGGCATGCACGTCGGTCGCGTATTTCAATTGGCCAAACAGGTCGCGCAACTCCACATACGAATCAAAGGTCAGCGGGTTTTTGCGGTCCGGGCGGTTCAGCGTGATAGTGGCCACGCCAGCCTCCAGCTTCCACAAGAAATGCAGCGGCTGGTAGCCAGCCAGTGGCTTGTGGTTGCCGGCTTGCAATGCGGGGTCCAGAGCGGGGGTATGGGATTCAGTGGTCATTTGCTGTTGTCCTTGGTGGGGTTGTCTTGTTGGCGCACCAGTTGCACACGCAGCGTGCCCAACTGGGTGTAAAGCTGTTGCACCGTGTTGGCGGGCAGCCCGGCGAACAGTTCCAGAATCCACTGCTCGTGTTCTTCGGCCATAGCCTCAAAGGTGTCGCGGCCCTTGGCAGTGAGGCACACGATCCAGGCGCGGCGGTCTTGCGGGTTGTTGATGCGTGAGACCAGGCCTTCACGCTCCAGCTCATCGGTCACGCCGGTCACGTTGCCGCCGGTCACCATCAGATAACGCGACAGCTCGCTCATCTTCAGCCCCTCGGGCTGGCGGTAGAGCTGCGCCATGTAGTCAAAACGCGGCAGCGAGATGTCAAAGCGTGTGCGCAGGCGTTTGCGGATTTCGTCTTCGATCTGTGTGGTGCAGGCCAGCATGCGTAGCCACAGTTTGAGCGCTGCATGGTCGCCCCCATTGGAGCGCGCTTCGTGGCCCAGCTCGTCGGCATCGTTCAATAGAGTGCGGCTGGGGTCGGCCTTCATGGACTTCATGCCTCAGCCGCGCGTGCGGGGGACATTGCCGCTGCGGTTGCCTGCGCCTTTTCGCGCTGGAAGTTGGCTTCCATTTGCGCCTTGCCCGAGACGTATTGCTTGGGCCATGCCAAGGCCGTGTAGCCAATCTTGGCAGCCTCGGTCAACGTCCAGGCCGGGTTGGCCAGGTGAGGGCGCGCCACGGCGCACAAATCGGCACGACCGGCGGAAATGATGCTGTTGACGTGGTCGGCTTCGCTGATGGCGCCAACAGCAATGGTGGCAATGCCAGCCTCTTGGCGGATGCGGTCGGCAAACGGGGTTTGGAACATACGACCATAAACCGGTTTCTCTTGTTTGCTGACCTGGCCGGACGAACAATCAATCAGGTCGGCACCGGCGGCCTCGAAGGCCTTGGCAATCTCCACTGCGTCATCTGGTGTGATGCCGCCTTCGACCCAATCGTGCGCAGAGATACGCACCGACATGGGCCTAACCGCGGGCCATGCGGCGCGCACGGCCGCAAAGACTTCCAGCGGGTAACGCAAGCGGTTTTCCAGGCTACCACCATAGGCATCGTCGCGATGGTTGGTCAACGGCGATATAAAGCTGGACAGCAAATAACCGTGGGCACAATGCAGCTCCAGCCAGTCCGCACCTATCTCGGCCGCCGCACGTGTGCTGGCAACAAACTGGGCCTTCACCGCATCCATGTCGGCACGGGTCATGGCACGCGACACTTGGCTCACGCCCTCAAGATATTGCTGCTCCGAGGCCGAGACGATGGGCCAGTTGCCGCTGGGCAGTGGCTGGTCTATGCCCTCCCACGCCACGCGGGTGGATGCCTTGGCGCCTGCATGGCCCAACTGCATGGCGAACTTGCAATCGGTGTTGGCATGCACCCAATCAACGATGCGCTTCCAGGCCACGGTGTGCTCGGGCGCATACAGGCCGGGGCAACCGGGCGTGATGCGGCCCTCGGCGCTGACGCAAGTCATCTCGGCAAACACCATACCGGCACCGCCCATGGCACGGGCGCCCAGGTGCACCAGGTGGTAGTCGCCGGCCACGCCATCGACGGCGGAGTATTGGGCCATGGGGGACACGACCACTCGGTTCTTCAAGGTGAGGCCACGCACGGTGTAGGGCGTGAACATGGGTGGTGGTGCGGCCTGGCCAGGTGCCAGTTGCATGCCGGCGCGTTGGGCAAACCAGGCCTCGAAATCGCCCAACCATTTGGCATCACGCAAGCGCAGGTTCTCGTGGCTGATGCGCTGGCTGCGGGTCAGCATGGAGTACATGAACTGCGGTCCATCCAACTGGTCACAGTAGCGATCACCACAGGCCTCGAACCACTCCATCGCGTTCCAGGCCGCGTTTTGCAGACGCAGCACATCGACATGGCGCAACGCCTGGTAACGAGCCAGCACGGCCGGTATGTGCTCGGCTGTGTCGCCTTGGTCGCGAAACTGGCGCGCCAGTTCAATCGCGTCTTCGATCGCCAGCTTGGTGCCCGAGCCAATCGCAAAGTGTGCGGTGTGCACGGCATCGCCCATCAGCACCACATGGCTGCGGCCATTGAAGAACGACCACTGTTCACATTTGACACGTTGAAAATTCAGCCAGGCCGAGCCGCGCAGGTGGCGCGCATTGGTCATCAGTTTGGCGCCCTGCAGGTTCTTCGCAAAAACCTTCTCGCAAAACGCGATGGATTCTTCCTGGTCCGCCAGGTCCAGCCGATGGGCCTGCCAGACGTGCTCGGGGCATTCCACAATAAAGGTGGTGGTGTTTTCGTCAAACTTGTAGATGTGGGCCTGGAACCAGCCATGCTCGGTCTTCTCGAACAGGAAGGTGAAGGCGTCGTACTGTTTGTGGGTTCCCAGCCAGATGAAGCGGTTGGGGCGCACCACGATGTCGGGTTTGAAAACGTCTTCGTGCTGGTAACGGATGCGGGAGTTGATGCCGTCGCTGGCGATGATGAGGTCGGCGTCGGGGTATTGCGTGTCGGACTCGGCATCCACCTCAAACACCAGTTTCACGTTCAAGGCTTCACAACGGCGCTGCAGAATGTTGAGCAACTTTTTGCGGCCGATGCCAACAAAGCCATGACCACCAGATCGAATGACCTCGCCCTTGAAATGCAGTTCAATGTCGTCCCAGTGGTTGAAGGCCTGTTCGATCTCGGTCGCGCTGGCCGGGTCCCAGACACGCATGTTGTCCATGGTGGCATCCGAGAACACCACGCCCCAGCCAAAGGTGTCGTAGGGCTTGTTGCGCTCCACCACGGTAACGTCGTGCGACGGGTTGGCCTGCTTCATCAGCAGTGCGAAATACAGCCCGGCGGGACCGCCGCCAATACACACGATATTCATTGCAACTCCAGAAAGCCTTGCGGCACGGGGTGGGATTTGCAATTAGTTTAAGTTTAAACCTTTAGATGTCAAGTATTTATTGATACCTCCGGCTTGCGGCTCGGCGGGACTCAACCGGGTGTGGTCAAGGCGCGGAGCTTTCGGTACAGCGAGCGTTCGCTCAATCCCAATTTGGCGGCCAGCTCGGCGCGGCTGCCGGTGTGCGCTGCCAGCGCCTGCCGCAATGCCTGGAGTTGTAGCGCCTTGGTGGACGGCAATGCAGCGGCAAGCACTGCGTCTGCCATCTTGGGTGCAGAGGCGGAGCTTCGCCGACCGGCCTGCAGAGCCAGTGCAATATGGACGGTGTTCATCGTCTGGCCATCACACAGCAGGGAGGCGCGTTCCAGCAAGTTGCGCAACTCGCGCACGTTGCCGGGAAATGCGTGTGTTTGCAGCAGGCCAAGGGCATCCGGTGCCAGGGTCAAAGGCCGTTGCGGGCTGACCCGCAACAACAGGGATTCCGCCAGCAAAGCAATGTCCTCGCGCCGGTCCCTGAGCGCCGGCAAGTAAATAGGGAAGGTGCTGATGCGGTAGTACAGGTCTTCGCGGAAGCGCCCCTCGCTGACCATCTGGTCCAGGTCGCGGTGGGTGGCGGCGACCACACGGATGTCGGCATGGCGCAAGTCCGTGCTGCCGACCCGGCGATAGGTTCCGCTTTCCAGCAAGCGCAGCAATTTGACCTGCATGCTCAGCGGGATGTCGCCCACTTCATCCAGGAACAACGTACCACCACTGGCCGCCTCCACCAGCCCGCCTTTGGAAACAACGGCACCGGTAAAGGCTCCCCGCTCATGGCCAAACAACTCGGATTCAAACAGGTTCTCCGGCAGGCTGGAGCAGTCAACCACCACGAGTGACTTGGCTGCACGCGCACTCGCTTCATGCACCGCCCTGGCCACCAGTTCTTTGCCGGTACCGGATTCTCCCAACAGCAACACCGATGCCTGCGACGGCGCCACCCGTGCCACCAAGGCCAACATACGCTGAAACGCGGGCGCGCGTCCAATCAGGGTTTGCGACCCCAGTTGCCCTTGTGCCACCCGCAGCGGCTCCATTTTTTCGACATAAAACGCTTGTTTACCACCGGCGTCCAGCAATGGCGCAAGTTCGATGTTGACGTACTCCTCGCCTTTGGGTGTGTGGTGCAGGTGCAGCACCCTTTCCCGCTGACCGGACTCGCGCGCCTGCGCCAGCGGGCAGGATTCACCCGCTTGGTCACACGGCACATGGAAGTGGTGCGACACCTCATAACAGGTGCGCCCCACCACGCTGCGCTCCGGACTGAATTGGTGCCGGTAGGCGGCATTCGCCGCAAGAATGCGGTACTGCGCATCAAACAAGATGTGCGGCTCGGGCAGGCCCTCCAGGTAGGACACCATTTCCGGCAGTGGTTTCGCAACAGGGTCTTTCATGGTGTGCAGTGTAGGCTACCACTGCCAGAGTGTGTGCCAAATGTCAGGCCGGCACTGCCAATATTGGCAGTTTGTCGCAATTTTCGACACACGCGCTTTCAAGCCTGGCACCCAAGCCATTGAATTTAAACAACTTTTCCTTTTGCCTGGCATGGCACGTTTCTTGTTTATCAAGTGCCACGATGCAGTCAAACCAGCACAACAAGGCCGCCAGGGGCCACACCGCCGCACCCGCCCGTACGCGCCTCTCAGGCCGTGAAGTCGCCACCGTTGCGGGTTGAAAACCATGTACTTTCGTATCCTCCACGACGAGTCCAGCGGTGAACTGGGCTACTTGCTGGCAGACACCGATGCGGCAGAAGCCGTGCTGGTGGACCCTCGCGGGGGCGATCTGCCGCTGCTGCAGTCGCTTCTGGCCGAGCGGGGATTGCGCCTTCGTTGGGTTTTGCGAACCCACCAGCATGATGCCGTGATGCCCAACGAAATGGCGATGTTGGCGCACCTGGGTGCACCCATCGTGCAGGGCAAGCCTGCGCTGGAAACGCATTCGGCGGCTGCCGGAGAACTCTTGCCCTTTGGCAATGAAATGATCACCGTACACGCGACACCGGGCCACACCCTGCACTGCCTTAGCTACTCGTGGCGTGACCGTCTGTTTTGCGGGGGTCTGTTGTATGGGGAAACCTGCCCGCACCAGCCCCAACCGGCATCACCCCAGGCCCTGTGGGACAGCGTGCGCCTGCAGGTTTTTACCTTGCCGGATGAAACACTGCTGTTTGCGGGCCACACCCACCGTGCCCACGCGTTCACGACCGTGATGGAACAAAGGCGCTGGCACCCGCTGTTTGCGGGTCTGTCGCGGGACGAATTTTTGGCCCGCGTCGCGACCGCAGCGCCGGGCGATTAACGTACCCGCGCCACCTTTTACAGATACCAAACCATGCACCCCGACACACCCGTTGAGTCCCAGGAAGCGAACATGAACACCAAGAACGAAAGAGGACGCGTGATCATTCCGATTGCCGTCTCGCCCGACAAGAGCCCGATAGAACCGCCAGACGACGCCGATGCGGAAATGGTGTCGCTGTACCAGGCCCACAAGAAGATTTATCCGCGCAGTGTGACGGGCTTCTTCTCGCGCTGGCGCTGGACCATGGTGTGGCTGACCCAACTGGTGTTTTATGGCATGCCGTGGCTGGAGTGGGGCCAGCGCCAGGCTTTACTGTTTGACCTGGGCGCAAGGCGCTTCTACATTTTCGGGCTGGTGTTGTACCCGCAGGACTTCATCTACCTCACCGGCATTCTGGTGATCTCCGCCTACTCCCTGTTTCTGTTCACTGCGGTGGCTGGGCGCCTGTGGTGCGGCTACGCCTGCCCGCAAACGGTGTACACCGAAATCTTTCTGTGGCTGGAACGCAAGACCGAAGGTGACCGGTCCGCCCGCATGCGCCGCGATGCCGGCCCCTGGACTGCCGATAAGCTGGGTCGCAAGGTGGGCAAACACCTGCTGTGGTTGGCGGTGGCCCTGGTGACCGGCTTTACCTTTGTGGGTTACTTCACGCCGATTCACGAGCTGGCAGGCGAGTTCGTCCGCTGGGAGCTGAGTTCGTGGGAGATGTTCTGGACCTTTTTCTACGGCTTTGCCACCTACGGCATGGCGGGCTTTATGCGGGAGCAGGTGTGCAAATACATGTGCCCCTATGCCCGCTTCCAGAGCGCCATGTTTGACAAAGACACCCTCATCGTGACCTACGATGCCGAGCGGGGTGAACCGCGCGGCGCGCGCTCCAAAAAGGCCGACCCGGCCAAACTCAACCTGGGCGCCTGCGTGGACTGCAGCCTGTGTGTGCAGGTATGTCCCACCGGCATTGACATCCGCAACGGCCTGCAATACGAATGCATAGGCTGCGGTGCCTGTGCCGACGTCTGCGACACCGTCATGGACAAAGTGGGCTACCCCCGCGGCCTGGTGAAGTACTCGACCGAAAACGCCGTCAACCAGCATTGGACTAGGGCGCAGACCCTGCGCCACGTGTTGCGCCCCCGGGTCTTGATTTACGTCGCCATATTGGGAACGGTGGTGACCGCCATGGCTGTCAGCCTGGCGCTGCGTGTGCCGTTCAAGGTGGACGTGGTGCGAGACCGCGGCGCACTGGCCCGGATTGCCGAAGGTGGGCACATCGAAAACGTGTACCGCCTGCAAATCATGAACGCGACCGAGGCCACGCAGCAGTTCCATATCTCGGTGTCCGGTCTGCCCCAGCTCACGGTGGCGTCTGAGAACGACATCAGCATTGCGTCCACACAGGCCCGCTGGGTGGCGGTGCGGGTGCAAGGCCCCCTTGAGGGCATGGCGCCCGGCTCTTACCCGATTCACTTTGAGATTGCGGCCCAGGGCGCGGTCGGCCGGGTCGTCGAGAAGGCGGCGTTCATCGTTCCACGCTAAGGCCGGCATTTGACCGAGCATCCCCACACGCACCCACAGGGAGTGGGCCACTGCCGCCAACGGGGAGCTTGAGCCATTCCCGCGTCGGTGTGAAAATGACACCCATGACCGACGCCGACGAACTCAACTCCTTTCTGGCGCAGCGCCGCCTGGCGGATGCCGACCGTGCCGCCATTGACGCCGCCATCTACGCCCGCTTTGGCCGGGTGCAGGCGGTGATGTTCACCGACCTGGTGGGGTTCTCGCGGGTGGTGGAGGCGTTTGGCATCGTGCACTTCCTGCAGTTGATCCAGGAGTCTGAAACCCTGTTTATGCCATTGATAGCGCAACACGGCGGTGTGTGCCTGAAGCACGAGGGAGATTCGTTGTTGGTGCTGTTTGATACGCCGCAGCAAGCCTTGGCAGCGGCCAAGGCCATGGTGGATGCCACCTTGGCAGCCAATCCGGGGCGAGCACCCGAAGACCGCATCGAAGTTTGCATTGGCCTGGGTTATGGCACCGTCTTGCGCATTGACAACGACGAAGTCTGGGGCGCCGAGGTCAACGCAGCATCCAAATTGGGTGAGGAAATGGCCAAGGGCGGTGAGGTCTTGGTGACCGACACGTTTCGCCAGGCTGTTTCCGATGAGCCCTTTGTGGCTTGCGGCGAACTGTTTGGAAGCCGCAAAGTGTATAGCCTTTTCGGCCTCTAGCCCTCGAAAAAACTGCGCAAGCTGCTATCAATACCGTAGTGATTTATAACCAGTACTCACCCCACGCTGCGTGCCGTGTAGTGGCGCCAGACAGCCCGTAAGAGGTAGCCATGCAGTGCCAACCACAAGCAGGGGTCCAGCACAGCGTCCCACACATTGCCGCTGGGCAGCCGCACGACCACAAACACCAACACGGCGACAGGCAACACCCACCAGCGGGAGTCCCTGGGGCTTGCACCCGCAAGCCATGGCAGCAACGTGACCAACAACACCAGCGCCAAAGACACAGGGCTGAAGCCCCAGGCGTACAGTTGCAACGGCAATAGCGCAAACGTGTCCAGCAACAAAGCCCAGCCCAGCAGCACACCCGCCAAGGCGAGTGACAAGCGAAAACGGTTGGGTTCGTGAACTGCAGCCGTGGCGGATCGGTTGGCGAAAAAACGCTTGCGCAAAAAACCATCACACAACAGCACCGCAACGATGCTGGGCGCCTGAAATACCAGGCCCAACCAATACGCGGGTGAATACGGCCCTGGCACCCAGGCCCACAGCGCCAACACCAACGCCGCGCCCCAATGCCGCAACTCCAGCCGACCAGCCGTACCGGGCCAGTAACGACTGACCACCCCCGCGCCCACACTGGCCAGCACCACACTCCAGCCCAGGTGCAACCAGATTTGCATGGCCAGCGCGGTTGGCAAGGCCGGAGCATCGGTTGCCATTAGTTGTGCCCACCACACACTGAGTTGTGCGTTCATGGTTGGCCCTTGGTGGTTGCGGCAACCGGTGCCAAGCGCTGCCAGGCCAGTCGCTCACGCTCCACGGTGTAACTCACCCATAGGCTGCCATCCAACCACAGCAGAGCCGGGTACGAAAACTCGTCCTGCGGCGCGCCGCGCTCCAGCGTCTGGACCGTTCGCCAGGTTCGCCCGTCGACCGACTGGCTCAGGTCCAGCGTGCCGCGCGACGTATGGGACGGGTTATGGGTCAACAACATCTGGCCAGAGGCAAGGCCCAGGCCGGCCACGGCGGCGTCGGGGTTGTCCAGCGCCAGGTCGGGCAAATCACTCCAGTGCGCTCCGCCATCCCCCGTTTGGGCCACACCAACCTTGCCCTGCGGCCGCTCATCACGCATCAGCGCCAGCCATTGGGTTGGCGACTGCATGACCAGGCTGGGTTGCAATAAGAAAGGGCGTTCTGAGATACGGACCATGCCTTTGAAATCACCGTTGCGGTCAAAACGCAGCGCGGCCGGGTATTTGATGCCCAGCTCAAAATGCACCGGCAGCACCATGCCGCCATCGGCCAGTTGCAGGGGTGCATTGCGCACCAGAAAGCTGGTGTTCCACATCCACGACAAGGGCAACACCCGCACCGGCTCAAAGGCCAGTTCCTCCAGGCCATTGCCCGTGCTGCTCTGGCGCAGGTGCAGTACGCGCGAGGCCGCCCAGCCACCGCCGCCCGTCGCCACCACAAAGACATGAATGCGGCCCTGGCCATCCAGCCAAGCGACCGGATTACCCAGCCGGCGAATGCCAAAACCCAGTTGCGGGCCGGCGACAAAGCGGTTGACCACAAATCTGGCGGGGGTCCATTGGTGTGTGGTGCGCAGGTATTGCGAGGCGGCAATCTGTACATTGGGCCCACTCTCCCGGTCACCCGAAAACCAGAACACCGTCAGCGCTGCCGCATGACCGGCCGGCATGGCCAACAAACTGCTGGCATGGGCAGCAGCCATGCCAGCAGGCATGGGGATGGGGCCACGCTCGACGACACGCAAGGTGGCGAGGTCGGGCAAAACAACAGGGCCGCTCCACACCGCGTTTGCCGGACCGGGCCGCTCCGGGCGCTGCCAAACATCCAGGGCCAGCAAGGCGCCCACACCCAACACTGCGAGCAGCAAACGCCATAGAGCGCCCCCAGCCCAGCCTTGCGGCCGGCCCCCCGAGGGGGTGCAAGTCACCTTGGGGCGGCCCGGCGTTGACTTGAGAACCGAACGGACAGATTGCGAGACCAGCAACAAAACGGATGCGTCCAAGGGTTGAAACAAGCGGGTATCTTAGTGGCAGCGTCTGGCAAACCCCTGGGGTCGCCGATACTTTTGTGAGTCCGGCGAAAATCGGCAGCATGAACACCTCCACCATCCTGAACGTCCAGCGCCTGGGCTTCCCCTGGCAAACCATTGATCCTTTTTTGTTTTGTGTGCACCACCTGGACGCTTATCCGCGTGGCAATGCCACCATGGGACCGGCGGCCTCGCTGGCGGGTCGCAACATCGGCCAGGACTTTGGTGGCAAGGACGGCTGGAGCATGTACCACGGGCAAACCATTCCCGGCTTTCCCTCCCACCCGCACCGGGGGTTCGAAACCGTGACCATCACCCGCCAGGGGCTGATTGACCACTCCGACTCGTTGGGCGCCACTGCACGTTTTGGCGGTGGCGACGTGCAATGGCTGACCGCTGGCAAAGGCATCGTGCACTGCGAGATGTTCCCTTTGGTGCATGCGGAGCAGGCCAACCCTGCGGAGCTGTTCCAGATCTGGCTCAACCTGCCCGCCAAAAACAAGATGGTGGAGCCGCATTTCACGATGTTCTGGCGGGAGGACATCGCCCGTGTGCGTTCGGTGGATGAGCAAGGTCTGGCGACCGAAGTGGCCTGCGTGGCAGGCACATTAGGCGACGCTAAAGGCCTGCCTCCGCCACCGGACTCCTGGGCGTCGCAAGCGGACTCCGATTTGGCCATCTGGACCCTCAAACTGGAGCCCGGCGCGCGCTGGACGCTGCCGGCTGCCAAAGGATCGGCCACGCGGCGCATGTTGTACTTCTTCCAAGGCTCGGCGCTGTCGATTGGCGGTCAAGCAGTGCCACCCGGCAGCGCGATCGAAGTGCGGGCGCAACACGCAGTCGAACTCGTCAACGGCCCCGACGCGACCGAGTTGCTGGTGTTGCAGGGCCGCCCCATTGCCGAACCGGTGGCCCAATACGGACCATTTGTCATGAACACCCAGGCCGAAATTCACCAGGCCTTTGCCGACTACCGCGCCACCGAGTTTGGCGGCTGGCCCTGGGGAGCCAGCGACCCGGTGCACCCGCGCGAACAGGGCCGATTTGCCAAACATGCGGATGGGCGGGTGGAGACGCGCTGAACCAAAGTTATTGTCGAATTAGTGCTCTAGCCCACGCAGAATATGCGTTACCAGCTATCAAAAAAATAGTGACTGCTGCATCGTCTCTGTATTGCGCGTTAGCGCGCTGTGTAGCACTTGCCATCCGCAATGGCGGCACTCACCTGCGCTTCGAGGCTCGCCGCATCAGGAAAATCAGTAATCACAATGCGTTCAAAAATACAAAGCTGGGTGTCTTGCCGAACCATGATGGTCGTGAGTGGATCATAGATTCCCATACCACCGGCGTTCGATTCTCCCCAATAAGCCGTCATTTTGGCCGTGACATGGGTACGCGCTGTTACAAAAGAGCGCGCCAAGGGTTTGCCTGCACCGAATTCCTGCCGTTCGCCGGAACAATCCGCGTTGGCGTAGAGGGCAGCCGAAGCGAAGTAGCTCACTCCAGATGGATCCAACTTGGCGTCATAGATCAAATTGCGGAGCGCTTTTCTTGTCGTTCCAAAAGCGTTGGTAGGGCTGCACACCGCCTGCTCCCAGTGGCCCACTGGCAGCGCCCCGGGCACGGTGCAGCGCACACTGAGCGAATCCAGAGCCGCACTCGGCATGGTTCCAAGGCCATTGGGAACGGTGCATTGAAACCCCTCGGGGCCAGTCTTGATAGACACCACATAGGCAGTACCGCCAGGCTGTGGGATGGAAAAAGCGAATGGACCATCCGCTGCTACCGTCAGACTTTCGCCCCAATTGCTCTGCAATACCAGGCTATTGCCTGCTGGCAATCCCTTGGTGATGCCACTGACGGGCCACTTTGGAACGTCGGGTGCGGCGCTGTCTCCGCCGCCACAGGCCGACAGCAATCCAATGGCCAGGGCGACAGAAGCAAGACGCCATGGATTGAAAGAAGATGCGCAACATGGCGCACGACGGTTCTTCATATAGAGCTTCTCCCTGGGTGATGTTGTTTTATGCAGCAAATTTTATGCTGAAGCTGGCAAAATTAGCCCCATGCGGTGGGGTGTTGCTGTCTTGGAACTTTTAGGGCTCTCGGTGTCTCCTATGCTGGGCTTGGTCGCTGGAACGTGGCGATCCATGGCCTCTTAACTCCCGTCAATTGAAACGGAAACCGGATGAAATTGAAACTACTCGGACTGCTGTTTGCTTGTATCACCGCAGCACATAGCGCGCCCATCGTTCCGGACGCGCAGGCCGCCAAGGCGGCTTCCATGGCGGCCGATTTGCTGTCGCGTTACCACTACAAACCAACGCCCGTGGATGAAGCCTTGTCGGGCAAGATTTTTGACCAGTATTTGAAAGCCCTCGATCCCGAGAAGTTGTTCTTCATCCAGGCCGACATTGACGAACTGGCACCCGCACGTAGCAAGCTCGGAACCGACATGTTGAACGGGGAACTTGGTCGGCCTTTCGAAATTTTCAACCTGTACGTCAAGCGAGCCGTGGAACGATTGGCTTTTGCGCGCAATTTACTCAAAGGTGGCTTCACATTTGACAGCGCGGAGAGTTACCAGTTTGTGCGCAACAAGCAAGGCTGGTCCAAGACCGAGGCCGACGTGTTGGACCTGTGGCGCAAACGCGTCAAGAACGACTGGCTGCGCCTCAAGCTGGCGGGTAAAGATGACAAGAGCATTGTGGAGGTACTGGGCAAACGTTATGACAGCAGCCTCAAGCGCATCGCGCGCCTCAACAACGAAGACGCGTTCAACACCTACATGAACGCCTACACCATGGCCATTGAGCCGCACACCAACTACATGGCGCCGCGCACGGCGGCCAATTTCGACATCTCCATGCGGCTGTCTCTGGTGGGCATTGGTGCGGTACTGGTCGAAGTGGACGAATACACCACCATTCGGGAGCTGATGGCCGGTGGACCGGCTGCCCTGTCGGGCCAGCTGAAAGTAGGTGACCGCATTGTCGGCGTGGCCCAGGGTGACGCCGGCACCATGACCGACATCATGGGCGCTCGCCTGGACGATTCGGTCACCCTGATCCGTGGCGCTGCCGACACGGTGGTGCGGCTCGAAGTGTTACCCGCTGACGCCGGTCCGGACGGCAAACACAAAGTGGTGTCCCTGGTGCGCAAACCCATCAGCCTGCAAGACCAGTCCGCCAAGTCATCGGTGCAAACCATTACCGACGGCGCGCTCATCCGCAAAATCGGTGTGATCACGCTGCCTTCGTTCTACGAAGATTTTGCTGCCAAGCAAAAAGGCATCTCGGGTTACAAGAGTACGTCGCGCGATGTGGCGGTTCTGATTAAGGAGCTGAAAGACAAAAAGGTCGATGGCATTTTGATGGACCTACGCAACAACGGCGGTGGCTCCTTGTCGGAAGCCATTGAACTCACCGGCTTCTTTACTGGCAAAGGCCCGGTCGTGCAGGTGCGCGATGCCAAGGGTCAGATCCGTGTCGAATCATCGCCCCAGTCGCAACCTGCGTGGGAGGGACCACTGGCGGTGTTGATCAACCGCAATTCCGCGTCGGCGTCCGAAATTTTTGCCGCCGCGATTCAGGACTACGGCCGTGGTCTGGTCCTGGGTGAGCCCAGCTTTGGCAAGGGCACGGTGCAGACCATGATCAACCTGGACCGTATCGCCAAGTCAGAGAAACCGCAATTGGGCGAGATCAAGCTGACCATTGCCCAGTTTTTCCGCATCAACGGTGGTACCACCCAACTGCGCGGTGTCACACCCGACGTCACGTTCCCCACCGCGATGGAGACCGGCGAACATGGCGAGTCCAGCTACGACAACGCCCTGCCCTGGGTCCAGATCCCAGCCGCCAAGTTTTCACCCAACGGCACCTTGCAAGACCTGCTGCCGATCCTGGTCGGGCAGCACAAGCTGCGCGTGAAGAATGAGAAAGACTTCCAGTACCTGCAAGAGGACATCGCCGAATTCAACCTCAAGCGTAAGCGCAACGAGCTTTCGCTCAACGAGGCCGAGCGGCGCAAGGAAAAACAGGCGCAAGAAGCCAAGTTGGCCGCCCGCAAGGCCGGCACAAAGGCCAAGGATGGTGACGACAACATCAAGAACGATGTCGCGAAAGATGACGGCCTGCAAGCCGGTGAGCGCGATCTCAGCGTCGAACTGGCAGCGGAAAAGGCCCGCAAGAATGACAAAGATGTGCTGCTGATCGAAGCCGCTCACATCCTGGGCGACAGCGTGGCACTGCTCAAGCCCGGCGTCAACCTGGCGGCGCGCGCCAAGCAGGCCCAGTTATTGAATGCACAGTAGTTGCTACCAAAGGGGCATACCTGAAACGGGTGGCCGTGCCTCAGTCAAAAGTGCTCCCGCTCCAGTTTTTGTGAGCCAAATCAGGCTTCAGCCCTCGTGGAATATGCATGAGGCGCTATCGAAGTGATAGTGTTTCCCGGATTGCAGACAAGGCGATTGAGGGCTGAGCTGCGGCTGCAATTGTATTTTTTTTACTGCACAAGCAGAAGCAGGCCGTAAAGTACGAGCCATGAATGCCCAAGCCACGCCCGACACCCCCCCAACACCGCTGACCATAGGCGAAATCGCGCAGCGTATCCATTTGATTCGGGGCCAGCGGGTAGTGCTCGATGCTGATCTGGCAGCTTTCTATGGCGAAACCACCAAACGTTTTAACCAGCAAGTCAATCGAAATTTGGCGCGATTTCCACCCGGTTTTATGTTTCAGCTCGAAGCGCAAGAGTTCGCCGACTTGAGGTTGCAAATTGCAACCTCAAGTTTGAAGGGCGGCCACGGTGGGCGGCGTTATGCACCGCTGGCGTTCACTGAACACGGTGCCATCATGGCTTCGATGGTGCTGAACAGCCCACGCGCCACTGAGTTGAGCGTCTATGTCGTGCAGGCCTTCGTAGAACTGCGCGGCATGCTTTCCAGCAATCGGGAACTGGCCGGAAAGGTGCATAACCTGGAGCGCAAGGTGTCGGTGCATGAGCGCAATATCGCCGATTTAGTGGACTCGATGGCACAGTTACTGGCTACACCGCCACCACCACCCAAGCGCTCCATCGGGTTTGTGACACAAGAAGAACCTGCAATCAAGCCGAGGTCGGCCAAGTTGAAAAAATCAGCCAGCAAGAAGACCTGAGGTCACGGCTTGTATTCTCAGGCGTGGACCGCCATGGGTTTCACGACCAAAAATGCTGTGAAAGAGGCGCTGAGCGCTCCTGACAGCCACCTAAGCAAAATCCGGCTCCAGCCCCCGAATAGATTGCGTGAAATGCTATCGTTTTGATAGATCATTCTAACGACGCCGCCAAAAATCAATTGTCAAGTGATTCGCTTACGTTGGGAGATACCACCTACACAAACGTGGTGTTGACGATTGGTGGCATGGTGAGCGTAGCCGGAAGTTCCCCCGCTGTACCCGTAACTTGTACTTCCCGAAATATCAACGCGGCGTCCTTCAATGCGATTCAGGCTGGAAAGACCTTCGACCAAGTCACTGCAGCCATTGGATGCCGCAACGATGTCTCACTAACTTTGCGCGGTTCTAGTTACGTCCAATATTGGTGAACTTTGTATCCGGTTTCGCTATCCCCAGGCATCGCAGTGTATTTTGATGGGGCAGGAGCAATCGTTACACCATTTGCAGCGTCTATAAAAACATCCTTTGGAATTTAACCTGGCATAACGGAAGCATCTTGAAATATGAACGTGTCAAACGTTCGATTTTGAAAACTCCCTGTTGTTGCCCTTTTTCAACCGGTCGACGATTTCAAGACTCAGTGCTTGTGATAAAGAAAATTGCGCGGACTTGATCAAACAGTGCGATAGAGACAAAAAGTTTACTGAACGAATTAGCCTCCGGCCCTCGTAAATATTGCGTAGGAAGCTACTGTTTTTATAGCATCCCGGAACCAATCACCCGAACCCGGACCACATGGCCGGTGGCCGCAATGGCCGCTACCACGGCCGCGCTGGGCTGCTGCTCCACATCGATGATGTTGAACGCCAGCTCGGCGCGGCTTTTGTTCATCATGTCCACCACGTTGACCTGGTGCCCTGCCAACACCGACAACACATTGCCCAGAACGCCGGACACATTGTCATTGGCAAAGGTGATGCGCCAGGTACCCGGTGTGCGGGTCATGGCCACAGCGGGAAAATTCACCGAATTGGTGATGTTGCCGTTCTCCAGAAAATCCATCAGCTGGTTGGCCGCCATGACGGCGCAGTTTTCTTCGGACTCTTCGGTGCTGGCCCCGATGTGGGGCATGGCAATCACATCCGGACGCGCCAGCAGGGCCGGTTCCGGAAAATCGCAGACATAACGGCTGAGACGACCCAGGTCCAGGCTGCGCAGCACGGCCGCCGGGTCCACAATGGTTTCGCGGGCGAAGTTCAGCAACACCGCGCCTTTTTTGGCCGAGGCCAGCGCGTCTTCGTTGATCAGGTGGCGGGTGGCATCCATAGCCGGAACGTGCAGCGACACGTAGTCGGAGCGCGCCATCAGGGCCTGCAAATTTTCCATGCGCGTCACGGCATTGGACAGGCGCCAGGCGGCGTCAATCGACAGTGCGGGATCGAACCCCACGACCTTCATGCCCATAGCCAGCGCCATGTCGGCAACCATGGAGCCTATCGCCCCGAGGCCCACAATGCCCAGCGTCTTGCCCTTGAGTTCACCGCCGGCAAAACGGGCTTTCTCTTTCTCCAGCAAGGCCGACATCTCGGCCGCATCGTTCATATGGGTCAGCGTCTGCACGTAGGCCAGCCCCGGCAGGATGCCGCGGGTGGCCAGCAACATGCCGGCCATGACCAGCTCCTTGACCGCGTTGGCATTGGCGCCAGGTGTGTTGAACACCACAATGCCGCGTTTGCTGTAGTCGGCAATGGGTACGTTGTTGACGCCGGCACCGGCCCGCGCAACCGCCAAGAGCGTGTCGGGCACCTCCATGCCTTGCAGTTTCTGGCTGCGCAGCAAAAACGCATCGGGGTGGCCGATATCGCTGCCGACCTCATAGTGCGGGCGGGGAAATCGCTCCAGGCCGCGAACGGAAATCTGGTTGTAGGTACGAACCTTGAACATGGGCACGCTCTCCGGAATGATTGGTTTAGACGCCAGGCCGAAAGGCCCGACCGATCAGCTGGCAGTGACTTCGGCGTGGGCCCAGCTCAGCCAGGGCAGCAACGCTTGTAAATCGGCCGCTTCAACCGTGGCGCCGCACCAGATGCGAATGCCGGCTGGCGCATCCTTGTAGGCACCGATGTCGTAGGCCACGCCCTGGGCTTCCAGCAGCTTGACCATCTTCTTGACTTGCTCCTCGCTGACGGTAAGTGTCAGGCAGACGCTGGTATTGGAGCGTGTAGCGGGGTCCTTGGCCAGGAAGGCGATCCAGTCGTTGGCGGCCACAAAGTCGGCCATGATTTTCAAGTTGGCTTCGCTGCGCGCCATGGTGGCGGGCACGCCGCCAAGGCGCTCCACCCAGGCCAGGGCGTCCAGGTAATCAGACACACACAACATGGACGGGGTATTGATGGTCTCGCCCTTGAACAGGCCTTCCGTCAGCTTGCCGCCCGAGGTCATGCGAAAGATCTTGGGCATGGGCCAGGGCGGGCTGTAGCTCTCCAGCCGCGCCACCGCACGCGGGCTCAGGATCAACATACCGTGGCCACCCTCGCCACCCAGCACCTTCTGCCAGGAGTAGGTCACCACATCGAGCTTGTCCCATGGCAACTCCATCGCAAACACCGCCGAGGTGGCGTCACAAATGGTCAAACCGGCGCGGTCAGCCGGTATCCAGTTGCCGTTGGGCACCTTGACGCCGGAAGTGGTTCCGTTCCAGGTGAACACCACGTCGTTGTCAAAGTTCACACGTGTGAGGTCGGCGATGTCGCCGTAGCCGGCCTCGATCTTGTTGACGTTGGGCAGCTTGAGCTGCTTGACGATATCGGTGACCCAGCCGGATCCGAACGACTCCCAGGCCAACACGTCCACGCCGCGTGGCCCCAACAGGGACCACATGGCCATTTCAACCGCACCGGTGTCGGACGCCGGGACGACGGCCACCCGGTACCCTTCGGGCAGGCCCAAGATGCGGGCTGTTTCGGAACACGCCAGACCCAAGGCCTTCTTGCCCAGCGCGGACCGGTGTGACCGCCCCAGGGTGTCGAGTTGTAGCGCCGCGACGTTGTAGCCGGGGCGTTTGGCGCACGGGCCTGACGAAAAATTGGGGTTCTGGGGTTTAACCGTGGGTTGTTGCATCGTGGTCTCGCGTAGAGGGACTAGGAAAATGGAAACTGTTGCGCCCAGCTGGGGGCTATTGTTCGGATACCGCTTTGAGGTTGGCCAGACCTCGCTCAAAGTCCTTGCCAATCATGCTGTCCATGCTGACAAAAATACCCATGAGTTTGGACACGTAAGGGCTTGGCCCGTACATCGCCCAGGTGACAGTTGTGTTGCCGGAGGCACTTGCCAAAGTATATTCGGATGTGTTGTGGCCCTCAAAAGGCTTGAGGAAGTCCAGTTTGACCAGCACGCGGCTATGCGGCTCCGTCTGCAGTATTTCCATACGTCCGGAACCGACGTCATCATTGCCGTCCCAGGTATAGATGGCGCCTTTGCCGTTGGTTGCACCTGCATAACTGACTTTCATTCCCGGATCGAGCTTTTGCCACGGGGACCAGGAGCCAAAATTATGAAAGTCGTTTAACAGCGCATAAATACGGGCAGGATCGGCCTTGATCACAATGCTGCGCTCCACCCGAAAGTTGTCCGGCCGGGTCGTCGCAAATATCAGCAAGAAGGCGACCAGCGCCACACATCCCAGCAATAATTTCTTGGCCATTCAGAGCTCCTGAAAGCATAAAACCGAAAGAAGGAGCCAAAGACTATAACGGCAACTCCGGCAGCCAGTTGCATTGCGCAGTCGTCAAGCGCCAAGTGTCTGCACTGATAAGCGATACTGGCATGTCGATGATCGAACCAACGACGCCCTCACCCACTGCTTCCTTGCCAGCCCACGCCAGCTATCTGGCCTCGCTGCGCGACAGCTTCAACCGCATCCTGCCCATGGCGTGGCCAGTCCTGATTGGACAGCTGGCCGTGCTGGGCTTCAGCACCGTTGACACGATTCTTGTCGCTCGTTTTTCAGCCACCGACCTGGCAGCGCTTTCAATCGGCATGGCGGTGTACATCACTATTTTTATTGGCTTCATGGGCATGGTCCTGGCCATTAGTCCGATGGCCGGGCAGTTGTTTGGCGCGGGCAAATTGCACGCCGCCGGCCAGCAGGTGCACCAGGCGATCTGGTTGGCGCTGGGGCTGGCAGTGTTGGGCAGCACTTTGCTGTTGCTGCCTGGCCCATTTCTGGCGCTGGCCAAGACCGGCCCCGACGTTGCCGACAAGGTGCGGGGTTACCTGAGCGCACTGGCGTTTTCATTGCCGGCCGCCATGTTGTTCACGGTGTACCGTGGCTTCAACACGGCCGTATCGCGGCCCAAAGCCGTCATGGCCATTCAAATCACCGGCCTGATGCTGAAGATTCCGCTGAGCGCCTTGTTCATCTACGGATGGACACTGCCACTGCCGGGCGGCATGGAGCCCTGGCGAGTTGCCCCCATGGGGGTGGTCGGCTGCGGCATCGGGACCGCAATCGTCATGTGGAGCCAGGCCCTGATCGCCTGGGCGGTGGTGCGCCGTGACCCGTTTTATGCCCAGTTCGGTTTACACACCAAAGGCTTGAGCCGGCCCAACCGCACCGCCATCCTGGCGCAATTGCGCCTGGGGGTACCGATGGGGGCCGCCATCATGATCGAAGTAACCGGTTTCAGCTCCATGGCCTTTTTGATCTCGCGCCAAAGTGGCGAGGCAGTGGCCGGGCACCAACTGGCTGCCAACCTGGTGTCCATGATGTTCATGCTGCCATTGGCGCTGGCCAACGGCACCGCCACGTTGGTGGCCCAGCGGGTGGGAGCAAACGACTTGCTGGAGGCGCGCCGCCTGGGCTGGCATGGCGTTGAGATCGGGGTGGGCTTTGCCGCCGTGCTAGGTGCCCTGGTCTATCTGGCGCGTGAGCCGATTCTGCATGTCTACACCAACAACCCCACCATCATCGCCGCTGCCATGCCGCTGCTGGTGTGGGTTTGGTGGTTCCATGTCGCCGACGCCGCCCAGACCCTGGCCAATTTTGTACTGCGTTCACATCGCGTCACACTGATACCGCTGGTGATCTATGTGGCCTCCTTGTGGGGCGTCGGGTTGCTGGGCGGCTACTGGGTCACCACCAGTGCATGGGCACCGGCAGAGTTGCAGGGTGCGCAAGGCTACTGGGCCATGAGCACGGCCGGGTTGATTGTGGCGGGCGTGGCCTTGTGCGGCTTTTTGGCATGGGTGCACCGGCAGGAAGCCCCCAGACCTCAGTCTTTTCCAAATTAGGTTTGATCCTGAACAGCGGGCATAGCGGCTGCGTTC
>ERZ724516.193-NODE-193-length-38265-cov-6.134834_pt1 | contig 38265 bp, 31 predicted proteins | sample MGYA00376049_ERZ724516 | MGnify/ENA primary metagenome ERZ724516 (study PRJEB28724, sample SAMN07190886) | activated sludge metagenome | isolation source: activated sludge of sewage treatment plant in Hong Hong | place: USA: Christiansburg, Virginia | collected... | reverse complement strand
ACAAATCTGATAAACACTTTGAGGTAGCCTGTGAAGAATATATCAAAAGATTAAGTAAAAATATGAATGTTATCAAAAAAAAAAAAAAAAAAAAAGATACCATACCAGAAATAATCAAACAAGATACTCAAGAAATTATAAAAAAACTATCCACTCTCAAAGAGTATCAGATTATATTATTATCTAAAGAAGGAAAAAACCGAACTACGGAAGAGTGGCAAAATTATATACAAAAGCACAGCAATCAATCTCATGAGATGTGTTTCGTGATCGGAGGTCCTTACGGGCTTGATGAATCAATGGTTCCGTATCACGAGTGCTTATCATTTGCAGCAATTACTATGCCTCACGGTTTGGCTAAGCTCGTCTTGCTCGAACAAATATACAGATGTAAGCAAATGACAGAGGGAAGAAATTATCATTATTAGAATCTGCTTAGTATTTTATTAAGATTACTCGATTATGATTACAGACTATCTTCAATATGGAATATATCTTTTGATCGTAGGAGCTGTCGCTTGGTTGTGACTTTTTTTATTCAAAAAATGGAATATTCTTGATAGACCTGGTCATGATTGGATACCGCCCAGATTGTTTAGAGTTCCAAATTTTCAAGGTATAGTGTATATAATCTGATTTTGGATCGCCTTACTTTTATTGTTTCCTCACTTACTCGAGGTGCCTCAGATAGCATGGCTTTTATATCTTGCTACCTGATATGGTATTTTCAATTTTATCAATGATATTATCGATCGAAAGGGAGATATGACATGAATTGCGCCTCACCTTAGATTGGGTGTGCAGATATTGTTTGTGGGAGTATATGTGTATGTAAGCGGAATGTATCAGACTATTACTATTTTTGATCATAGCCTCAATCCGATTATTGGTTTCTTTTTCTGTTGGTTTTGGATATTGGGATTTATCAATGCAATCAACTTCTTTGATGGAGTAAATGGTATGACCGCAGGCGTAACGGGAATTGGCTATGTAGCAGTTGCTGTTCTTATACAAACTGTAGTATTAGTAATCTATCAAGTGAGTTGAGCAGATCTCTTACTTATGAATGGTATTACACAAATCTGTATTCTGCTCGCTATAAGTTGTCTTGTATATATTGCGGTAGAGTATAAACCAAGTGGAGTGATGAGGGATGTAGGATTTTCATTCATTGGATTTACGCTTGGAGCTTTATCTTTGCTGGGTGGCGCTAAGTTTGGTACTATGTTATTGGTATTATTTTTGCCTATCTGCGACAGTATTTGGGTGTTTATCAATAGAGTTCTGATTATGAAAAAAAATCCTATGAAAGGGGATTATACTCACCTCCATCATAGGCTTATGAAAATAGGGTTTTCAAGACCTGAAATTAGAGTGTCGGTGTGGATATTCACGCTTACTATGCTTTTGTTGTTAGTACTGTTAGGCAATGGAAGTATAGATAAGATGGTCTTATTTGTACGGCTTGCAGCAGTTTTCTTTGGGCTTCATATTTATCTGTATTGGATTAAAAAAATACCTTTTGAGTTGATTAAAAAAGATAAAAAACAGACTGATTAATGCTAAAATCAATAATCAGTATTCTCTAAGACTCATTTGAGTTAATGAGTTTTTTGATCTCCTCAAAAAAATAGTTCCTATTCCTTTTTGAATTTCAGATTATAATAATTACTATACATCCTTGACTTGAAATTGAAAATAAAGATTTAGTATTGTTACTTGTATTATGACGTTTGAATCAAAAAAAATTATTGAAGAATCATCATCACAATCACCATATAGTGGAGGATTTATGCTGAAACAAATAGCTTTGTATGTGATTATGTTTTTCATAGGTTGTGCAATGGTATTCGCATGAGTGAAGGTATTTGGCTTAGTTGGAGAGAAGATTAGTATTTTTAATACTAACTCTACAGGAAGCGTAAAACAGGAAGTAGATTCAGTTTCCAATAGTAAAATAGTAAATGCTCTGATTGTAGGAGTAGGTGGAGAAGGGCATCGTGGATCTTACAATACTGATACTATGATTGTAGCTTCTTACAATCCTCGCAACAAACAAGTAACTATGATTTCTATTCCAAGAGATTTGTATGTAAAAATTGATGAAGGATATTATGGAAGAATAAATAGTATTTTCCAGTATTACCTCAATTCTCAATGAATGACCATGAGTTGAGCAATGGAGCAACTCAAAACAAAAGTAGGAGATATTATTGGCCAAGATATAACCTATTATGGGCTTATTGATTTTAAATGATTTGAACATATTATCGATACACTGGGTGGCCTAAATGTAAATGTGCCTGAAACACTGATAGATCCTACATACCCTATTGATAATTTCAATTATGGTACCCTGCGTATTTTGTCTGGTCAGCAAATAATGAACTGAGAAAAGGCATTGAGTTATGCAAGATCTAGACATAGTACTTCAGATTTTGATCGTAGTCGTAGGCAACAAATTATCATCAAAGCTGTACTCAATAAATTACTCTCTTTGGGCTCTTTATCAAAGATTAAACCTCTCTACGATGATTTTCAAGCTACCGTAACTACAAATGCTGGACTCAATGATGTTATCAAGTATCTTCCTGCTGTGTCTAAACTTGGGGAAATCACCACAGTAGTATTTCAATCTGACTGTCCTGAAAATATCAATCAAATGCAGCATGGATGTGTTCTCTATTCTCCAGGAAGAGAAGCTTTTGGTGGAGCGGCAGTATTATTACCGATGGGCGCAACTGCTAAATCTGTTACCAACTACACACAATTGTTCCGCTTTGTGAATCGTGCTATTTACTATCCTCTTAGAGACTTCAATAAAATTCAACTGGGAATATATAATGGTATAGATAAGAATGCTACTACAAGAAATATTGCAGGAATTAGTAGTAAACTTGGAGTAGAACTTATTAGAAATGGTTTAAATATCCAGACTGTGTGAAATAATAACATCAAACATACCAACAATATGCTTATCTTACTCACAGGAGGTACGCTATCACCAAAAAAAATTGCTCAGTATACGGCATTGATGCAAGATGTACTCAATATAGGTGATATCCAAATTGTCTGAGTGGATCAATTAGCTAACAATTTCAGTGGGACTATTGATACGGGTGTAAACATGATGTTCTTGGTGGGTAGTAACGCTGTGGCTACAGGTACTGCTATTAGCTATTAATCTTATCAGCTTATCTTGAATATAAAAAAGTAGTCGAGTGAAATCACTGACTAATTTTCTACTAGACTTTTCTAGTATCTATTCCCAAAAAATTATTATATGTTTGTTTAATATATAATAGTTCTGTATAATTGCAAATTCTTATCACTAGAAAATAAAAAAAAAGAGTCAGATAAAATTACCTGACTCTTAAGATTCCAAACGAGACTTAAGAAGCTAAGCCTATAAGAACATAAATATCAATTCTAATGTAAAACACAATACTTTGTTGATTATATTGAGGTTTTTAAATATAAAAAAATAGCCAGATCTGAAGTCAAATCTGGCTATACTCTAATTGCTTAAACTTTTTTAAGTTACTTAGAGAAGACTTAATAAGGTCTCAAAATAAGAAAACTACTTCAAGCAGTATAAACTTTTATTATCAAAAGTCAATTATTTTTATACTTTTTTTAATAACTATATTATCGGCTTCCTCAACCTCATCAACCTCATCCTCCACCAGAGAATCCACCTCAACCACTAGAAAATCATCCACTTCATCAGAAAGATCCACCTCCACTTGGTGCTGGTGGACTAGTCCATTTTGCACTTTCTATTTTACCTATGTCTTTTACTATGTTTGATCACAATGCATTTCCTATAAACCAACTAGGATGATATCATGATTCCAATACTTCATTTGCTATCTTTAAAAATATACCAGCAACTCACAATACTACTGCATAAGGTAAAGCTTTATCAATAAAGTTAGGGTCTTCACGTAAAAGTGTTTGTAATTTAGGTTTCTCCACTTTTTGCAAGAAAGTCTTGTATCCTCTTATTTTACTGAGCAATATCTCATATTCGCTGGTCTTGGCATAAATAATTGAGAGGAAAAATATCCCCATCGCAATTGTTAATAAAATGATAAGAATGATACTACCAAAGTGTGTATCTATTACTGCATCCAAAGTATATCCAACATCATTCATGATATTTAGATCTACCGATAATGATAAGATATATATTGTTATCCACAAAAGTATAATGAGAAGAACAAATAATGATATTGGCATGAATATCACTATAAGTAACGTTTTCCAAAATGCAGATTTTGACTCAGGTGTATAGTTGGCTGCTTGAGAATATTTTGCGTATACGCTGTTTGCGCCCGCCTCTAATACTTTATAGAGATCTTTACGGTCGCTAATATTAACACTATCTTCAGTAGCAAAAATACTATCAAACATTATTTTTTCGAAATCCTTGGTTTCTGTATCCTCAAAGATATCCTTGAGTTTATGAACCAGGTAATCATCACTACTCAAAAATCATCCTTCTTTTTTTTCAATCGTTATCAATCCTGCTGCAGCTCGTTTATATAATAGAGAAACCATATCATTTGGACTGATGTTTCTACTATAAAAAGCTTTTATTTCTGGGGGAGTGAGATGGTCAGGAGCATAATATTGCACTACGTCTGGAAGAGGATGGTCTTTTCCGTATTTTTTCCATAGTCTATAGAGATATAAAAATAAGCAGAGAGGAATGAGATAAAATATATAGGTGAATAAGAACTGTAATATAGGATTCATCTTGGGTAGTATAAAGGTATTATCTGGAAATTTTAATCCTACTGTAATACCTTGATGCGGCTTAAGACCATTGATTTCACTACCCTCGATATTTTTCTCTTGGAATTGTACAGTACTGAGTATATTCCTTGATCAGTAATCTCCAAAATAAGCAAATCGGTTTGTATCTGTTTTCGTAAATAGGACAGGGAGGTTTATATGAAATTGACTCGTTTGAATTGGGACGTCTCGATCGTTTCAGATTATATTTCGATATAATTCTTGATAACCTGTATATCATCTGATTCCACCACCAACTTCGTAATTAATATTATAAGTAACTGTAGTTCATGACGGTAAAATGACATCTTCACTTCCAATTCTGATTATCATATTATCACCTTCTCTATAGCTTGTATATTCTTGATTATCTACTGATATATTACTAATCGGCGTTCTTAATTTATCACCCGACTGTAGATATTGATATGGAATACTACGATAAATACCGTGTTTTGCTTGATTGAAGGTAGTAGTTATTTTTTCTTGTATTTTTAGATCACCATTTTCTTGAACATCAATTTGGCTATCAAAATTATTAATAAAGAAATCATATTGTGAATCTGGACCTTCTTGTGCAAATGTGTTATTAGTATAATTAAATCATAAGAAAAGTGCTACACTACTTATTCCTAAAAATAATAAACCTATTTTTGATTTTATCATATCCCAAAATTAATTAATAAAGTGAAAAAATAAGTTATAGTAATATTATTTTTCCTCTATCTTTTCTAGTTCTATTCCCACTACGCCATATTTTTGTTCTTCATCTGGTGTGTAAAACCTATAACACAATAGAACGCCTTCTTCATTGGAATTTGCATATGGCACTATTTTTCTGAATCCTAATTGATCAAAAAGCTCCTGAAAACTAGGAAATAAGTACTTACGAATAATTTTGAATTGTTCTCCGCTATGTAAAATGCAAATATCACCATCGCTAGCTTGTTCAAATTTTCACTTATTTAGTCTACACTCAATTGTCTTTTCTCCTTCCAACAAGTGAGTTTTATCTGGCTCTTGTAGATTGAAATCAATGAGTTTCATGAGATAGCGGTTTTAAAATAATATTTTAAAATGACACTTTTGGAACAGCTCTTTCAGACTCTTCTATTTGGAAGAATTCTTTTTTACCAAATCCAAATACTCCAGCAATAATATTTGATGGAAAACTTTTAGCAAGAATAGTATAGTCTCTTACAGAAGCATTGTAGAATCTTCTTGCGTTTTGGATAACATCTTCAAGTTCTTTAAGTTGGTTCTGTAAATCTAAGAAACCAGTGTTTGCTTTGAGATCAGGGTAACTTTCAGAAAGAGCAAACAGTTGTTTTAATGCTCCGCTCAATGCATTATCAGCTGTAGTTTTATCAGCAAAACTTCCTGCACTTACATACTGGTTTCTTGCTTGAATTACTTTTTCAAGAGTACTTGATTCAAAATTTGCATATCCTTTTACTGTTTCAATAAGATTAGGTATAAGATCTGATCTTCTTTTGAGTTGAACATCTATATCCCCAATAGCGTTTCAAATGCCTGTCTCCAAATTAATAAACTTATTATAGAGCGAAATTGAATAAATTATCAATAGAGCTACTACTATACCAATTCATCATAAATACGTCATTTAAACAAATATTATAATATAAATACATAATATAATTTATATATAGAGGATTTATCGTGAAAAACAAGCTCAAAAGATTTTTGAGCTAATGCTTATAACATATTTATTTATTTTGTCAAGCATCATATATAAGTCTATGATATATACTTTGAAAAAGACATTCTTTTGTTTACATACACTAACATTGTTCTATTTAAATTATATAAGGTAATTAACGTCATGAAAAGGAAAAATGAAAGTGGATTAATAAGTTTTTTTCGTAAATTTGATTGGAGACGATTGCTTGTAATAGTATCGTTTATAATTGTGATATCTGTTGGTAAGTTTACTAAAGGTATCGACATCGCTGGAGGTGTAGAGTTTGTATATAAAATTGATTTTTCAAAATATAAAGAATTGTATGCAAACGCAGCAGAGCTTACTACTGCGAAATTGCAAGCTAAACAAATTATTGAAACAAACATCCGTAAAAGAGTTAATGCTCTAGGAGTTTGAGATGCTGAAGTTAAGTTACAAACCGCATGAGCAGAAGATTATGTGGTTGTAAGAATTTGATGATTGGATGATCTAGATAAAGCAAGAGAAATAATCTGAAAAACAGTAGAATTGGAATTTGGATTACCAAATCCATTAGTGGGTGAGGGTAATGTTGAAGCTAGAGAAAAGTTAGCTAATGATCTTTTAGCTCAGATTATTAAAAATCCTGATGAAATAAAAACAATAGGAGATCAAGGTAGTAATGATATTTACTATCTTCCTCTTACCAATTCAAGTAAGAATCAGTTGCCTCCAGCTCTCAATTCAGATACTGCTGAGATTGGAAAGCTTGCTTCGGGTGAAGTTCTAAATAAGTTGATTGTTGGTAATTTTCAACCTGCTGATACCACTGTTAGTGGAAGTACTGATGTAAATGGTTTCTTCATAGTAAGATCTTTATGAAAAACTACAGGTCAAGCTACTCAATTGTCTGATCAAGAATTAGGTTCAAAAGCAGTTGCTTTGTGATACACTGTTGAAGATGAGTTTAATCAAACAAAAACTAATCCAAAAGGTGAAAGTATATCTACGGGGGTATTTTATGATGCAGAGACTAAAGCTATCAATTTTGATCTTGGTGATCCATTTGTAAATCAAATAGCTTATAATCTTGATCTTTACGTGCCTGGTGAAAATGAAGTTAAAGATTTAAGTGGTATCAATTTTGACACAGATTTAGAAGCTTTAGGATTAGTTAAATATGTTGAAAAAAAATGGGCAACTACTACTCAACTTCCTATAATAAGTGATCTAACTGGTTTGGAAGCTAATAGCGTAAAACTAATTACTACATGAGGTCAAACATTGGTAATTAAAATTCATGAAGTGAAAGATGCTAATACTTCAATCTATAGAAATATATTAGTTAAAGGTGTATCAGATTCTGTTAAGGCGAATAGTTTCGTAAAAGATGTTGTTGCTAATGATATTTATAATTTGGATGTAATTTTCATTAGAGATACAAACGCTTGGATCCCTGCTCAAGATGATAAGAAAAGAATACTGAACGGCGCCTATTTCAAATTTGCTTCAGTGACTAGAGATCAAGTGGGTAGACCTTCGGTCCAAATCAATCTTGATGACATGGGTAAAGATATTTTCTGTAATATCACGGAAAGAAATCTTCAAAAACAAATGGCAATATTTGTAGGTGGAAAATTGGTAACTGCTCCAGTTATTCAAGCTAAAATATGTGATGGTAGTGCAATAATAAATGGTGATTATGATGTTGATTGAGCTAAAAAATTATCAGATGATCTGAATGCATGAGCATTACCAGCAAAACTTATTCAAATCAATGAAAGTAAAGTAAGTGCAACCTTGGGTGATGATGCTTGGAAAAAAGCCTTGTGATCTACGGTACTGGCATTGATATTGATATCTGTTCTTATGATGTGGAGATATGGAATGAGAAAAGCAATTATTTCTTTGGTTGCTCTGTTATCATTTATTATTGTTTTAATAGCTTTATTAAAACTTATGTGATACGCACTAAGTTTGTCAGGTATGGCTGCTATTATTTTAAATATTGGTATGGGAATTGATGCAGCAATTTTGATATATGAAAGACTGCATGAAGAGCTTAAGAAGGGATTAAGATTTGATGATGCAGTTTATACAGCTTATGATAGAGCGTGGCCATCAGTATTTGGTGGACAAATATCGGCTTTATCAATTTGATTGTTACTCTTATTATTGGGTTCAGATTTATTCCAAGGATTTGGTCTGACTATGTCTCTCAATATTATTATCTTACTAATTGTTTCTGTTCCATTAATCAAGATTATGCTTCTTAAATTTGGCAACTCTAAGCAATTTCCAAAAGACTAAATAACCATAATAATTTTATACTCATCTATTGAGTATTGTTGTCTGTTTTTTAATTTTGTAAAATACTAATCATAAGATGAAGTTAAAGTTTGTAATACCGATGGCCATGTTGGCATGAACGAGTGTAGGAAAGATATCAGCACAAGAAACACGTAATACGCCAAATTACACTACCGAAGAACATAGTGAAACAATACATATTCGTAAAGATGAAAAACAACATAGAAGTTTTAATATTGCGATATGAGAATCCCTTATACTTAATCGCGAAGAAAATAAAGTTATAATCTGAGGAGAGGTTTTTAAAAAATTCAAAGAACTAGGAGATCGTGAAATCGGAGTGGAACTCGGAGCAGTATTCAATAAAGATGGAATTGATGAGTGTGTTCTTGTTTCCAAGGAAGAGTTATTTAAAATCTTTAATACAAATATTTTCCTCAAGCAAGAGATTGCTATCGGTAATGAAGGTGTAGAGTTCCAACCAGGACTTTTAGCTCACCGTGGTTTCGAAATCAATGGCAGAGAATACCATATAACAATTGGTACTTTAATGGATATCAAACATCATATGGAAGATCATGCTCACAGATTTTCAGGGGAAATTGGAATAGCGGTAAATTTATTGAAATAATAACCATTAGATATATTTCGATTCTAAAAAACTCAACTCAGTTTAGTCTGCTGAGTTGGTTTTTTAATATAATTTTTTTTATTTAATTTTTTTAGTTGGTGATGGATACTTTAATGTAGGCTTTGAATCTTTTTCTTTAATTATTGGCTTAGTTATAATATCTTTCATTGTAGTTTTTGTTGTTGTGTCATTTAATCTATTATCTGTTCATCATCCAAAGTTTGAAATATTAAATGATCCTTTACAACTAGTATTGATAGGAAATCCGCCTGGCAAATTACCTTTCACAAAGCATTCGATTGTATGGTTTACTCAAGGAGTTCGCACTCAGACTATAATACCTCATATTAGATCTACAGGGTTATTATCTACGTTACAATTACCGAATAATCATATTGGTAATGGAATTGGTATGAGTTTAATTGTTACTTGAGGTTTTTCTATCTTTGTTTCTATCGTACATTGAAATGTACAAGCAGTAGTGCATCGTCCATCTAAATCATCATTTGCTGTACCGTTATCACATTGTTCAGTAGCTTGAATGATTCCATCTCAGCATATCTGACCAGGTACGGTGATCGTATATGAAGCTTCCTTGCAGTCATCAACTTTCTTTCACATAAATTCGAGCGAACAATTGACTTTATACACACCAGGAAGTGCTCCAATTATACTAAAGTCTTTTACTATTCCTTTGTTTACTCCATCTACACTATAATTACAGCTCATACTATAACCTTTTGGTAGCTGAGTGTTATTTGTTATTTTTTCTCATCCATCTTTCAAAATAGGCTGAATAAGCAATGAGCCATTGGAATTTACGATACCGATTGAAGATATTAATTCTTCGCAGGTAAGAGTGCTATCTTCTGTAGTTATATTACAACTCTTATTCGCTTCTGTGTCTAAATCTATTATACCTTGGAAACTGTTATTGGAAGTATTTATTTCATCAGTCATGCTTATAGTTCCATTTCGACTTATATTATTAGTTTTTGGTATGATCGTCAAAAGATATTTACATGATTTATTTGAACCTATATTGAACCCCTTTCCACCTAGCTTAAATGCTCAATTTTGGTCTTTTGTTAATATTAATCAACCCAATCAACCTACTTTTGGACATACTACGCCGTTAGCAGAATATTCATTGATAGTGATACCACGAGCTGTATCAACAATAGCACTTATGATATTTCAATTAATATTAATATCTTGGTATCATTCCACAGTAGCATTACCAATATTATTTATACTTAATTCAATCTTTGTGTTTCACTCTTCGCAATATCCTGCACTTGTTATAGTAAGGTCTGTTTCAGGCTTACTAGGACAGTAGCTATAATCAAATGAAGTTAAAGTTCTGAATATATCATTATCTATTGGTGATCCATAAGGAACGCCATAAGGTTGAGAACTAAGCTTGAAATATAAACAAAGTTTTGAATTTTTAACTAAAGTATTTAATGGAAGCATATTTGAGGCTGTAAATTCGCCTCCTCGTTGTTGTGCTAATTTATTGTCTCTAGTGCTTTGATACAGTGTATCAAATTGATTTATAGTATTGATATCTTCACATGACTCGCTTTCATCAATTGTGGTTGCTATCACATATGTTTCTCGCATATTATTATTTAATGGATGAGTTTTTTCAGTATCTACATCACTTACAAAAGCAATATTAGCATCAAGATTGTTTCGCATTCTTTCCGCTTGGCTATCTATTTTAAATGATACTAATCCGTATCACTTATCCATAGTTATTTTCTTAATTCATTTCGGAACATTTCAATTTCCTGCTTGAGTATCTATGTATTTTGTTAGGTTGTTGTTGAGATTTTCTAATGAAAAAAGTTCAAATTTTTCTGCACGTTCTCCATTTTCACAATAATTATTAATATCATAATTGCTTTGAGTTCTAAATAAAACATCAGGAAGACTGTTGTTTGAACCCAAAAGTGAACTTACTCCTATTGCTAATCCACTTGCTCCCAATAAACTAAATGCAATTTGTTTAACTAATTTTTTCATCACAGAAAAGAATAAAATAAAATGAATTACTTTATTGTACGAATAAGTTTTTGGTTTGTCAAATATATTGGCCTAATCAATGTTATTTACCTATCATTTTAAGATAGTTTTCAATATCAATAGGAATGCTGCTCTCATTATTGGAAGAAGAAAAAGGAATAGTAAAACCTCCGATTTCTTTATTGTAAAGCTCTTTGAATGAATCCATAACAAAATGATTTTTAGTTAGATCAGAAATTACTACTGTTTTTGATCAAGACGGCAGTAGTACTTTGATTCGATTGATAATTTGTTGTGAAAAAAAAGAGGACGTTTCTTTAATAATACTTTCAGTTACAGGATTAACTTTGCTCGGGTCTCGATATACTTTAGGTATATGTTGTTCTTCGTACATTGTTTTGAGGTTCCTTGATCATCGATTAATAGACTGAGTAGAGGAATAAAAACCATCTTTAATTTTAATAATTTTTGAAAAATTTTTATGAATATAAAGAATATAATAGTCGTCGTTTGGGAATTGAATATTGAGTTGTTGTAATGTTCAAAAGGAACAAGGAAGAATCGTTATTTTTCTTTGAAGCAAGGTATCAACCGACAATTCACTATATGTATTTGAGTAAATACATTGTAGATTGAATTGTATATTACCAATTTTTCCTAGTATAAAATCATCAGGAATGCCATTTATTAATATCTTTTTTGCACTACAATCCAAAATTTGACCAATAGATTTATTTCTTTTCTTATTATTATATATGCTTTTTTCTTGAAAAACTCTAAACTGCTTAATCCCAAATGGACTTGATGAGTAATGACTACAATATTCATTAGAAAAAATAAAATTTTCTTCAGGAAGTAAAAGAACATCATTTGCCTCAGTAATGCTTGCAATGTGCTCTAAGCTATCAAACACTTCTTCATATAAATTATTTTTGGTATTATAAAAAGCAAAATACTTGTCTAGATCATAGTAAATAGTCATGAGAAGTTTGAATCTAATAAGTTGAATTGAGAGTATCAGATATGTATGCCTTGTTGTTGTAGTATGATTTTGCTGGCGCTTGCACCAGTCGATTGTCTGTATTTTGCTTCGTTGTAAATACTACATAAGTATCTTTTCGTGATGGAATATTGATATAATTCATAATAAGCAGATTGAAGCCGCCTTTTTTGATTTCATTGAGGTCTGTAATAGTCTTTATGTTTCCTGCAAATTGTGAGACTTTGAAGTTGAGCTCTATCTCTCACTTACCCAGATTAACAAAGTAAATATCATCTTTCCCTCTAAGTATGTATTTGCCTTTTATTCATAATTTGTTTAAGGATTCTAGTTCATCATAAGCTAGATTTGTTCCTGAAAGAATCAGTAAAGATTTCGATCCAGATTGATCGTCGCTACCTTTTAGTTTTGCTAATAAATCTTGTTCAGTATAATTAGGGTTATCCCCATCACCAATTTCACCCGTTGCAACAACAATTATTTCCTCTCCAGATTTATCTACCATTAGGACTCATTGTTGCCTAAACAGAACATCAGGATTTCTATCAGCAAATATAAAATACACAAAAGCAAATGCTATAAGAACAAGAAACAATGATAATCTGACCGTATTTTTCTCTGCCATAAGCGATTTGATGATATCCAAAATAAATCTAAATAATCTGATCTTTATAATTTATTTTTCTATTTATAATTACTTAAATAGTAAAGACTATAAGTACAAATACAATAGTTTTACAATAAAATAAACTATTTATTTATTGACATAATTTATATATTTGATCGATTGAACTATTATAAACTAATGTGCAGTTTGGATTAGTATATTTTTTGAAATTTTTTCTATGATGTAAGTAATCAATTCTTCTTTTGGTTTGCTTATGAGATCTTCAGATGCTCAGATTATTTTTATTTCTGAATTTTCTAAATCAAATAAACTATCTATAAACCCCTTTAAGACAACTTCTTTCGATTGCATTTCACTTAGTCACCTAGACATAAGATAAAAAAGATTGTTCGGGTTGAAATTATGAATTTTAGCTCCATGACTTGCTGAAACATCGTTATTTCTTACGTCTAGAATTGGCTTAGTTGTAGTAAAACCTTTTCATCAAATCAATAAAATCTCTTCTTGTAGATGACCTGATGCATGATTGGCAGATTGATCAATATAAATTGTGCCATCTACTATAACTTCGTACGCATTATGAATAATGCTAAATAGTTTGATATCTGCTGAGGATTTTTCTCACATAAGATTGACTTGGACTTTGCAAGACGTAGCTTGATTATTAGAAAAAATAAAGTAAGAAGCTTTTACTTCCTCCTCTTTGTTTACTTCGATAGTTTGTTCGTACTGTGTATCACAAACTACTGTTATTGTATGTTTGATAGAGCCTTTCATCGTAAAAAGTATAATGATTAGTTGTTGTATTTCCATACAAAATAATTATTTATATTCTGATTGTTTACTTTAGTCCAGTTAAATTTCATTTCAACTGATTTTATAAGTATTTTTCAGATTATTTTCTATTTACTTTATTAAGACCTATTTTTTTATGTTAGATATTAGAAATGTTGCTATTATTGCCCATGTAGATCATGGGAAAACTACGCTTGTAGATGCCTTGCTTAAACAATCTGGTACTATGAAAGTGGAAGAAGGAGCTGCTTTGATTATGGATAGTAATGATCAAGAACGCGAAAGAGGTATTACTATTTATAGTAAAAATACTTCTGTTATTTACCAAGATCATACGATTAATATTATTGATACTCCAGGGCATGCTGATTTTGGATCTGAGGTGGAGAGAGTTTTGAGAATGGTAGATAGTGTATTATTAGTAGTAGATGCTTATGAAGGTCCTATGCCTCAAACAAAGTTCGTACTCAAAAAATCATTGGAACTTGGTCTCAAGCCAATCGTAGTCATCAACAAAATTGATAAAGCAACATCAAGACCTGATTGGGTTATTGATAGACTTTTTGATTTGTTTATATCTTTGGGAGCAACTGATGAACAGGCTGAATTTACAGTAGTTTACGCAATTGCTAAACAAGGAATTGCAATCAAAAATATAGGCGATGAACAAAAAGATATTTCTCCATTGTTTCAAACTATCATTGATTTGGTGCAACCAGCTCCAAAACTTGATAATGAGCCACTGCAAATGCAAGTTGCCAACTTAGGTTATGACGATTTCTTAGGTAGACTTGGTATTTGACGTATCACTCAAGGAACTATTAAGGCTGCTCAGCAAGTTACTGTTATTGATAATGAAGGTGTACGCAGAACTGGAAAAGTAAGTAAAATTTTCGTAACAAGTGGATTGAGTAGAGTAGAAACCTTGGTTGGAACATGTGGTGATATTGTTACTATCGCAGGAATCCCAAATATTTATGTCGGAGAAACTATTACAGATAATCCAAATACAGAAGCCTTGCCACCGATTACTATTGATGAACCTACGCTTACTATGGAATTTGTTGTAAATGACAGTCCATTTATGGGGAAAGAAGGTAAGTTTGTAACGAGTAGAAATCTTTTTGAAAGACTTACGAAAGAACTAGAGGTAAATGTAGGGCTCAAGATTGATTTTTCTGATCCTACAAAATTTGTAGTTTCTGGAAGAGGTGAATTGCACCTTTGAGTATTGATTGAAACAATGAGAAGAGAATGATATGAATTACAAGTTTCTGCTCCTGAAGTAATTACAAAAAGAGATGAGAATGGACACAAGCTTGAACCATTTGAAATTTTAGTTATTACAGTAGATGAGTCAGTTTCTGGAAGTATTATTCAGCTTATATCAGATCGTAAAGGACTTATGCAAACTATGAATACAGATTATGGTCAAACAACAATTGAATTTGAAATACCTACAAGAGGACTTCTAGGGCTCAAAGGAGATTTTATCTTACTCACGAAAGGAGAAGGATTGATGTTCCATAGTTTCTCACATTTTGCTCCATGGGCATGAGAAATTGCTAAAAGAAGAGTAGGAAGTATGATCGCTTCTCAAACAGGTAAAGCTATGAAATACGGAATTTATAAACTTCAAGAACGTGGACCAATTTTCATAGATCCAGCTCAAGAAATTTATGAAGGAATGATCGTAGGAGAGCATCTTAAAGGTGGAGATATGGTAGTAAATCTTACTATCAATAAACAAATGACGAATGTACGTAACGCAGGAAATGATGAAGCTATGAGATTGGAACCAATCAGACATATGACTCTTGAAGATGCATTGTGATATATCGCTAATGATGAGTATGTAGAAATTACACCAAAATCAATTAGACTCAGAAAGAAATATCTTACAGATTCCGCAAGAGCGTCTGCTAGAAAAAAATAATATTTAATATAAAATATAATCTGATTAGTAGCGATTTATAATCTGCTTATAATTTGCTTATAATCACAAATATATCAATTTAAAAACTTATTAAATCTGCTTATATGGCATATTTATTTGATTTCAAACAGAAGTTACAAGACTTTCTAGTCGATGAAAAGTTGCCTTATGCATTAAAAACTGAGGGAGCTTTTCTTTATGTTCACATTGAGAAAGAAAAAAAAACTACTATGGAAATAGTAGATTTTTTGTTAAAGACATATAAACTGCCTAAGAATTCTATTGGATTTGCTGGACTCAAAGATAAACATGGGATTACTCGCCAGTGGTTTAGTTTTGATTTGGATATCGTTTCTATGACCTTGAGAACAAAGAAAATTGAAAAATTACTCTCTATCTGATTATGAAATATCTGTAAAGTACTTGCTACAGGTCGGTATGACAAGAAACTCACTACAAAAGATAATCTTCGTAATGGTTTCGTAATACGCTTGAGATCCAATAAACATAAACTTTCTCCTGAAGAACGTGAAATCGTAAACAAGACACTTGAAGATTTATTCACCAAACCAGCCTTCCCAAATTACTTTGGAGAACAACGTTTTGGAGTAAACGGTCGTAATGTGAATGAAGGTCTACGTATACTGGGTGGACATGATAAATCTATTACAGGATTTGATCGTCTGTTCAAACTTCAAGCATATGCCAGTCATCTTTTTAATATCATGCTGGAGCGAAGAATACAACAAGGGAAAGCACCGATTGATGGAGATTTGATACTCATTAATGAAAAGGTGTATTTGTATTTTCAGGATGAAATTTACTTCCAACCCGATCGGCACCAAAAAGGTAAATTCTTTACCTTCACAAAACTTGCATTTCCACACGAATTTAACCCCAAGTCTGCTTATCAGATTATTTTACCTGTGTTTGGATTCAATAGTCTCATTCCACATCATGACACTTCCTTTGGTAAATGGACGTATAATTTTATGAGAAAAAATGAGATAAGTACAGAAAAATGGAAATTGTATGAGGAGTTAAAAATATTCTGAACTTTAAGAACGCTAGAATTGGAAATGACTAATCCTACTCGAAGATGGCTAGACGAAGATATCGTGCTAAAGTTCAATCTCGAAGCAGGTTCTTACGCTTCCGTGGTAGTAGATCAGTTGCTGAAAGCTATCAAAACTAAATTGGATACGATAAGACTTGCAGTTCCAGTATCCACAGAACCGATTATTTTACCTCAACACAAAGAAGAGAAAAAAGCTAAGAAACATAGAAAAGGAAAGAGTAAAGTAGAAGTTGAAAAAGCCAAGAAAAAATAGCATCTTTCAATTGTTTTATTGGGTAATGAAACTATTATAATTTGAGCATACATTGATTAAAGTAGGATTAGTTTGTTGCAACTTTATTTACAGATAAATCCTTTTATTAAAACAAAAACCTCTCTTTTACGAGAAGTCATGCGACGTATAGTTATTACTAGACGAATTGAGGATCACTCCACACGTAAATATTATAACATATAATCTATAATTTGTCAAGTAAAATGTTCTGATTTTATAAAAAACAGCAAAAAAAAGTTTCTTACTGACCTGTGATATTCTTTACGGGAGTTTTAGCAGTTATTTTTCTGATATTAAATGGAATCTATGCCTTGCAGTCTTTATCCAAAAGTTCTGTAGAACAACAATCCTTTGTGGCACAAAAACTAGCTTGGTGAGTGGATAAACAGGTTGGTAATTTTTTTGGTAGTGCAGGAAGGATTTATCAAGCGGTACAATCATGAGAAGCGGTACTCAATTATACAGATGACATCAATACTATTTTTGATACTTTACAGAATAATCAGACTCTCAAAGATAATATTCCTTCTTCATATCAAAAACTCTATAATTTCTGATTACAATGGTTGCCATATAAAAACGATATTCTGAATTTATTGTGATCCGATAGAGTTCACACCTACTTGATAGCGCTCATGAATAGTGCAGAAATTAGACCTAATTGAGGTTTTTTCTGATCCTATGCTATTATACAAATCCAAAAAGGAAAGGTTATAAAAAATCAAATATATGATTCATACTATGCTTATTATCAAAATACTGGAGCGCAAATCCTTCTTGATAAGAACTATCAAAAAATTCTTGGACAAGAAAATATCAATTTTATTTCACCAAATGTGTATGGTTTTACTGCTCAAGATGGTGGGAATATCAAAAATATCTATGAACAGCTTTTCCCGGGACAAAATATTGATGGAGTTATTATGCTTAGATCTGAAGTACTTCAAAAACTAGTTCCTGAATTAAAAAATAAATTTATAGAATGGCAATTTGTAAATGCAAGTATTGATCTTATTAGAGGCAATTCTACGCCGAATAAAAAAGAAAAATATCTCACTGATATGGGCACTTTTCTCAATGAAAATAAATCTACGCTACTTACTCAGATTATAAATAATCTACCTACCTTGTTTCAAAATCATGATATTCAATTATACTTTCCTCAAAGTACTCAGCAGTTTCAGTCTTTCCTAGCTGATCAATGATTGATGACAGTGCATGATAAGGAAAATTTATATGTGTGGAATCTCAATAAGAGTTTCAATAAAATCGATTCATTTGTAGTCAAAAGATTTGCTCTTCAAGATAAAAATGGACAGGTTGTGGCTGAAAGTGAAAATGGTATTTTTGATCCACAAGAAATTAAAAAAGCACTTGATAATGGTTCAACTTACGATCTTTATTTTTACTATACTCTGAGTATACCCCAAAGTTATAATGATCAAATATTTTGACTCACTAAACAATACGATATTGTGCTCACCCCAAGAGAACAACATATATTGGGTCTTAGCTACAATTGGCGTAATCAAGCTATTGTAAATCTACCTGAAAATCTAGAATTTGTAGCGCTTGAAGGTTCTTACTATAATAAAAACAATACAGTCACAGGAAGCAAATCCCCAATCCCATCATATCAAGTTATAGATGGACCTGAAAACCAAATTGTTACTTTTGATGTGATGTGATTTACGAATAATGCACTGAGTGTAGTCAGGATGAAGGTGAAGAAAAAATAAAAAATTTTCATTATAAAATATTGATAAAGTATATAATTTCTTTATATGTTATATAGCATTTTGGTATTGTTCATTAAAATCTTATAAGAAAAAGTCTGATTCAGACTCGTTCTCACTCAACCTATCTATCGGTTGATAACTCAAGATAGATCCACCTATAATGGTGTAAAAAAGAGAATAAAATATTTCAATAAAATAAAAAAAGAAAAATATGGGACATTATTTTGCAGAAATGAATCCTAATGGTAGAGATGATCGTCATGATCACGTTTCTAATCTAGGATTTAGTATTAAAGCTTTCCGAGCATCAAATGAAAGATTCAAAAAACATAAGCAAAAGATTGAAGCACAGCGACGAAAATTGCTTGAACAAAAAATTTGTGAATTACTATCCTGTAATGAAAAGGATTTAAAAATTGCTTATGAAATTTTAAAAGAAAAGTTTAAGAATTAGTTTGAATAGTAGTATACAACAATATCAAGATGCAAATTTTGCTCCCGTTTTTACGGGAGCTTTTTCTTTATTGCAAATATGTAAAAAATATTACTAGTGTGGTTAGTTGTGCTTGATACAGTGAATAAGTTAATTAGTATAAAGTGAATTTTACAGAATGTATTTAATTTTTTTAATAACGGGAATTACTATGTCTTCAAACAAAGGTCTAATTACAGCTATTCATGGAGTAGTAGTGGAATGCCAATTTATAGGAGAAGTACCAGCTATATATGAAGCAGTGGAAATAACTACACCAAATAGTGTAGGAGAAAAAGTGATACTTGAAATCTTGCAACAACTTGAAGGTGGAATCGTAAGAGGTATTGCGATGGTTTCTACAGATGGTCTCAGTCGTGGAAATGAAGTAATCGCTACAGGTTCTCCAATCAAAGTGCCAGTAGGTCCTGAGGTTTTAGGTTGTATTTTCAATGTACTTGGAGAAAGAGTAGATGGTGGTCCCAAAATTAAATGATCTGATTATCGATCTATCCATAGATCAGCGCCAAAATTTATCAATCTCACTACATCTGCGCAAGTGCTTACGACAGGTATCAAGGTAATTGATCTTCTTGCTCCTATTCTAAAAGGAGGTAAAGTAGGATTATTTGGGGGAGCTGGAGTAGGTAAAACGGTATTGATGCAAGAGTTTATTAATAATATCGCTAAGTTCCACGATGGTGTTTCTGTAATGTGTGGAGTAGGTGAAAGAACAAGAGAAGGAAATGATCTTTTCCATGAAATGAAAGATGCAGGAATTCTTGATAAGGTAGCCATGGTGTATGGGCAAATGAATGAAACGCCTGGTCCAAGGCTCAGAGTAGCCTATACTGGTCTGACTATGGCAGAATATTTTCGTGATAAAGAAGGAAGAGATGTATTGATGTTTATAGATAATATATTCAGATTTACGCAAGCGGGTGCTGAAGTTTCTGCATCGTTGGGGCGTATTCCATCTGCAGTAGGTTACCAACCAACTTTAGCTAGTGATATGGGTCAATTACAAGAAAGAATTACCAGCACTGATAAAGGTTCTATTACTTCTGTACAAGCAATTTATGTTCCTGCAGATGATCTTACCGATCCAGCTCCAGCAACAACCTTTGCTCACTTGGATAGTACTATTACTTTGAACAGAGCAATTGCTGAAAAAGGAATTTATCCAGCGGTAGACCCATTGGATAGTAGTTCTACAGTATTGTCTCCTGATGTTGTGGGACAAAAACATTATGATGCAGCTAAATCTACAATTAAGGTACTTACAAGATATAAAGAACTCCAAGACATTATTGCTATCTTGGGTATGGATGAACTTACACATGATGACAAGATGCTCGTATTCCGTGCTCGTAAATTAGAAAGATTCTTGGGTCAACCACTTCACGTTGCTGAACAATTCAATGGAGTACCTGGAATATTCGTAAAACTTGAAGATACTATCAGATCTGTAGAAATGATTATAAGCGGAGAAGCTGACCATATTTCAGAAAGTAATTTTGATACGGTAGGAAGTATTGATGATGCCATCGCGAGACAAGAAGAAAATGACAAACAGTAATATCCTAGTTATTTGACATTAAGTGAAATATAATTATCAGTAATAGAGTCATGTATTTGACCTATTACTTTTTTTATGCAGTCCAATGAAATTATCAAAAATAGTATTTCTTCTTATTTCAGCTATCTTTATTTTTACTTCTTTTCATCTTGCTTATGACTATGTGCAAGAAGTATCTGCTAAAGTTCCGACAAAAGGAGGAACCATTGTAGAAGGCGTTTTAGGAAAACTAAATTATCTTCCTTATACTAGCACCAATAGCACTGATGAATTTTATCAACGTTTATTGTTTAGTGCTTGCGTAAGATCAAAGCCAAATGGGACTGGTACCATCGCATTTGAAGATGATATATGTGAAGTAACTACCAATGATTACAAAAACTATTTTGTGAGGATAAACAAAAAGTTAGCATGGTTGGATAATAAACCATTCACACTTGATGATGTTGAGTTCACCTATCAAACTATTCTCAAAGAAAATATCTGGAAGATACCAACTCTCAATGTATATGGGAAAACAGAAATTACTAAGCAAGATAATGCCTTAAAAGTGACTTTTCCCAAGCAATCAGTTGATAATATTCTTTTCTTTACGAATTCTATTTTACCAAAGCATGTTTTAGAAGATCAGACTATGGAATTTTATCTGAAGACTTTTGCTAAACAGCCTATTTATATAAGCTGTGCTATTCTGGATCTTGTTAAATCTCACAATAATAATTATATTTTTGATGTGACTGAGTGTAGTCAGTATTACCCAAAAATTCTTCAAGTTAAATCTTTCGCTGATGAAACTGAGTCTGTTACTTACTTACAAAATAAAGATACTATAGTTGATTTTATTGCCACTGATGTTGGGAAGGGTGAAGTTTTTAGTTCGATAAAACCTTACTTTCAAGATCAGTCTATTCCTACAAATACCTTATATACCTTATTTTTTAATATAAATACCGTAGGAGAAGGTTTAAGAAAAGCACTCACCAATCAGCTTAGTCAATTAAATTATGATAATTTGATTCATAATAATCAGAATATTTTTTCTTTACAAAACAATGATACTGGAATTATTCTCAAAAATATTATTTCTAATCAATCTGTAATATCTGGTTCTTCCGCAGGTACTCTCAATGTTGCTTTTCCTTTTTTACCAAAAAATATCTGGATATTTGGTAAAAATAAATTTAAAGAATACTATTTGGATGAACAAAGAGATAAATACTTAGTTGAATTTAAATTTGATGCAAAATATGATAAGATTACAATATCCGCAAACTGAAGTCCCGAATATACACCTGACACGTATGATGTAGAAAATAATTCATGCGGATATAACTTTAGCGTGCAGTATAAAAATATTCAAAAATGAGTCAATAACTACATAGTTTATTGATATCTTGATGGTGTGAAAAACAAATTATTATCCATGAAAGTACATTACGGTGTGAAGCCACAGACTTCAACGCTCAATACAAAAAAAACTAATTATACTATTATTTATTTGGATGAACCAAATAGCCAGAAAATCGTAAATAATCTGAAGCAGTACTTTACTGATCAAGGAATTGATAATTTTATTACACGAACATATTATAATAGTATTCAAGAGTTTGAAGGAAAACTTTCAAGCAAGGGTTATGATATGGCTTTATTACCTCTTGAACTTGGTCTAAAATCAGATTTATCTGCACTTTTTTCTGATAATATTCTTCTGAATCCTTCTCAATATACCAATGATAGAGTAAGTCAATTGCTACAGAAATATACAAACGGAAATAAGTCTAATATTGATGAGATCATGAGTATTTACAAAAAAATGTATTCCTTCGTTGTGATTGGATCATTGACTCAAAATTTATACATCAATGCTGAATATAAAGATAAGATTAAACCAGATGAAATGACATCACGTACTTTCCGTACCGTACTCATTAATTCACTCAAAACATATGAAACTTTAATATTGAGTAATGAAACCATATTTGATCGAAATAATTTTAGTAGTTTTATGCAAAGTAAATTCTAATAAATTTTATTTTGTATTAAAGGTCATAAAAATTATAGATTTAACTATATTTAATCATAAATTTCTTACATAATGGATAGTTTTGTTATTATTGCAGCAATCGTAGGTTGTATTATTGGAGGATTGCTGGCGTATATATTTAGCGTAAAAAAAATTGCTAAGTCTAAAGAATTAGAAAAAGATTATGAGCATAAGTTACAACAGATTGATCTACAAAAAGAAAGAATACTGGGTGAAACAAATTTGAAACTCAGAGAAGCTGCAAATGAACTCAGATTATCAGAAAAAAAATCTCAAGAATGGGATCAAAAGATGTTAACTATAGATAGACAAACAGGATTGATGATTTCGAATGCTGAACAAAAAGCAAAGGATATTCAAGCTTTCGCAGAAAAAGAATCTGAAAAATTGATGTGAAAAGTGGATGAGATGCAGTTTAAACTTGAAGAAAAAGAAAAAAGAATTGACAATAAGTACGAACAACTCGATGCAGAAAAGATGAAACTTGAAGCAAAAGGTCTCGATCTTGAAAAACTTATTGATGAAGCTACAACTAAACTTAGTGAAGTAGCTGGTCTTAGCAAATTAGAAGCGAGAGACGAACTTATGAAATCAATTGAAAAAGAATATAGTGATGACTTGGTGAATAGTATTACTAAATTTAAATCACTGTACGAACAAGATATTGAAAAAGAAGCAGTAAATCTGCTCAGCAAGGTCATCCCAAGAGTGGCAACAATCAATACTTCTGAGTTTACAATTACTACGGTTGATATACCATCTGAAGACATCAAAGGAAAGGTGATTGGAAGAGAAGGTAGAAACGTAGTATTTTTTGAAAAAATAACAGGAGTAGAGCTGATTATCGATGACACTCCACTCATTATCAGATTATCAAGTTATGATCATGAAAAAAGATGGATTGCTACAGAAGTACTCAAAAGCATGATCAAAGATGGTCGTATCAACCCAGTATATATTGAAAAAACATACAATGACTTGGTAGCTAACTTCGAGAATTTATTACTCGAGAAAGGTAAAGAAGCTCTCAATATATTGGGAATGCCTCCTCAACATGCAGATATTACAAAATTAGTAGGGCAGTTTAACTTAAGATATTCTTATGGTCAGAATCTATGGATACATAGTGTTGAAGTTGCAAAAATGTGTGAAATGCTTGCAAATGAAATGGGACTAGATGGAAGTTTAGCCAAGAAAGCAGGACTTTTCCATGATATTGGTAAGGTAGTAGCTCAAGAATGAGAAAGTCACACCGTAGTAGGTGGTGAAGTATTGAGAAAATATAGCTACGATGAAGTTACAGTAAATACTGCAGAAGGACATCATCATGATATTCCTATGATTTCTCCAATTGGTTGGATAGTAGCGGCTGCGGATGCAATCAGTGCCAGTCGTCCTGGAGCAAGATTCAATAGTAAGAACTTCTTCATCGAGAAGATGAATGCTATGGAAAAACTTATTAGCGAACATAATGGAGTAGATAAAGTGCATATTATGCAAGCTGGTAGAGAGATCATGATTTTTGTAAATCCAAATGTTCATGACGACCTTGAAACAGAAAAACTCCTCAAAGAAATTGGTAAAAAAGTAGAAGAACAACAAGATTTCCCAGGTATGATTAGAGTAGTAGGTATTAGAGAGAAAAAAATAGTGAGTTATTTGAAATAATATTTATTGTGTAAATACTAAATCTATGTGACATTATGCAAACTTTTTTGCAAATATACAGTTAAATCAGTTTATAGAGCATCATAAAGCGTGGGATATTCATTCAATTTTAAAAGATACGTATCCATCAGAACTAGCTAAAAACTTAAATGAGCAGTTTAGAGAAAATTTCTATTTACTTAGTGGTGACGATAAAATTTTGATTGAAGTAAATGAAGATACAGATGATGTAGAGGACATGCAACCTTTATTGAAGAAAACTGCGTATGCTGCTATGGATAAAACGATTGATGAGTTGGGACTTTCTCCTGCAATAAGCTCAGCTTTGAAAAACAGCACTTACAAAAATACTATAGAAAATAATCTTATAAACTTACATTTTAAAATCATTGAAACACTAGAAGGTGAAGAAGAAATATACTTAGGTCTAACTTAAAAAAAATATCATTTATTATCTTACTCGTAATATGTTTGATAAACTTGACCTTTGAACAGATAGCAATCTCAATAAAGAGAGTTTACAAAATATTAAAAATTACCTACTAGAAAATAATCATTTTCTTTTTTCATTTAAGTATGGTGATAGATTGATGGCGTCAATTACCGATTGGAGTGATATCAACTTAATCCTCTGATCTCATCATACTATTCAAAACTGGCGTGTTATAGATTCAAGTGAGCAAATTTATACTGATATCATCAATGATATAAAAAATTACTATGATAATCATGCATCAGAAAATATAGCTCAATGCCTTTGCCGATATCTAGATAGTAAATCTGAAGATCAAGAAGTATACATTCCTTTATGAAAAAAACTTAGTAGTGAGTACTAAGTTTTTTAATCCTTATATATTATAAGAAGACTTATTATCTAATCGTTAGCATTCTTCTCTTAGTGATAACTTTCTTTCCTCCTACTTTAACAATTGATGGAGTAATAGTTGGAGTAACTACCGTATTGAGATTAGCTGTAGAAGCTGGTGCATCAAGAATACTAATCTTCTTTGCTTGTAACAGTGAAAGAAGTTTCTTTCTTGTTTGTGTACCATAATAACCACAGTATTGATCATCTGCTGCTAAAGCTATATTATCTTGTTGGAATTTACATAATGCTTGTTTGAGAGCTGGTCAAAAAGTCTGATTGAGAACATGATCACCGGGTAAATAATTGAGTTGTTTCATGAATCCTTGAAGGTAATATACCGTCGATCAAAAACTTCCTTCTTCCATGTTTAAACTCCATAACATTTGTTTACTTGCTTTATCCCAAGTAGGGTAGTCACTTCGATCAAAACTTTGTGGTGTGAGGTTGAAACCTTCAGGGCAGATTGTTCCTGTAACTTTTTTGGAACCTCGCGAGAGAGCATTTACCAATCATTGTAAGCCATATCCAGCCCACACATCGATAACATCATAATCGTCTGTAGAAACAATTGCAGATCCTCTATCATAGATTCCTCCCAGTCCCAATCCTGGAATTTCTACCGTAGTTCCAAAAGGGAATTTTTTTGGCCCAGCTAACATCCCATTGAAAGTTTCTCTACCAGAAGCTCCATGCTGATTTCCTCAGTTTATTTTTTTTTCTGTAACAAAATCTCCATTGAAGTATACTCCTTGAGTTATTTGAGGGGTATAGTAAGCAGTAACTTTCAATAATCTTTCATAACATCCGGTAAGTTCCACATTTGAACTTGCAGATGCAGAGCTAGGAAGTAAAAGAATTCATAATCAGAAGACTGTTAATGCGCTAGCGATATACGTTTTGTTTGTAAATTTCATAATAAACTACTAATAATTTAAATATTTTTAGTCTAGTATAAAAGTAACTATTTGGAAGTTCATTGCAAATTTGGAGGAAATTGCAGTCAGAAAGGTGAGAAGAATAGATTTTCGCTTTTTTTCCGTCTTCAAATTATTACTACATAGAATATGTTGAATGAAAAATATAACTATTGTTTTCTAGATTTTGAAACTACTTGATTGAGTCACGAAAGAGATGATATTATCCAAGTAGGTTTGATCATTAGCAATCATCAATTGCAAATCCAAGAACATTTCACGAGCTTTATCAATCCTGGTTATGAAATTGAGAAGTTGAAGACTATTGTTTCCTATACCACAGGAATTACTACGGATCAAATTCAGTCAGGTATAAGTATTGAAGATTTCAAAAATCAGTTTATTTCTATTACTTCAAAGTTTGAAAAACCTCTCGTGTTTATTGGTCACAATGTAAACTTTGATATCAAATTTCTCAATAAGTACTTCAATGAAGATTCTACAAATTTTGGAGAGCTTTTCATAGATACTATGGAGCGATCTAAAGTTTTTATTCATTATCCGCCTAGTTTTAGTTTGGATATTCTCTATCCATTGGTAAGAGAACAGATGGGTGCGGGATATTTTCAATCTTTATCAAAAAAAGTAGATCTTGAAGATATTCAGAATCATGATGCTTTATCGGATTGCCTGATTTGTATAGGTATTATACAATATTGCCTGACTAAAATTCATTCTGTAACTGCAAGTTTTCCAATTGCTTCCAAGATTCTTGCTAAAGCAGATATGTGGTTCTTAAGCCAAGAACATTATAAGAATGTTAGTACAAGTTCTGAAAAAGTTCCTCTTCTAGATTTTCCTAAAAAGCCACAATCTACCAATATTGTAGATACGGAAGGAGATTTTGATAAATTTGCAAATGGCGCTAAACTCTATTATGGTAATCTTCCTCTCGAGCAAGTTATCAGAAAATCAACAGCTCTCGGGAAAACGATTATCTGTACCAACTCCAATCAAAAGCTCAATATTATAAAAACAAAGGCAAAAATAATGGGATTGCATGATATTAGTTTTATGAAAGAACAACAACAAGTAGATAAAAATAAACTGAATAAGGTATTTAGCAAGGAGAAGCTGGAACTTACTGAAGTATGGTTTTTCATCAAATATTGTTCTCACAAACTGCAAGGATTGGGCTTATTGGATCTCAATACGCCTATGGATTATAAGATATACAACTATATTAGAGAGGATGTTAAAACCTCAAAATCTTCATTGATTTTAGCGACTCATGCTGCTTTGTTTTCTCTTTTGGAATCATGAGAGTATGCAGATTATAAAATATTATTCTTGGATTATGAACGACGATATACTTCTTATATCAAATATAAAAGTACTGCTTGGGATCCGGTTAATTTTGCAAGAGTATTGGATAACTATCTTTATAAATTTACACACGATGAAGAGAATGAAAAAAGAGAATTCATTCAAGTGCTGGTAAGTAAGGTAGACATGTTCTGCTCATTTTTATTCATGGAGACGAGTAAATATATTATTAATGTAAAACAAGATGGGCAGGGGAAGCATGATTTGTGAGTAATAGAAGGAAAAAATGAATTTTCTAAATCTCTGAGTCTGTATGAATCAATTGGAATTTTATTTGAAGAGAAAAAAGAGATTCTTTCTCCAGAAGATAGCCTGATTATTCACAATCAAATTGAAAAGATAAAACTTACTATCGAAAATATTAGCTATGCTAGACTCAACTCTTATTCAGAATATATTCAATATACCTACGCACTCAGTAATAACTACGTAGATTATAGTGAGTTTATGCATCTATTTAAAGATCGTCATTATTACTTCCTTTCCAATCGGAATACTACTTTTGAAATATTGGAAGAAAAATTAGATTCTATACACTGAGAAAACAGATCTGATGTTGTTGAAATAGAGAAAGTGGAAGAACTTGATAGTTTGAAAATCCAAGATACTGTGTTTATTCTCAATAATAATCCCACCAAAGCAAAGAAGATATTTGAGCATCTGCAAGGAGAACAAACATCCAAAACTCATAAAATCCTTGTAGAGAATGTTACAGGCGGAAGAGGCAAAAATATCAGTATGGTTAAAAGAAATAATCAGTGGATATTGGTAGGGGGTTATGATCTGATTCTGCAATGTATCCATGAGAGAATATATCCTCAGAAGATTGTGATATTTGAAACTCTGGGTCTATTACACCAACAAATTATTAGTGATATCACCTATCGAATGAAACAAGGAGTTCACAATTAATAGTATTTGATTTTTTATCTAGGATGCTTATTATGCCTAATAATTAATCTCTCATCAGTTTATATTTCATATTCCTCACCATGAAGCTTCAAATAGATATTCCTCAAAGATATGCAAAACAAAGAGCACATACTGCTACTCATATTTTACATAGTGAATTAGCGAGTATTTTTCCTCAAACAAAACAAGCTGGATCACTCGTGGATGAAGATATGCTAAGATTTGATTTTTACGCAGATAGATTATTGGATGAAGATGAAATAAGCAGAATAGAACAACATATCAATGCAGTAATTTATGAAGGACATGAAGTAGTGGTGCAAGAAATGAAAAAAACTGATGCTGAAAATCTAGGAGCAAAGATGTTTTTTGAAGATAAATACGGAGACATAGTAAGAGTAGTACAGATCAAAGATTATAAAAGTATTGAATTGTGTGGGGGAACACACGTGGCTAATACCAAAGAAATCTGATCATGTATTATAATCTGACAACAGGCGGTGGCAAGTGGTATCAAAAGAATCACAGCATATACAGGGCCAAAATGCTTACTCGCACTTCAAGAAAAAAATGCAGTACTCAAACTTGTAGCAGACAAACTCTCATGTAAGGTTCCTCAGATTGAGGAAAGAATTGAAAAAACTCTCAAGGAACTCAAAGATAGTAAAATCGCCATTGGCATGATTCAAGATAATTTAATAGGAGGTTTAAAATTTGAAAAAATAACTAAAGATAATATCTCATACAATCACTGTATTATAGATTCTGATACACTTTTCGGAATCTTCTTGAGTCCAAGTATCCTTACAGAAGCACTCAACAAATCGAAAGCTGATCGACCAGAAAACTATGTCTTCCAGTTTGATCAAGGATTCTTGATTTATTCTAACCCAGGACAAGCAAAGCTTTTGATGCAAGCTTTCGGATGGAAGGGTGGTGGTAATGAGCAACTCTGCCAAGGTAAGATCTCATAAAGTACAAAATGTAAAGTTTATTATAGCTTGAAAACAATATTTACATAAGTATGGTTAAGATACTTCAGGTTTGGTGAGCCCTTTATAAATCCTAACACTTTTTGTAGGAGTTGGATAATATTTCTACGCAAGTAGGGAACAATACTCCATTATTACATTCTTAGGTTATTTGTACTTGGTTCCACGGATTTGGGGTTTTTTTTATTGATAGTGAATTTTAAATAGTTACTAAGATAATATGATTAAGAAAATACTCATCCATTCCTATCTTCAGATTATTAATAATGGTAGATTAACAAAACTTATCTTGTTCACTCTTTTTGCACATAGTTTTATTTTTGTACTCACGATTCTTTACAATGTTTATTTTTACGTGGAGAATGAATTTACGCTCAACACATCAAGTGAGGTTATCAACTATATTTTCAATTTATTAAACTTTGATAACATAGGTATTACAGCTGTAATCGTGTTGATAGTTCTTTTCCTATGATACTTTGTAATTGGTCCGATTGGTGAGTGCGCTATTGTACATTATCTTCATCACAAACATAAACTTTCTCAGTCTCTGGCATTTGGATTCAATAACTTCCATCATGTTGCAAAATTTGAAGGAATGACTTTTGTTTTCAATATTGTGATGTTTTTAAATATCTTGAGTAAAGTTTTTATCTATGAAATGGATAATAGCTTCGTATTGAGCCTTATGTTTCTATGGTTTTTGATGGTAGTTTTTGTGACTTTCTTCTTTCAGTATACCAAGACCATCATTCTTATAGAAGAAATTCCTGTGTTTGATGCTATAAAAAAATCTATGCGTTTGAGCGTAGAAAATATTTGAACAACTGTAAAGCTAGTAGGTATTAGTTTGATTTTCAGTATGAGGCTGATTTTTAATATTCTATTTATAGTCTGAATTCCGCTCGCTGCAATCTTCTTATTGCAAATGTTTAATATAGTGGGGTGATTCGCCGATGGTTTGGTCTACTTTATCTTCTTTAGTTTACTGCTTTTCCTAGCATACGTGAATACACTTATTGAATGATATTTCAGAGTATTTTGGTACCTTGCGTATCAGTATATTATGGGCAATGAAGATCAGCTCCACAAACTTGGGCTGTATAATTCTCCATCGGGAGGTTTATTTGACGATCAAGATCTAGAACAAGCTCAGGAAAAAGATTTTAACTAAATTTTATGGCCCACTAACTTTTAAATCCATATCTTGAATCAAAATTTTCTTTGTGAGTCATTCTATCTCCAAAATTTTGTATAATATCCGAAAGTTTATTTTTGATACTATGTGACTTTTCATTGTGTTTATCAAAGTTTCCAATAGCTTCTTGCCGTCATGTTTTAGCAAAACTAGCATATGCTTTTATCATCGTGTATGAGTTTTTTTGCCAAAGATATACAAAATTTTCAGAACCAAATAAATTATCAAGTTCCGTTTTATAGATATCTAAATAATTTCGGCTAACCTTTTTGTTGCCAGTTCTTTGCATGATAAGTTCTCCAGCTTTAATTCCTTTCAATAGATGCGCTCCAACGTGCTTATCTTTTTCTAATAAATTTTTTAAAGAGTCATAAAAGGTGCTATTATTGAGAGTTGTGTTAAATAAATCCTCTGTTCGTGTAGAGCAAGAAAATATCTGTTTGTAATCATCCATTACGTATAATAGTGTTTCTTGTAGCTGTTTTTTTACTTCTTTAATATTTATATTATTTTTCAGAGTTGGTGTGGTGTTTATTACTTTTATCAATGATTCCGTGTGAGCTTTACAACCCAATAAAGTAAACATATAGAGTAAAGAATTTTCCTTAAATTGTGAATGAGGGAGAATAAATTCTTCATCTTCATTGATATCATATATCTTTTGATAAGCTATTTTTTCGTAAGCTGAAACAACTGATTGCGCTCTTACTACTAATTCTTTACCAAAAAAGCTTAGTTTATCTGCAGCAACTTTGTCCACTAGTCAGTAGGGGGATTTAAATATATTATTTGGCTTTCAATTCATTTTGCTTTTATACGATTATAAAGTCAATATTTTATAGGAAAAAAATATCATTTTGCAATGATATCTTTAGGAAAATAATACAATTTAAAGGAGTCTAATCTTTCTTTGGTGCCGAGTATCCAAGCCACAATCCGTAAAATAACATCAATGGTCGGATTACCATTTTGTCAGCCAATGAATGCAGTACTAATCCACATATAGCGAGAGCAAGAAGTCAGATATTGCAAGATAAGAGAACAAGTCTTTGGTTATCTCGGTGTAGTACTTGAGTATCTTGGAAATATGTTCTTGCTTTATTCCAGCCTCCACGAATGAATCCATTAACAGTAAGATAAACATAACCCACTAATCGTGCAAGGAAACCAAAAATACCATATTCTATCCATATTTGAAGGTACTGATTTTCAGGGTTGAAACCAATTCCAAGTTGATGACTTGCTGGTCCAGCCGATCATGCTCCGAGTCATGAGATCCAAGTAGTTTTGAGGATTTCTAGTGATTCATAGAAAGCATTGATATGCCCAGTATTACTAAAGCTTCTTCCAGACCCAAAGATTTCATAATAAAACTTTCGTCCCACAAGTGCTCCAAGTCCCACTACAGGAATCAGAATATATTTTAAATATTTTAATGCAAATTTACCATATAGCAATGCTGCCAAAAGTGTCGTTTCTAATATCCATACTCACCATGCTGATCTTGAGAATGTAGAGAAGATATTGAGAACGTATAATATTCAGAAAAATATTGCTTCCGATTTTGAAGCTTTTCTCAAATAGAGTAAGAAGAAGAATGGCCAGAAAGCAATAAGGTAAAAACCGTAGAAGATAGGCCTTTCCCATAAAAATTGATTTCTTGGTGCTCCATGATCCAATGCAGCATAATATACCGCTGGTGGCTTTTCTCCTAGTGCTCATTCATATACGTTCTTATCATAACCAACCAATTTTAAAGCTCATGGGATGCTGCTTATCACAAAATATCGTATAAGTCCTATTCATACCAACCATTTTATAATTTGGAGATAGGTTTTAGTAATTTTTTTGATCTCTGCTGCAGGAATTATTTTAGCAATTTGATAGGCTAAAAGTAGGAGGACAACCCATACAAAGTCATATCTAAAAGCAATGATATAATGACCAAGCGAGCTACTAAATGCACTAGCTATAAGTGTTACTGCGATAATTATTCAGAAACCTTTCAGTAAGCGCATGAAGTATGTATCTTTTTTGAGGATTCTTAGCCAGCCTTTGAATCCATAGCTTGCAATGTTATAATATATGACTCATATGATAAGTAAAAATATCATAATTTCTTTCCACAATGCTAATACACTAATCCATGGTTTTCCTATTCCTACAACGAACTGCAAGAAATTTATTCCAATAAAGTGGATAATGAGACCAAAAATAAGAATACTGACTCCGTAGCTCAGGAATTTTGGTATTTTGTTTAGTAACTTAGTAGACATCCAATACTATTAGTAAATTAATAAATTATGAATTTAGATTATTGTCACCTTCTTTTTCATTATTCAGTTTATTCTTGTTTCTCTTCCATATAATCCAGGCTATCAAAGCTATACCTAATATTACTACTAAGGGAAGCATGATATGTTCATATTCTTTTAGATACTTGGTAATACCTTCCCATCTTTCTCAAAGTCGATAACCAATAACCACCAAAAATACAGTCCATACGGCAGTACCACTGAGCGTATACCAAAAAAATAACCAAAAATTCATTCTTGCACTTCATGCTGGTATTCCGATAAATGCCCTTGCGCCTGGAACAAATCTTCAAAAAAATACGATATGCTTATCATTTTTTTCAAATACTTCATAGAGATCTTCGATATATTCGGGTTTCATAAAAAAATATTTCCCATATTTAGCTACAATGGTAGTGAGTTTTTTTTTACTCAAATATCTTCCCAACCAGTAATAAGGCAGATTTCCAAGTGTACTACCTAGAGAACAAACTATGATAACCAAGAATAAATTAAGTTTCCCAGTTCCTGCAAGAAATCCTCCAAGTGGCATTATTAATTCACTAGGAATAGGAGGAATAAGATTTTCCAAAAAGGATGCGAAAAACAAACCACCGTATCCAAATTGATAAATAAGATCTATAAGCTGATTTCATAACGTCTCAAACATAATATTGTAGGAAAAATGATTAAATTTTTGGAGAATAAATAATTATATTATATATTTATACATTCTTTGTAAAGAGTTAGAGTAGTGTTTATTTCAACTCACTTATCAAATAATTTTACTCTTTGCGTTCATGCATTCTTTAACTCTTCTTGTATATCAACATTTTTACTTACTCCTTGAATCAACTCACTCATATTTTCAATACTATTAGGATCAAAATAAAGTGCTGCACCAGCACCAACTTCGAGAAAAACATTGATATGTGAGCATACTACTGCACATTTTCCAGCCCACGCCTCCAAGATTGGTATCCCAAATCCTTCTGCCAAACTAGGATATACAAAACAAGCCGCTTTCTCAAATAAGTAATATTTTAATGATTCATCGCCGCTCATTTGGTGAATAAAGTTCTCAATATTTAGCTCCTTATGCAGATTCTTTTCACTTTCACTGAAACTTTCATGACCAAGACAAATACACTGTAACTCTTCTCCCAAGAGGGGAGCAACTGCTTGCACAAAAGCTTTAAAGTTCTTATAATCAGCAGCCCTTTTCCCAATAAAGAGCATAAATTTCTTTATATTGAGCTTCTCAAGCAGATTATCAGTTTCTTGTTTATGAATACTTTCGTTTTGTAATTGAGAAATATGAGAGATATCTACAGAATGATAGATTACTTTTATCTTATTTTCATCCAGAGTAGGGTAGTATTGCAAGAGATCGCTCTTTGTTTTTTTGGAAACACATATGATGGAGTTTGCTTTTTCTCATAAGGATTGAATGCCATGTTCAGCATAGTCACACAATTGGAGATTGAGGAAACCAGATTTGAGATTTTGAGTCTTATGATTGAGGTCATAGACATTGAATACAAAAGGGATATTCTTCTTCTTAAGGATATCTATGAGATAAGGATCGAACAAGGTAATGTGCACAAGATCTACTCCCTCAAGGATTTTATCCACATTATTCAAAAATCTATATTTATTGCACCAAAAAACTAAGTTTTGTCTGCCTTTGAAAGGCGTATCTTTAAGAAAAGTCGATACGTTTCTTTTTTCTGATCATAAAATATCTATCCCAGTCTTGAGAGTTTGTAGCAGATAATAGTTGTGAGTTCGCCATACAGGAACTATTACTTCATGCCCTTCCTGCACAAGATGAGTCATGAGTTCTGTGTAGTATTTGCTCATCCCTCCCATTACCTCAAGAGAAAAAACTTGATGATCAAAAAGTATTTTCATAAGATCTAATAAATAATCTGAATAATGGCTTAAATTACTAGTATTTACTATATAAAATGACATTCCAATTACAATCAAAATTATTATACTAAGCTCATATTATGACTTCACAATCTTTAAAAACTACTATTGATTCTTCGGACTCAATTCAATATGCAGTATACTTGCAAGGACTTACAGAAGAAACAGTAAGAAAGATTTCTTCTGATATTGGAGAACCAGAATGGATGCTGGAACACAGACTCAAATGTCTGGATATTTTTCATGCTAAAGAATTGCCTTCACGAGGTCCTGATCTCAGTGGATTAGACTTAAATACTATCGTATACTATGCAAGACCAGAAAAAGGATACACAGGATATACAGATTCTCGAGAGAAAGTACCACAAGATATCAAAGATAAATTCGCAAGACTGGGCATTCCTGAGGCTGAAAAGAATTATTTAGCATGAGCGGGAGGTCAGTATGATGCGGAAATGGTCTATCATAAACTTAAAGAAAAATATGCCGATCAGGGAGTAATTTTTGATGATATGAGTAATGCTTTGAGAGAACATGGAGAATTGGTACGTAAATATTTTATGAAGTTGGTTCCTGGTACCGATCATAAGTTTGCTGCTCTTCATGGTGCAGTATGGTCAGGAGGAACTTTCATTTATGTTCCCAAAGGAGTGAAGGTGAGTGAACCTTTACAGGCATATTTCCGTATGAATATGATGGGCGGTGGGCAATTTGAGCATACTCTGATCATTATTGAGGACGAAGCAAGCTGCGATTACATAGAAGGATGTAGCGCTCCAAAATATGATAATAAGTCTATTCATGCAGGTTTGGTAGAAATATATGTAGCTAAAAACTCAAGAATGAGATATAGCAGTGTAGAAAATCGAAGTCTCAATACCTACAATCTCAATACTAAGCGCGCTATCGTGGATGATGATAGTGTTATGGAATGGATTGGGGGAAACATGGGTTCAGGAACTACGATGTTGTATCCTTGTACTATTCTCAAATGAGCGAGAAGTAAAGCAGATCATATTGGGGTAGCAGTAGCTGCAGCAGGACAAAATCAGGACGTAGGTTCCAAAATTATTCATATTGGACCCTATTCTAGCTCTACTATTATTTCTAAGTCTATTTCTAAAGATGGAGGAATAAATACCTATCGTGGCATTGTGGATATCAAATCTACTGCCATAGGGGCGACCAACAGCACGGAGTGCGATGCTTTACTTATGGATGATCGTAGTATTTCTACTACTATACCAGTGATCAAGGTGAACAACACTGACTCTACTGTTGCGCACGAAGCTTCAGCAGGTAAAGTAGATGAGCTCATGATATTTTATCTAATGAGCAGAGGAATTAGTGAGGAAAAGGCGCTTGCTATGATAGTAAACGGCTTCATTTCTCCGGTTATTAAGAAACTCCCTCTAGAATATGCATGAGAATTAAATAAACTGATTGAAATGGAAATGGAATGAAGTATAGGTTAGGAAGCACTTTATATCACTAATATAGCAATTTGGACAACTGTTATGGCTCTCTAGCCCAAAAGAAGCTTGATAAGCAGATCATGAGAATCGCTGAAAGATCAGATATTCTCAAATTTCTTGATCCTACAAATAAGTTTGAAGAACTTCAAAAATTTATAGACGCAAAAGGGGATTACAATCCTCAGTTCACATACAGTACAGACCATGTAAAAATACTCGAGGAAGTAGGTTTATATATCAACAAACTCAAAGCTAAAACTCTCAAACTCAGGGAAAACAATGAAATCAAACAACTCATGCTCGACAAGTGCGATGAGATTTTGTGTAAGTTTGATCTTTTACAAGCCTACCACGATCAAGATTATGATGCTATTCTTACTCTCAATACTCAACTTTTCGGAACAATAAAAAACTACACTACACTTCCTACAGATTATGCAGCGCTCGAAAAGCGTTTCTGATTATCTTATCAATCATTATTTGAAAATACTGGAATAAACCCTGTAGAGACTTTGAGTCAAAAACAAGTTAAGGAATTAGTGATCTATCATATTCAATCAGTAGGATTTAGTTCCTATAGTATACAATTTGGGAACTTTGGTAATACTAACATGCAAGTAAGAATTGGTCCTAAACCTGTAATGTACATCCACAAGAAGGAAACCTACAAAGCCTTTGATGTGTGTGTGAGTATCTTACATGAAGTATACGGCCATCTTGCTAGATATAAGAATGGAATCAATTCAGACTATCATATCCTCCAATGAGGTACTGCTTATTACCTGAGTACGGAAGAAGGATTGGCTGTGTTTCAAGCTGCCAGAGTAGAATGATTTCAGAAAACTCGAGAAAGATTACAAAAATCTTACCAATACTTAGCTCAAACAGCTGATCATAACTGGAAACAACTTACTCAGATCTATTTTAAGAACGGTCGAACTAATCTGGAAACTATATTTTGGAGTATACTCAGACTCAAAAGAGGTATACAAGATACGAGTATTATCCATCCTGGGACAGTTTTTTACAAGGATAAGGTTTATAGTGATGGATATTATCACATTCTCTCCTATTTTGCCGATCAAGTCAATAATAATGATTTGAAGTGAAACTCTTCTACTAAGCTCGCTTTGGATGATATTATTATGATCTGAAGGATAAAAGTGGAGGATATCCAAAAAATCCCTTGTATTTTGGGTGCAAGTCAACTATAATGCAGTGATGTAATTATATGCATCGTATTTATCCTGTATGATATTACACTCATGAAAACTTTATTAGAATTACTTAATCTTGAATTATTACAACAAGAAGAAGAAACTGAAGAAGAAGTAGTAGTACCTGGTACTGAAGAAGAAGAAGAGGAAGAAGAGGAAGAAGAAGAGGAAGAAACTGAAGAAGAAGAAATTGCATAATCGAGAAATTGTCGCTGAATAATGAGCCATAATATTTTCTATTGTAAAACCCAGAGCAATCTGGGTTTTATATTATAGCTAATTACCCTCTTAGCCTATATATGCTGAGTTTACTAAGAATGTGTTGAAATTAACTCCTATTAATATAATAGTAAAAGTATCATCTTCGTTGATGTTACTAATTATTGCGGGGTAGAGCAGTTCGGTAGC